>Ga0306926_10006252_pt1 | contig 12762 bp, 6 predicted proteins | sample flu12Cox44000178_FD_203759 | JGI IMG/M metagenome (GOLD analysis project Ga0306926, IMG submission 203759) | Lab enrichment of tropical soil microbial communities from Luquillo Experimental Forest, Puerto Rico - flux8day.12C.oxic.44.000.178 (v2)... | ecosystem: Environmental > Terrestrial > Soil... | reverse complement strand
TTTGCCTTGTGGAGCGAAACCCCGGTTCCGATCACGATTATCTGCGAAGAAGCGCACCGTTACGCTCCACGCGACAAAGAGCTCGGCTTCGAGGCAGCAAAGCGGGCGCTGTTTCGTATCGCCAAGGAGGGCCGCAAATATGGCGTATCGCTATGCGTCGTCAGTCAGCGCCCGTCGGATCTGGCGCCTGGCCTGTTGTCGGAATGCAACACGATGTTTGCTTTCCGAATGACCAGCCACGAGGATCAGGACATCGTACGTAGCGCTGTTCCGGAGGCTTCTCACGGACTGATGAACTTTCTGCCGGCATTGCGCAACGGCGAAGCTATTGCTGTCGGTGAAGGCGTGGCGATGCCGATGCGGATATGCTTCAGCTCCTTGCCGGAGGATCGCCGCCCCAAAAGCGCTACCGCATCTTTTACGAGTGCCTGGTCAAAGGAGGGCGAGCCCTCGCAGATTGAGCGGACCGTCGAGCGTTGGCGGCGAGGTGTGCGGCACGACCCAGCATAATCTACTGAGTCCGCCACCGGCAGGTAAGTAACAGGCCGTCTGCGACGTTGGTCTTGCACGCCCAGGGTTTGCGCCACATATCCTCGGCGCATTTTCCGCGAACCCGCGATGGCAGGCTATGACCCAGGAAACCAGAAGCTTCCAGGCGGAAGTCAGCCGCCTACTAGATATTGTTGCGCACTCGCTCTACAGCCAAAAGGAAATCTTTATTCGCGAGCTTATTTCGAATGCCTCGGATGCGTGCGACCGACTGCGGTACGCCGCCTTGACCGAACCGGCACTTGCGGAAGGCGATACCCGCTTCCGTGTCGCGTTGACCCCTGACAAGTCGGCCCGAACTCTGACCGTGGCTGACAATGGCATCGGCATGAACCGAGCGGAACTGATTGAAAATCTCGGCACCATCGCCCGCTCGGGCACCGCCGCGTTCGTCAGCCAGCTGTCGGGTGATGCGCGCAAGGATATGAGTCTGATCGGCCAATTCGGGGTCGGTTTCTACTCGGCATTCATGGTGGCTGAACAGGTCGAGGTCAAAAGTCGGAAGGCCGGAGAGACCGAAGGATGGCGTTGGGTTTCCGACGGCAAAGGCGAGTTCACGATCGAACCTCTGCCGGAGGCGACACGCGGGGCCACGATCGTCGTCCATCTGCGCGAGGGTGAGGACGAATATCTCGAACCGGCGCGACTGCGCAAGATCGTCAATACCTACTCCGACCATATCGGACTGCCCATCGTGCTTAAGGACGGTGGTAAAGAAGAGACCATCAACACCGCATCGGCCTTGTGGACCCGACCGAAATCTGAAATCACCGAAGAGCAATACAAAGAATTTTATCATCACGTTGGGCACAGCTTCGATGATCCATGGCTGACTTTGCATGCGAGAGCAGAAGGAGTCCTTGAATACACTAGCCTTCTTTTTGTTCCATCGGCCAAACCATTCGACCTGTTCGACCCGGAGCGGAAGAGCCGGGTCAAACTCTACGTACGGCGGGTATTCATCACCGACGAGCGTACCAATCTCTTGCCTCCGTATCTGCGGTTCCTGCGCGGTGTTGTAGACAGTGAGGATCTGCCACTCAACATCAGCCGCGAGGTGCTGCAATCGAATCCGGTGGTAGCACGTATCCGCCAGCAGTTGACCAAGCGAATTCTGACAGAAGTCGGGAAGAAGGTGACCGAAGCGCCCGAGGAGTACGTTAAATTCTGGGACAATTTCGGCGCGGTCGTGAAGGAGGGCCTCTATGAGGACCACGAGCATCGGGAGGAATTGCTCGCGTTGGCCCGTTTCCGCTCCACAGTGCGCGACGGGCTCGTTTCGCTAAACGAATACGTCGCGGCGATGAAACCGGGGCAGGAGGCGATCTACACGATTACCGGCGACAGCCTCGATGTCATCAAGCAGAGCCCGCAGCTGGAAGGGTTCCGCGCCCGCGGCGTCGAAGTTCTGCTAATGACCGACCCGATCGACGAGTTCTGGGTGCCGGCGATCGGCTCCTATAAGGACAAGCCGTTCAAATCGGCGACCCGCGGCGGTGTAGACCTCGACAAAATTTCGCTGCCCGAGGATCGCAAGGACGAACAATCCGAGCCACCGGCTAAGCTCGCGAGCCTGATTGCGATCTTCAAGCTTGCGCTTGGCGACGCGGTCAAGGACGTGCGCAGTTCGGACCGTCTGACCGACAGCGCCGTGTGTCTCGTCGCCGACGAAGGCGACATGGACATGCATTTCGAGCGGCTTTTGAAGCAACATCGGCAGCTCGACACGATGTCGAAACGCATCCTCGAGCTAAACCCGCGCCATAAGCTGATCGAGCGCCTCGCCGCGACGGTCGGTGAGGCAGGCGCGTCAGACCAGCTCTCGGAATTTGCGTGGATTCTTCTCGATCAGGCACGAATCATCGAAGGCGAACAGCTCCCCGACGCCGCAGGATTCGCACGCCGCCTCTCGACCGTGCTCGAGCGCGGGTTGGCCGCAGCGGCTTGACGAGCGGCACCGGCGCTTTTGCAGTACCAGAATGAGATCGTGACGTCTTAGCCCCGAGGATTGAGGTTACGCCGCTGCTCTGTCCTGGAGCGGCGTGCGGCCATTAGCGCGGGCGAGAGCCGCTTCCGGGGCTCCGGATCGCCCTCCCAACTCCGTTGTCAATCTGACGTATACGGCCGAATGGGCGCGCGTCGGATTACAGCGAATTAATGCTGATGAAAGCCGCCCGTCACGTTGCCGGGCCATGTGTTTGTCGATCCACCCCGGCTCGACTTTTCTACAAGGCTGAGCGAGCCCTGCTTCGTAGGAGGAACAGTTGCTAGAACACCCCTGGCTAAGAAAAAAGCGTGTTGCAGCGATCGGTTTCGGTCTCGGCGCAACATTGGCGCTTTCGCCCTTCGTGTGGGCCGAAAACCCGCCAATCGCGAATAACCCCTCACCGCTCGCGCCGGCGGCGCCGCAGACATTAACCTCTCCGGTCGCGCTGATCCAACAGCAGAGCTTTGCGCCGCTCGTAAAGAAGGTATCGCCGGCCGTGGTGAACATATCCGTTTCCCAAAAGGCCGACGCCGATGCCATGGCCGAAGAGCCGGAAATGACCCCGTCTCCGAATTTTCCGAACTCTCCGTTTGACGAATTTCTGCGCCGCTTCTTCGAGCAGCAGGGTTCAGGGGGCCAGCGACACCTCTTTCCGCAGATCCCGGACGGACAAGCTAGGCGGATTGCTCTTGGCTCCGGGTTCATCATTGACCCGACCGGTTACGTTGTCACCAATAGCCACGTTATCGGCGATGCTGCGAAGGTCGAAGTAACGTTGCAGGATAATGCCAAATATTCGGCTAAGATAATTGGACGGGACCCTAAGACAGATCTCGCGGTACTCAAGATCAACGCGGATAAGCCACTGCCTTATGTAAAATTCGGTGACAGTAGTGCTGCTCAAGTGGGTGACTGGGTGATGGCAGTCGGTAATCCGTTTGGTCTTGGCGGGACAGTGACCACGGGGATTATTTCGGCGCGCGGGCGTGACATCCATTCCGGTCCGTTCGATGACTTCCTGCAGATCGACGCGCCGATCAATCGCGGAAATTCCGGTGGTCCGACCTTCAATCTCGAGGGCGAGGTGATTGGCATAAATACGGCGATCTATTCCCCGAACGGCGGCAGTGTAGGCATCGGCTTCGCCGTGCCTTCCAATGTTGCCAAGCCGATCGTGGCTCAGCTCGAGGAGCATGGCAAAGTGAGCCGCGGCTGGCTCGGTGTGCAGATTCAGGAAGTGACGCCGGCGATCGCCGCAAGCCTGGGCCTGCACGGTGAGCAAGGGGCCCTTGTCGCAGTCGTGACCCCCGGCAGCCCTGGAGCGAAAGGCGGCATCAAGCAGGGCGATGTGATCCTATCCTTCAATGGCTCCGAAGTGAGCCACCTGCGCGACCTGCCGCGGTTGGTTGCCGGGACCGCACCCGATGCTGGCGCGACGATGAAAGTGTGGCGCAACGGGCAGACGGTCGAGCTGCAGGCGAAAGTCGGGGAACTCACCAATGAGAAGATCGCTTCCGCCAATGGTGGTGAGGACGAAGACCAACCGGCCAAGGCCGAAGCGATGGGCATGCATTTTGCCCCATTGACCGCCCAGCTCCGCCGCGAACTCCATGTGGCCAAGGACGTGCATGGCGTGGTCGTCACGCGGGTCGACCACGGCAGCGCCGCCCAGGACGTCGGTCTGAGCGAGGGCGATGTCCTGGTTACTATCGACCAGCAGGCCGTCAATACGCCTGAAGAGGCGGCCGAGAAATTAAAGGAGGTCGCGAACTCGCCAAAGAAGAGCGCTTTGCTGTTGCTGAACCGCCATGGTGTCACGCAATATGTCGGCGTAAATCTTGGCGGCAATAACGGCTAAGTACCCGCCGGTTAGCCCCCTCGGTTCTATCCGACGGGGCTAACCCCGTGCACCCTTCGAACAAGTGTGGCAAGGTCGCGGCCTGGGTGTCCCATTGACGAGGTTAAATCCGGACGATCTTCCCAGGGTTCATGATGTTGTGCGGATCGAGCGCCTTTTTGATCGATCGCATGACGCTGAGCGCTTCGCCATGCTCGCTGACCAGGAAGTCCATCTTGCCATACCCCACCCCGTGCTCGCCGGTGCTGGTTCCCTCCATAGCCAGCGCGCGGGCCACCATGCGGTCATTGATACGGCTCGCTTCGGCAATCTCCTCGGGTCGCTGCGGGTCGATCATGAAGACGAGATGAAAATTCCCATCGCCTACATGACCGACGAGCGCCGAGGGGATTGGTGAGCTTGAGAGGTCCCGCTTGGTCTCGCTGATGCACTCGGCGAGCCGCGAAATCGGCACGCAGACATCGGTGGCCCAGCCTTTCGAACCAGGACGCAACGCCAGAGCCGCGTAATAAGCATCGTGCCGCGCTTGCCAGAGCTTCGAACGCTCCTCGGCTGTCGTCGCCCAGCGAAAATCGTCGCCGCCGTATTCGCCGGCGATCGATTTGACCGTTTCCGCTTGCTCGGCAACTCCGGCCGGTGTCCCGTGGAACTCGAAGAACAGGGTGGGAGCGACTTTGTGGCTCAGCTTTGAAAAGCTGTTAATCGCAGCCATTTGCGCCTCGTCGAGGAGCTCGATACGGGCGACGGGAACACCGTTCTGGATTGTCAGGATTACGGTATTGACGGCGTCCTCGATGGCCGGGAAAGCGCAGACCGCGGCCGAGATCGCTTCCGGGATGCCGTAAAGTCTAACCGCGACCTCGGTAATGATGCCAAGCGTGCCCTCAGAGCCAATGAAGAGTCGGGTCAGATCATATCCGGCCGCCGATTTACGAGCGCGGCGCGCCGTCCGGATGACCCGCCCGTCGGCCAGCACCACGGCCAGCGCGAGCACGTTTTCGCGCATCGTTCCATAGCGCACCGCGTTGGTCCCCGAGGCGCGCGTCGCCGCCATGCCGCCGAGCGACGCATCAGCTCCCGGGTCGATCGGAAAAAACAGGCCGGTGTCGCGTAGATGCTCGTTGAGCTCCTTTCTTGTGACACCGGCTTGGACAACAGCGTCCAGATCTTCGGCGTTAATCCGTAGTATTTGATTCATTTGCGACAGGTCGATGCAGACGCCGCCCGAAAGCGCAGCGACGTGACCCTCGAGCGACGTGCCCGTCCCAAAGGCGATGACGGGGGTTCTGTAGTCGGAGCAGAGCTTTACGATCGCTGCAACTTCCTCGGTGCTGTGAGCAAAAGCGACCGCGTCGGGGGAGTGCGGCGCGTGATAGGACTCGTCTTTGCCGTGGTGGTCGCAAACAGCTGTCGAGGTGGAGAGGCGATCGCCGAGGAGTTGGCGAAGCTCGGCGAGTAAGGACTTGTCGATTGGCGCACGATGAAGGGCGAGTGCAGGCATGGCGGTGGCCGAAAAACTCGAAAGCTAACGTTCAAGCATTACTCCCCCGCCAGGGTCGCGGCAACCGGGATCCATAAGAGTGGCATCATCCCCTTTTCCGAGCTGCTTGCGGCTCAGCATTGAGCAACCCCCAGTGAAACACCACCTTTCGCGAATTGAGGTGGCGAGTTGAGGAGGTCGCGATGGCGTTGACGGCGGTCACGCTCGACGACAAATACGTCCTCGACAAAGGGCGGATTTACCTCACGGGTACTCAGGCCCTGGTGCGCCTGCCGATGATGCAGAGGCAGCGCGACGTCGCTGCCGGGCTAAATACAGGCTGCTTTATCTCGGGCTATCGTGGCTCGCCTCTGGGTGGGCTCGACCAAGCCCTGTGGGGTGCGCGGCGTTTTCTCGAGAAAAGCCACGTCCACTTCCAGCCGGCAATCAACGAGGAGCTGGGAGCGACGGCGATCTGGGGAAGCCAGCAGATCAATCTGTTTCCCGGTTCAAAGTATGACGGCGTCTTTGCTCTGTGGTACGCCAAAGGCCCCGGCATCGACCGCAGCGGCGACGCGCTCAAGCACGGCAATGCCGCCGGCTCGGCTCCACATGGTGGGGTGCTGCTGCTGGCGGGCGATGACCACACCTGCAAATCCTCGACCTTGCCGCACCAGTCCGAATATTCCTTTATGGATGCCGGCATCCCAGTATTGAACCCGTCCGGCGTGCAGGAGCTGCTCGACCTCGGCCTCTACGGTTGGGCGATGTCGCGGTATTCGGGATGTTGGGTCGCCTTCAAAACGATAGCAGAGACCATCGACAGCTCCGCCTCGGTGGAGATCGGTCTGGAGCGGATCGCGATCGTGGAGCCCAGCGATTTCGAGATGCCGGCGGGCGGGCTCAATATCCGCTGGCCCGACCAGCCACTCGATCAGGAATACCGGCTCCACAAATACAAGCTGTACGCCGCGCTCGCCTTCGCCCAGGCAAACCGGCTCGACCGGATTGTCATCGATAGCCCGCGGCCGCGCTTCGGTATTGTCACGACCGGTAAATCCTATCTCGACGTGCGGCAGGCGCTCGACGATCTCGGGATCGACGATGCCTATGCCGCCGATATCGGCATGCGTCTCTATAAAGTCGCGATGTCTTGGCCGCTCGAGCGCGAGGGCATCCGCCATTTTGCCGAGGGGCTCGAAGAGATCCTCGTAGTGGAGGAAAAGCGGGCCGTCATCGAGAACCAATTCAAAGAGCAGCTTTACAATTGGCGCGAGCACGTGCGGCCGCGTGTGATTGGGAAATTCGATGAAAACCACAACTGGATACTGCCGTCGAACGGCGAGCTGACGCCGGCCCAGATCGCGCGGGTGATCGCAGCGCGCATTGCGCGCTTCCACACTTCGCCACGCATTGCCGAGCGTATCGCCTTTCTCGAAGCCAAGGAACGCCAGCTCGGCAGCAACGTCGTGCCGTTCACCCGCACGCCTTATTTTTGCTCGGGCTGTCCGCACAACAGCTCGACCAAGGTGCCGGAGGGAAGCCGTGCGCTCGCCGGGATCGGCTGCCACTATCTGGCGCAGTTCATGGACCGGTCCACCGCGACCTTCACCCAAATGGGCGGCGAAGGCGCACCGTGGATCGGACAAGCGCCGTTCACCGAAGCCAAGCACGTCTTTGCCAATCTCGGTGACGGCACCTACACCCATTCGGGCGTGTTAGCGATCCGCGCCGCGGTCGCAGCGAAGGTCAACATCACCTACAAGCTGCTTTTCAATGATGCAGTGGCGATGACCGGCGGCCAGCCGATCGACGGCGGTTTGACCGTGCCGGCATTGACCCGGCAACTCGCCGCCGAAGGGGTCGAGCGTATCGTCGTGGTGACCGACGAGCCCGACAAGTACCCGCCGAGCGCGGACTTTGCCTCCGGGGCGACGGTGCGCCACCGCGACGACCTCGATACGGTGCAGCGCGAGCTGCGCGAGATCGAAGGGGTCACCGCAATCATCTACGACCAAACCTGTGCCGCCGAAAAGCGGCGACGGCGTAAGCGCGGCCGTTTCCCGGACCCGGCGAAGCGCGTCGTTATCAATGATCTCGTCTGCGAGGGCTGCGGGGATTGCTCCAAGACCTCGAACTGCCTCTCGGTGGTGCCGGTCGAAACCGAGTTCGGGCGTAAGCGCACGATCGATCAGTTCAGCTGCAACAAGGACTACTCCTGCGTCGAAGGGTTTTGCCCGAGCTTTGTCACAGTCCACGGCGGTGCCCTCAAGAAGCGCCAAGCCGATGATCTCGGCACGGATGGCCTGCCGCCGCTGCCCGAGCCCGCCCATCCCGCTCTCGATGAACCGTACGGCATCCTCGTAACCGGAGTAGGCGGCACCGGTGTGGTCACGATCGGGGCCCTTCTCGGGATGGCGGCGCATCTTGAGCAAAAGGGCTGCACCGTGCTCGACATGACCGGTCTCGCCCAAAAGGGTGGTGCGGTCTACAGTCATGTCCGGATCGCCCGACGGCCCGATGAGATCCACGCCGTGCGTATTGCCGCCGGCGATGCCGCCCTGCTGCTCGGTTGCGACATCGTGGTGTCGGCGAGCCAGGACGCCTTGTCAAAACTGGAGCTCGGCCGCAGCCGCGCAATCGTCAACAGCCATGAGACGATCATCGGCAACTTTACTCGCAACCCCGATCTGATGTTTCCCGGCCGTCAGATGCAATCGAGCATCACCGAGGCGGCCGGCAAGGTGAACGTCGAATTTCTGAATGCGACCGATCTTGCGACCGGTCTGCTTGGTGATTCGATTGCGAGCAATCTCTTCATGCTGGGTTTTGCCTATCAGCGCGGCTTGGTGCCGCTGTCGGCAGAAGCCATCGAGCGGGCTATCACCTTGAACGGCGTCGCCGTGCAATTCAACCATGACGCTTTTCGTTGGGGTCGGCGCGCCGCGGTCGATCCGACACTGGTTCAGGCCCGCGCGATTCCGCCCGATGCCTTACCGCCAAGCCACCGCCTGTCGGACACCCTCGATCAGGTAATCAGTCGAAGGGTCTCCTTCCTGACGGATTACCAAGACGCCGCCTACGCCGCACGCTACGCTGCGCGGGTCGGCCGCGTCCGCGAAGCCGAGTCGGCGTGCCTGCCGGGCGAGACCGGATTGACCCAAGCAGTCGCTCGTTCGCTCTTTAAGCTCATGGCTTACAAGGACGAATATGAGGTCGCTCGGCTCTACACAGAGACCGATTTCCTAAAGCGCGTAGCCGACCAGTTCGAAGGGTCCTACACGCTCAATTTTCACTTGGCGCCGCCGACTCTCGGAGATCGCGATCCCAAGACAGGGCATTTGCGCAAGCGCCGCTTTGGGCCGTGGATGCTCCCTGTCTTCCGCATACTGGCGCGCCTGCGCCGGCTGCGCGGCACCCCGTTCGACGTTTTCGGCCGCAGCGAAGAGCGAAAGCTCGAGCGTCGGCTCATCGGCGAATACGAGGCGCTGCTCGACGAAATCCTCGCCATCCTGTCGCCGTCCAATCACGAGGTCGCCATCGAACTGGCTAGCTTGCCGCTCGAGATCCGTGGCTTTGGCCATGTCAAGGAGGCAAATCTGGTGCATGTCAAGGCACGGCAGGAAATACTGCTCGTTCGCTTTCGCTCGGCGCAATTACACGCTGCCGCCGCAGAATAGCGAGCGGGCTAGCGGCCTCAGCCGGCCTCGAAGGGCAGCGCGATGAATCGGGTGTTGCCCTCCCGCTCCACTCGGACAAGCGCATTCTTGTGCCCGCTCTTTTTGGCGGCGGCGACTTTTTGCTGTACTTCCTCCAGCGACTTCACCTCATCGTGACCGACAGCGACGACGAGATCGCCGGGACGTAACCCTTCCGCTGCTCCGGGACTATTTTGCGGGACCTCGGTGATAACGACACCCTTCGCTCCCTCCGGCAACGAAAACTGTTTGCGCAGCTCAGCGGTCAGCTTGGTGAGTTTGAGCCCGAGCGCGTCGATGCTTGGAGGCGGTTTTGGCTTCTCCGGCACGGGCGGGGGTGGCGCGGGACGGTTCGGGTTCAATGCCGCGACCTTGAGCTCGACTTCCTGCTCCTTACCATCCCGCCACATTGTGAGCTTGACCGATGTATCCGGCGCAGTGTCGGCGACGAGGCGAGGCAGCTGCCGGCTGCGGTCGATCGGTTTGCCGTCAAAGGCCAGGATCACGTCCCCAGGCTGCAGCTTGGCTTGCGCCGCAGGGCTCGCCGGATCGATCGCCCCGATCATGGCACCGCGGCTCTTGTCGAGCCCGACCGCCTCGGCAATTTCGTCGGTGACCGGTTGGATGTGCGCACCGATCCAGCCGCGCTCGACTTTGCCGGTTGCCTTCAGCTGGTCGATGATCGGGCGCGCGAAGGCGGATGGGATCGCAAAACCGATGCCGATCGAGCCGCCGGACGGCGAAAAAATTGCCGTGTTGATGCCGATCACTTCACCCGCAAGGTTGAACATCGGTCCACCGGAATTGCCGCGGTTGATCGACGCGTCGGTCTGTAAAAAATCGTCGTAAGGGCCCGAGTGAATATCACGCGCGGTCGCCGAAATGATGCCGGAGGTCACCGTACCCCCAAGGCCAAAAGGGTTGCCGATCGCCAGCACCCAGTCGCCTACCCGTGTCTTGCCTGAATCACCCCAGGTTGCCGCCGGCAGCGGCGCCTTTGGCTCGATCTTGAGAAGCGCGAGGTCACTTACGCTGTCACGACCGATGACCTCTGCCTGCAAGGTCGAATCGTCGGATAAAGTCACAGTGATCTGCTCGGCATTGGCGATCACGTGATTGTTGGTAACTATGAGGCCCGAGGGATCGATGATGAACCCTGAGCCCAGCGATGCCGCACGCGGTGCCGACGGGTTACCGCTACCTGGTGCCCCTTTTTCGCCGAAAAAGTCGCGAAAAAATTCATCGAGGGGGGCCCCCGGAGCAGGCAGCTGTGCCTCCGGCCCGCCTTTGGAGTTCGGTGATGGGGTCGCCTGTGTTGTCGAGACGTTGACGACGACCCCGACCAACTTCGCTGCCAACTGGGCGAAGACTTCCGAAAAAGGCGTCGCTTCCGGCGCGTCCGCTCGGCTCGGCTCTGGCGCCAGAAGCAACAGCATCAACAATACCAAACGTATGGCGCTCCGGCCGACGAAAGACGTCACGCAATATCTCCTCCGCGCAAGCACCAATAACCCCGGGGCATCGGCGCTGGCATTTTCGCGGCGCTCGATATGAAATGGCGGCGGGCTTGGCAAGACGGAATAGAACCGTGAGGAACGGCGATCGAACGGCAGAGGGAGCGATCCTGAGAGCGCTGTTCGAGGCGGCACTCGCAGCGGCCGACCCGTTTCAAGCGCTTGCGCGGCGAATTCCCGCACCGGTCCCCGGACGCACCGTGCTGGTGGGCGCTGGGAAGGCCGCAGCCGCGATGGCACGCGCCTTCGAAGCCGCGTGGTCGGATCCGCTCGAAGGCCTTGTCGTTACGCGTTACGGCCACTCGGTGCCCTGCAGCCAAGTCGAAGTTGTCGAAGCCGGTCACCCTGTGCCAGACGCCGCGGGCGAAAGGGCGGCGAGACGCATACTCGAGTTGGCCCGCAGTTTGGGGTCGGATGACCAACTCGTCTTTCTGGCTTCGGGCGGCGGCTCGGCGCTGCTCTCCCTCCCAGCTCCCGGCCTCAGCCTGGGCGACAAGCAGGTCGTAACCGACGCGCTCCTGAAATCGGGTGCCACGATCTCCGAGATCAACACGGTGCGCAAGCATCTCTCGGTGATCAAGGGTGGCAGGCTCGCTGCCGCGGCCGCTCCGGCGCGGGTCATTACCCTGGCGATCTCTGATGTGCCAGGCGACGACCCTGCGGTCATCGCCTCGGGTCCCACAATGCCCGACCCGACCACCCTCGCTGATGCCCGCGCCGTGCTCGCGAAATTCGATATCGCCGCGCCGGCGGCCATAGGTCGGTATCTCTCAAAGCAAGAGGCGGAAACGCCAAAACCGGGCGATCCGGCCTTTGACCGGGTAGAGTTCGATCTCGTCGCCAGTCCGCGGGCATCGCTTCAGTCTGCTGCCGATGCCGCGATGCACCGGCAGATCATGCCAATCCTGCTCAGCGACCGGATCGAGGGCGAAGCACGTCAGGTCGGGCTGGTTCATGCGGGAATCGCGCTTCAGATCCGCGCCGGAAAATTCCGAGTGGGCGACCGCCTGGTCTCACCTCCGGCGGTACTATTGTCGGGGGGCGAAACCACCGTAACGGTTACCGGAAAGGGAAGAGGCGGGCGCAACGTCGAGTTTCTGCTCGCCCTAGCAATGGCGCTCAATGGCGTCGACGGCATTTCGGCCCTCGCGTGCGATACCGATGGCATCGACGGAGCTGGGGACAATGCCGGCGCGATTGTCTACCCGAACAGCTTGGCACGAGCGGCTGCCCGAGGTATTTCGGCTGCGAGTGCGCTCGCCGCCAACGACGCATATGGATTTTTTGCCGCGCTCGGTGATCTGGTTATGACTGGTCCGACGTTGACCAATGTCAACGATTTCCGAGCTGTCCTGGTTCTCACTTAAGATGACTTTGAGCAGGAACATCGATCTGCGCCGCCGACGCAGCGCAAAGATCGTCGCGACGCTGGGCCCTTCGAGTTCAGCCCCTGATCGGATCCGCGCGCTGTTCGAGGCGGGCGTCGATGTTTTCAGGCTCAATTTCAGCCATGGCACGCATGAGGATCACCGTTTTCTTTTTGCGGCGATCCGGAGGGTAGAGAGTGCGACGGGGCGGCCAATCGGCATCCTTGCTGACCTGCAAGGGCCGAAGCTCCGCCTGGTACTTTTGCCGAGGGTCCAGTCGAGCTCTCGGCGGGCGCACATTTTCACCTT
>Ga0306926_10006247_pt1 | contig 12765 bp, 5 predicted proteins | sample flu12Cox44000178_FD_203759 | JGI IMG/M metagenome (GOLD analysis project Ga0306926, IMG submission 203759) | Lab enrichment of tropical soil microbial communities from Luquillo Experimental Forest, Puerto Rico - flux8day.12C.oxic.44.000.178 (v2)... | ecosystem: Environmental > Terrestrial > Soil... | reverse complement strand
CGAGGGGGAAGCCTTCTACCAGAAGCGCGCGCCCGAGCCGCGGCCGGACTGGTTGCGCACGGTGACGCTGTCCTTTCCTTCGGGCCGCACGGCCGAGGAGGTGGTCGTCGACGACGCCGCCGGGCTGGCCTACGTCGTCAACCTCGGTTGCATCGAGCTCCACCCGCACCCGGTGCGCGCCGCCGATCTCGACCACCCCGACGAGCTGCGCGTCGATCTCGATCCCGGCCCCGGCGTCCCCTGGGCCGACGTCCGGCGCGTGGCCCTCGAGGTGCGCGCGCTGCTGGAGGAGCACGGCCTCCGCGGCTGGCCCAAGACCAGCGGCTCGCGCGGCCTGCACGTCATCGCCCGCCTCCACCCGCGCTGGACCTTCACCGAGGTCCGCCGCGCCGCGCTGGCGCTGTCGCGCGAGATCGAGCGCCGCGCCCCCGAGATCGCCACCTCGAAGTGGTGGAAGGAGGAGCGACGCGGCGTGTTTCTCGACTACAACCAGAACGCCAAGGACCGCACCACCTGCTCGGCCTACTCGGTGCGCCCGCTCCCCGACGCCCGGGTCTCGGCGCCGCTCGAATGGAGCGAGGTCCCCGACTGCGAGCCCGGCGACTTCACGGTGGCGACCATGCCCGCGCGCTTCGTGGCCCGCGGCGATCCGCACGCCGGCATCGACGGCGCGCCCGGTGCGCTCGACGGGCTGCTGGCGCTCGCGGCGCGCGACGAGGCCGAGGGCCTGGGCGACGCCCCCTGGCCCCCCCACTTCCGAAAGATGGACGGCGAGGCACCGCGCGTGGCCCCGTCGCGCGCACGCGGCGCCGCCAAACCCCCGCGCGTGAAGATGCCGCTCATCACCGTCGCCAACTCGCCGAGCAAGGCCGACGCCCTCGCCGGCCTCGAGCGCTGGAAGGCCCGCCACCCCGACGCCGCCACCCACCTCGCCGTCGACGACGTGCTGGTCGACGCCATGCGCGGCCGCTCGTCGACCTGGACGCGCATCCGCGTGAACCTCCGCCACGTCCCCGAGGACGTCCGCCCGCCGCAGGAGACCCCCGACCCCGACGACGATCCGACGCGCGAATGGCGGCGGACGTGGGCGGAGGCGCGCAAGAACGGCCGCTCCGAGCCCTGAGTCAGCGGCGGGCGGCGAAGATCGCCGCCAGCTCGTGCGGCGCGACGACTTCTAGTTGCTCGTAGGTGCAGTCGGTCGGCTTCTTGTCCGGGCGCCAGCGGCGGAAGTGGGCGGTGTGTCGGAAGCGTGAGCCCTGCATGTGCTCGTAGGCGACCTCGACGACCAGCTCGGCGCGGATCGGCTCCCACGACAGATCCTTGCCCTGGCTCCAGCGGCTCTTGACGCCCGGGACGCGGTGGCCGCTGGCCTCGGCGGCCTGCTGCCATTCGGCCCACTCCCGCCAGGGGTGGGCGTCGAGAGCGTTCTCGCGGTACGGGGCCAGAAAGTCGACCAGCTCGCGGCGCCGGACGTCGGTGAAGCTCGCGGCGACGCCGACGTGCTGGAGCTTGCCGTCCTCGTCGTAGAGCCCCAGCAGCAGCGAGCCGACGGCGCTCTTGTCGCCGCGGACGTGCCAGCGGAAGCCACCCACGACGCAGTCGCACTCGCGCTCGTGCTTGACCTTCAGCATCACGCGCTTGTTCGGCTCGTAGGTCCCGGCGGCCGGCTTGGCGACGACGCCGTCGAGCCCCGCCCCCTCGAAGCGCCGGAACCAGTCGGCCGCGAGCGCCGCGTCCGTGGTCGCCGGCGTGAGGTGGATGGGCGGCGCCGCGCCGGCGAGCGCCTGCTCGAGGAGCGCGCGTCGCTCCCGGAACGGCGCTCCGCGCAGATCGCGGTCGCCCGCGCACAGCAGATCGAAGAACACCACGGACGCCGGGATCTCCTCGGCGAGCATCTTCACCCGCGACGCCGCCGGGTGGATGCGGAGCTGCAGGGCCTCGAAGTCCAGCTCCTGCCCGCGCGCCACGACCACCTCGCCGTCGAGCACCGCGCGCGCCGGGACCGCCCGCTTGATCGGCTCGACCAGCTCGGGGAAGTAGCGGTTGAGGGGCTTCTCGTCACGGCTCTGGATCAGCACCTCGTCGCCGTCGCGGAAAACCAGGGCGCGGAAGCCGTCCCACTTGGGCTCGAAGATCCACCCCTCGCCGCCGGGGATCTCCCCGACCCGCTTGGCGAGCATCGGCAGGACGGGAGGGGTTACGGGCAGCTGCATGATCGGCTCATCATCTTAGTAAGACATTTTCGTACGGGTGTCCTGAATACAGGGACACCCACGTCCGAAATTCCCTGACGCGCATCCGGACCGACCTGCACCCATAGTCCGAGGGCCGCAATTCCGGCCAGGAACGGTGAGAGGACTCAAGGCAGCACTCTCGGTTCGAGGAAGTTGGGGACGCGCTACGGGGAAAGCGCGCCCCGCGCAGCACGGTCACGAAAACTGAACCTCGCGAAGTCACCGTCGCGTTGGCCGGCAGTTGGCGGACAGATAGGGAGGCCCCGTCATGTTGGTATCACGCAAACGACTCCTGACCATTGCATCCGGAGGGGCGGCGCTCGCGCTCTTCGGGTCGCTCGCGCTCGTCGCCAAGGGTTGCGGCGACTTGTCGAGCGCCAACGAGGTAGGCAGATCCGCGACCGGACTACCTCCACCCAATGAGGTGCCGCTCGATCCCACGACGATTCCGAAGTTCGTGACTCAGCTGCCGATCCTGCCCGTGTGGCAGCCGACGGTGATCAGGAACTCCTCGGGGCAGGTCATCCGCAACGAATATACGATCAACGACTCGGAGGCGAGCGTACAGATGCTGCCGGCCGGGTTCCCGTCGACGACCGTGTTCGTCCAGAACGGGACGATCATGGGCGGTGGAAACTTCAGCGGCTCGCCCGGCGCGACCTTCGAGAACACGCGCAACATTCCGACGGTCGTCCACTGGCGAACGAACATCCAGCAGCCGTACTTCCTGCCGGTGGATCCAACGATCGCCTGGGCGAACCCCCAAGCCATCGAGGAACCCCTGGCGCCGTTCAACCTCTTCCCGCCGGGCTATCAGAACGCCCAGTTCCCCGTCGCCCGCGTGACGCACACCCACGGGTTGGTCGTCCTGCCACAGATGGACGGCACGGCGAACGAGTGGTTCACGAACGTGCAGTACCGCGGTCCGAGCTTCACGACCAACGACTACACGATGCCGAACGACCAGCCATCGACGCAGCTCTTCTATCACGACCACGTCCTCGGCGTGACCCGCCTCGGCGTGTACGGGGGCGAAGTCGGAGCCGCGTACATGATCCGGGATCCCAACTCGCCGCTCGATGCCGCGAGCTCTCCGCTGCCCAAGGGGCAGTTCGAGGTCGTGCTCGGGATCGCGACGCGGGCGTTCTTCACCGACGGCCAGCTTCACTTCCCGCCGGACCCCGGCACGCTGAACGCTGGCGCCGACGCGCCGCCGAACATCGCCTACTGGTCGTACAACGAGGGAGCCGACACCGTGGTCGTCAACGGCGCCGCCTGGCCGAACCTCAACGTTCAGCGGCGGCAATATCGCTTCCGCATGCTGGGGGCCGCGAACACGCAGCTCTGGGACCTGCAGTTCCAGAATGCGAGCAGCGGCAACGCGGTCGTCCCGATCACGATCATCGGCTCGGACGGTGGTTACTTGCCGGCACCCCAGACGTCGCAGCCCGACGTCCAGATCGGCATCACGGAGCGCGCCGACGTCCTGGTGGACTTCTCGAAGTTCGCAGCGGGCACCAAGATCGTGCTGGCCAACAACTACGTCGGCGAGGGATCGGACCCGACTGGGATCGGGGTGGTGATGCAGTTCACCGTTCAGGCCGGCACGGCGGTGCCTCCGCCCACGCTCAATCCGTCGCTGTTCCCGCCGCGGGCGGTCTTGACGGCCAACGCGCCCAAGCGGGTCAAGGTCCTCCGGGTCTTCGACGACCTGCGGCCCGACCAATCGAGCTGTCCCGATGCCGCGCTCGTCAATTGCAATCAACGCTCCATCGACGGCCTCGAATTCAGCGCGCCGGCGACCGAGTTCCCGCTGGTCAATACGACCGAGGAGTGGGACCTCGTCCACATGATGGAGCCGCGCCAGGATGATCAGGACAAGAACTTCCACCAGATCCACATCCACCTGATCGAGTTCCAGGTCCTGAACCGGCAGCCGATCGACTCCGTCAACTACCGGGCGGAGTGGCACCGGGTGAACGGCCACATGCCAGCCACGCGGCCCATCGTCGTCGATCCGACCCCGTTCTTCACCGGTCCGGCGCAGGCGCCGGCGCCGTACGAGACGGGCTGGAAGGACACCTTCCAGGCGCAGCCTGCCATGGTCAACCGCATCATGGTGCGCTGGGCGCCCCAGGAGAGCACCAACAACACCCCGGGCGTGAACCAGTTCAAGTCGCTGGATCCGACCACGTTCCCGGACAACGTCAAGGGCCCCGGCTACGTGTGGCACTGCCACATCGTGGGTCACGAGGACCACGACATGCTCCGCCAGCTCGCGCTGGTGAACTCCTGGAAGGCCGGCACCGCGTACGTGGCCGAGAACGTCGTCGAGTTCAACCAGGTGGACTACCGAGCCCGGGTGAACCACACGGCGGTCGCGGGCCAGACCCCGAACACCCGCTTCGACCAGTGGGATCGGGTCAACAACAACGACGGCTCGTGGCAGCCGCAGATCCGCTACGCGCTGGACGACCGCGTGACGTTCAATGGTGGAATCTACCGAGCCCGGTCGGTGTTCCAGTCGCAGAACGGGCAGACGCCTTCGGCCAATCCCTCGCTGTGGCAGGCGCTGCCGACGACGTACTGCGGCCAGTTCGCGCAGTTCTGTCAGGGGAACTCCAACACCAACGCGATCGGGTGCCTCCACGACGGTCAGGCCGGAAACGAAGCGACATGCAAGGCCGAGGTCGAACCCTGCCTCGCCTATTGCATCCCGCAGGTGCTCCGGCCGTGTGGCGGCCTCTGCAACAACCCGGTGGTGTTCAGCGTGGCGGATGGGAGCAACTTCCAGTCGGGCAACCTCGGGACGGGCGCCACCTGCTTCGAGACGCGGTCGCGCCTGTTCCAGGGCGAGAGCACCAACTTCATCGGTGGGAAGCAACTCACTGTCAACGGCCGCGTGGAGCCGCAAACCGGCAACTGGAATTATCCATTGCCGCCCATGCGGAACGACGGTTACTGCATTCAGGTCAGCGCAGGGAACCAATCGTACGCCGCGTTCGCGGCCTGGTAGAACCCAGACACGACACGCGCGAGCGGTGTTGAGGGGCGACTCGTCGCACGCACCGGCAACGAAAGGCCCCCGGGGATGAAACAGCTTCCCGGGGGCCTTGCGCGCAGTTAGGGGCACCATGGGCAGAATGACCAGCAAAGGCGCGCTGCCGACCGGCGTCCTCATCGGCCGGTTGGTTATGCTGCTAGCGGCGGCATCGGCGCTCATCGTGAGCATCGGTCTCTCGCACGGCTACGACCGATCCTCGACCGGTGCCTCCGCGCAACAGCAGTGGAGGTGTCCGATGCACCCGCAGGTGGTCTCCACCGTGCCGGGTGATTGCCCCATCTGCAACATGGCGCTCGAGCGCGTCAGCGAGCTGAAGCAACCCGAGACGATCGTTCCGACGGTGAGGTCCATCGAGGAGGTCAAGCGACGGGTCGTCGCCCAGACCGTTCGGGCCCCCGCCTGGGTGGGTCCAGACGGGGTGGTGACAGCGGTGGTCCACAAGGAAGCGCTGGAGGGTGTCAGGTCCGGCGAGCATGCCGTCTTCTTTCGCAACGACGAGCCGGCAGCTGGAATCTCGGTTCGCCGGACGTCGGAACCGACGACGCCGTGGGATCCGGCCACCGCCCAGGCGCGATTCGTGGCGGACAAAGCTCCCGGACCGGAGGGGGACACGGGATGGCTCGAGCTCGATGCGAAGCCGCAAGAGCTCCTCGTCGTGCCGGAGAGCTCGGTCCTGTACTCGGCTGAAGGAGCCTATGTCCTGGCCGCCCCTGCGGGAGGGCATGCGTTCAGCCGCCGGACGATCCAGGTGGGCAGGATCCTCGACTCAGGCTATGTCGCTGACCGCGCGGCCGAGCGAACGGGGGGCATCGTCGTGCTCTCCGGCCTGAGCGAGGGCGAGCGCGTGGTGTCGGCCGATGCCTTCGTTCTGGACGCCGAGCGGCGCTTGCGCGCGGCGCAAGGCAAGACTGAGGAGGTCGTCGAGTGATCCAGCGCTGGGTTGCGTGGTGCAGCCGTCATAGCCGGCTGGTCATCGTCCTCGCCCTCGCGCTGGCGATCTGGGGCGAGCACGCTCGACGCCGGTTGGCCCGCGACGCCGTGCCAGATCTGTCGGACCCGCAGGTTGGCCTCGTCGTCGAGTGGATGGGCCACCCCGCGAGCGAGGTCGCGACGCGCGTGACACGGGTCCTGACCGACGCGCTGAGGTCGGTCCCCGGCGTGAAGTCCGTGCGCGGGGCCTCGATGTCGGGGATGGCCTACGTGGACGTCTTGTTTGCGTCGCTGAAGAACCTGGAGCCCGGGCGGCTCGAGATCCTTCACCGCCTCGACGGCCTCAAGTCGAAGATGCCGTCCACGATCCGCGTGGAGCTGGGTCCACCGGCCTCTGCGACGGGTTGGATTTACGAATACGCGTTGGTGGGCGCGTCCAAGCTGCCGCTGGCCGTGGGTCACCGGGTGCAAGACGAGCTCCTGCGCCGGGAGCTGGAGAAGATTCCAGGGGTGGCGGAGGTCGCCTCCGTCGGCGGGACGACCGAGCAAATCCTCCTCGCCAGCGACGAGGAGCGGCTGCGGGCGCGGAACGTGGCCTTCAGCGACGTGGTGGAAGCCGTGCGCGCGGAGGTCAAGGGCAACCCCGATCTCTGGAAGATCGAGACGGTGCCCTTCATGCTCCCCAACCACTCGAAGCGCCTGGTCGGGGACATCGCGCACAGCGCCCTCACCCCCGACATGCCGATCGGCATCACCGACCTCGGCGGTGACCCGCAGGTCGCGGGCGGCATCGTCATCGCCAAGCGCGGCGCGGATCCGAAGGCGATCATCGAGGCCGTCGAGCGCACGCTGAAAGAGGCCCAGAAGCATCTCCCGCGCAAGCTCAGGATCGTCACGATCTACAACCGGCTGGACCTCGCCAATCGCATCGACCACACGCTGCTCCGGGCGCTGGCCGAGGAGGTCGCCGTCGTGGTGCTCGTGATCCTGATGTTCCTGCTGCACGGGCGCAGCGCGCTGGCCCCGGCCGTGACCCTGCCGCTGGTGTTGCTGATGACGTTCGCGGGAATGTACTTGTTCGGCGTCCCGGCGACGATCATGAGCCTGGGCGGGATCGCCATCGCGCTCGGCATGGCGGTCGACGCGGACGTGGTGGCGCTGGAAGCCTGCCACCGCCGCGCCGAGACGCTCGACGCGGGCGCGTCTCAAAGCGACCGGCGTGCGGCGCTGATCGGCGCGGCGGGCAGCATCGCGCCGGCGATCCTCACCTCGCTGGTCATCACGGCGCTCAGCTTCCTGCCGGTGTTCGCGTTCACCGGTGAAACCGGCCGGCTGCTGCGTCCGCTCGCGTTCACGAAGACCCTCGTCATCGTCGCCGCGGCCATCGTCGCCGTCACCGTGGCCCCGGCTCTGCGCGATCGACTGGTGCGCGGCCGCATCGTGCCCGAATTCGACAACCCGATCACGAAGCGGTTGGTCAGGATCTACCGACCGTTCGTGACGTTCGCCCTGGCTCGACCGACGCTGACGCTGGTCACGGCGGCGCTGGCCGCGGCGTCCTGCATTCCGATCATCACGCGTCTCGGCGGCGAGTTCCTGCCGCGTGTCGACGAGGGTGACCTGCTGTTCATGCCCACGACGCTGCCGGGGGTGTCGGTCGGCGATGCAGGGGTCGAGCTCAACAAGATCGACAAGACGCTGGCGCAATTCCCCGAGGTGGCGACGGCGTTCGGCAAAGTGGGACGCGCCAACTCGGCCACCGATCCGGCGCCGTTCTCCATGGCCGAGACGACGATTCGCCTGAAACCGCGGAGCGAATGGCCCAAGGTGTTTCACGCGCGTTGGTACTCGAGCTGGGCACCGAGCGGGCTCAAGACCGCGCTGCGGTTCTTCTGGCCCGAAGAGAAGCCCGAGACGACGGCCGAGCTCGTCGACAAGCTGGACAAGGCCACGCGCGCGCCGGGGTGGGTGAGCGCCTGGAGCGCGCCCGCCCGCGCGCGCATGGACATGATGTCGACGGCCGGTGTACGTACGCCCGTCGGGATTCGCATCGTGGCCGCGAACCCGGAGCGACTCGAGGCGGTGGGCCGGGAGCTGCAAAAGTGGGTGGCCGAGCTGCCCCACGCGCGGAGCGCGGTCTTCGAGTCGCTCGGGGGTCAGCCCTGGCTGAGGCTCGAGCTCGATGGCTCCGCGGCAGCGCAGCATCATGTGGACCCGGCGCTCGCCCTCTCCACCGCCGACTTCGTCATCAGCGGCGGGCAAGTGAACGAGCTCTCCTGGCACGGGCCGGCCGGCACGGCGTTCCGCCCCAAGCGGTTCGTCATCGAGCACGGACATCACCCCGGAGAGGCCGCCATCGCTCCCGACGCCCAGCAGCCCTACCGGCTGCGGATCTCCCCGGACATGAGCATGAGGCCCGCCGACGCCGACGTGCTGCGTGAGATCACCGTACGCTCGCGAACCGGCCAGGTGGTGCCTCTGGGGCTGATCGGGCATCCCGTCCACGACACCGTGCCCGCCATGGTCCGGACCGAAAACGGCGAGATGGTCGCTTACGTCTACATCGACCTGGATTCGGGGACCGACGTGGCGACCTACGTGAAGGCGGCCCGAGACGATCTCGACAGCGCCATCGGTCGGGGTGACATCCATCTCGCGCCGGGGGAGCGCGTCGAATGGACGGGGCAGTACGAGCTGATGGCCGCAGGCCAGCGGCGCCTGAAATGGATCGCACCGCTCGTCGCCCTGTTGATGTTCGGGCTGCTGTTCCTGCAATTCAAGAACGTCACCGAGGCGCTCATCGTGCTGATCTCGGTGCCGTTCGCCCTGGTGGGGAGCCTCTGGACGCTCTTCCTGCTTCACTACCCGATGTCGGCGCCCGTCTGGGTCGGCCTGCTGTCGACGGTCGGCCTGGCGATGCAAACCGGCGTCGTGATGGTCGTCTACATCGACGAAGCGTTCCAGCGCCGCGTGCGCGAGGGACGGCTCCGCACACGCGAAGACATCATCGAGGCCCACGCCGAAGGGACCGTGCGACGACTGCGCCCCAAGATCATGACCATCACGACGATGGCCGTGGGCTTGTTGCCGCTGCTGTGGACCGACGGCGCGGGCGCCGAGATCATGAAGCGCGTCGCGGCTCCCATGCTCGGCGGCCTGTTGACGAGCGCCTTCCTCACGCTCGAGGTCATCCCCGTCGTCTACACGATCTGGCGTACGCGCCAACTTCGGTTGGCCGAGAGGGCACGAGCGCCCCTCGAAGCCCGGGTGCCGCCCGGCAGCCCCGTTCAGGTGGTGGTGGCGCGCGATGCGCTTCGAGGGACCACCCCCCCGCCATGAGGGCCAGGGGGATGTACCGCGTTCGCGGCCCGGCAGGCGCCGGGGCGTCATGATCCCCAGCACCACGGCCTCCGAGGATTCCAAGTCCTCGGGGGCCGTCGTGCCTTCGGTCTCTCCGCCCGCCGTCGGCGCGGCGCCGCGTGGGGGCGCGGCGCTACTCGTCCTCGGCGGGCGGATCTTGTTGCTCGCCGCCGCGGGCCTCGCGCTGGTGGCGGCGTTTCGGTTGGCGGGCGCGCGAGACCGCGAGCGCGCCGCCGCCGAGGAGGCCGGCGCGGACCGGTACGTCTGCCCCATGCACCCGGAGGTGGTGTCGCGCGTCCCCGGCGAGTGCCCGATCTGCCGGATGGCCCTCGAGCGCGCGGGCGCAGACAAGGGGCCGGCCCTCGATCGCAGCGGCACCATCGACGTCGTCGCCCGCCGGGTCGTCACGCAGCTGGTCCGCGTGCCGGCCTGGGCCGCGGCCGACGGCACGGTGACCGCGATCTTGCACGAGGACGATCTCGTCGGGCTCGCGCCCGCGGAGCGGGCCTCCTTCTTCGGGACGTCGGCCGCCGGCGTCGGCGCGCCGGCACGGCTCTCTTCCACCCCGCCCGCGTCGTGGGACAGGGGGACAGTTCGCGCGCTGTTCACGCTCGAGGGCGCCGGACACAAGCCGGACACTGGTTGGCTCGAGCTGGCCGCCCGGCCGCGCTCCCTGCTCGTCGTGCCGACGAGCGCGGTCCTCTATTCAGGGACCGGAGCGTACGTGCTCGCCGCGCCCGCCGGAGGGCACACCTTCACCCGCCGCGACGTCCAGCTCGGGCGGATCCTCGATTCGGGGTACGGCGCCGGCCTGGTCGAGGACCGCTTCGGCGCGGTCGTGGTGCTGACCGGGCTCGCCGAAGGCGAGCAGGTGATCGGCGGCGACGCCTTCTTCCTCGACGCCGAGCGGCGCCTGCAAGCTGCGCGCGGCAAACCGGCGGAGGTGCGCCGGTGACGGCGCGCATCGTCGAGTGGTGCACGCGCCGGAGCCGGCTCGTCGTCGCGCTCGCCGTGGTGGCCGCGCTCGGCGGCGAGTGGGCCCGCCGCTCGCTGTCAGGCGACGCCGTCCCCGATCTCTCCGATCCCCAGATCGGCATCGTCGTCGACTGGATGGGGCACCCCGCGACCGAGGTCGCGACCCGCGTGACCAAGGTGTTGACCGAGTCGCTGAAGTCCATCCCCACGGCGACCACGGTGCGCGGGCTGTCGATGGCCGGCATGTCCTACGTCGACGTCGTCTTCGGATCTTCCGGCGATCTGGACGAGGGGCGCCAGGCGATCGTGGGGCGTGTCGTCAACCTGCGCTTGCAACTGCCGAACAACATCCGGCTGCAGATCGGCCCCCCGGCCACCAGCACCGGGTGGGTGTTCCAGTACGCGCTCATCGATCCGACGCGGAAGTCGCCGGTCCCGGTCGGGCGGCCGGTGCAGGAAGAGTTGCTCCGCCCGGCGCTCGAGGCGGTCCCCGGCGTGGCCGAGGTGGCCTCCGTCGGCGAGATCGCCCAGCAGCTGATCATCGAATCGGAGCCCGACAGGCTGCGCGCGCGGGGGGTCCCCTTCAGCGACATCGTCGCGGCCGTCCGCGGCGAAGCGCATGGCGATCCCGACCTGCAGCGCATCGAGACCCTCCCGCTCGATCCCCGCGCCCGCCGCGCCGCGAAGGCCGTGGTGATGAAGGCCGCGCCGCCGCCCCCCGAGCCCCGCCCGGCCGGTGAAACCGGCCCGCCGCCAGGCGTGCCGGAGTTCGTGATGGAGCCGGCGCCCAACCCCGCGGCCGGCGGCGAGAAGCTCCCGCTCAAGATCGGCGACGTCGCCCACGCGGTGATCACCGCCGACATGCCCATCGGCATCGCCGACTTCGGCGGCAGCCCGGCGACGATCGGGGGTATCGTCGTCGCCAAGCGCGACGCCGACCCGCGGAAGGTGATCGAGGGGGTCAAGCGCAAGCTCGCCGAGCTGCATGCGAAGCTGCCGCCCCACGTCGAGGTGGTGACCGTCTACGACCGCCTGGACCTCGCCAACCGCGTCGAGCAAACGCTCTTGCGCGCGCTCGGCGAAGAGGTCGCGGTGGTGGTGCTGGTGATCCTCATGTTCCTGCTCCACGCGCCGAGCGCGCTGGTGCCGCTCGCCTCGCTGCCCATCGTCCTCTGCCTGACCTTCGCGGGGATGCGGCTCCTCGGCGTGTCGGCGACCATCATGAGCCTCGGCGGCATCGGCATCGCGCTCGGCATGGCGGTCGACGCCGACGTCGTCGCGCTCGAGGCCTGCCACCGGCGCCTCGAGGGGCTCGGCCCCGAGACCTCGCCCAGCGAGCGGCGGCGCGCCATCCTCGGCGCTGCGGGGACCATCGCCCCCGCGATCCTGACCTCGCTGCTCATCACGGCGCTCAGCTTCCTGCCGGTGCTGGCGTTCTCGGGCGAGACGGGGCGGCTCCTCCGCCCGCTCGCCGTCACCAAGACGCTGGTCATCGTCGCGGCGGCGGTCGTGGCCATCACGCTCGCGCCCGCGCTGCGCGATCGCCTGTTGCGCGGCCGCGTGCTCCCCGAGTTCGACAACCCGATCACCCGCCGCCTGGTCCGGATCTACCGCCCCTTCGTCCACTTCGCGCTCAGCCACCCGACGCTCACGCTGCTCACCGCGGGCCTCGCCCTCGCCTCCTGCCTGCCGATTGTCACTCGCCTGGGCGGCGAGTTCCTGCCGCGCGTCGACGAGGGCGACCTCCTGTTCATGCCCACGACCCTGCCCGGCGTCACCCCGGGCGAGGCCGCGGTGCAGCTGCGCAAGCTCGATCAGGCGATCGCGGCCTTCCCGGAGGTCGACGCCGCGTTCGGGAAGGTGGGGCGCGCCGACACCGCAACCGACCCGGCGCCCTACTCGATGGCCGAGACCACCATCAGGCTACGCCCCCGGTCCGAGTGGCCGCTCGTCCCCCGGAAGCGCTGGTACTCCGGCTGGGCGCCGTCGCCGCTGGCGCGCGTGCTGGGGCTCGCCTGGCCCGCCGAGACGCCCGAGACCACCGCCGAGCTCGTCGACAAGCTCGATCGCGCCACGCGGCTCCCGGGCTGGACCAGCGCCTGGACGGCGCCCGCCCGCGCGCGCATGGACATGATGTCCACGGGCGGCGTGCGCACGCCGGTCGGGATCCGCCTCGTGGCCTCCGATCCCGCCCGCCTCGAC
>Ga0306926_10006239_pt1 | contig 12771 bp, 10 predicted proteins | sample flu12Cox44000178_FD_203759 | JGI IMG/M metagenome (GOLD analysis project Ga0306926, IMG submission 203759) | Lab enrichment of tropical soil microbial communities from Luquillo Experimental Forest, Puerto Rico - flux8day.12C.oxic.44.000.178 (v2)... | ecosystem: Environmental > Terrestrial >... | reverse complement strand
GCATCTGGTGGAGTACTGCCGGTGCGGCGGTACGGAAAGGACGGTGGGTGGTGGGTTCCGACGGTGGTGCGCTGACGGGCGCGACGTCCACGAACTTGTATTTCGGGCCGTGGTACCGGCGGTCGCCGTTCTTCGAGGCGACGCTGCGGTGGGGCTGCCAGGCCTACGACATCTACAACCACATGTACCTGCCCGCCTATTACGGCGAGCAGGAGGCCGAGTACTGGGCGCTGATCAACGACGTCACGCTGTGGGACGTGGCCGTGGAACGGGTGGTGCAGATCAGCGGGCCGGACGGCTTCGCGCTGGCCAACGCGCTCACCTGCCGGGACCTGACCAAGTGCGCGGTCGGGCAGGGCAAGTACGCGCCTGTCATCGCGCCAGACGGCGGCATCATCAACGACCCGGTGCTGCTGCGGCGCGATGAGAACACCTTCTGGCTGTGCCTGGCCGACAGCGACGCGCACCTGTATGCGATGGGACTCGCCCACGGCCTGGGCCTGAACGCCACGGTGTCGCTACCAGAGGTCTACCCGGTGCAGGTACAGGGGCCCAAGGCGAAAGACCTCATGCGCGATCTGGCCGGTCCGGCCGTCCAGGGCCTGAAGTACTACTGGTGGGCCGATGCCGTCATCGCCGGCATCCCAGTCGTGGTCAGCCGCACCGGCTGGACCGGTGAGATCGGGTACGAGGTGTACCTGACCGACCCAGCCCGCGGAGACGAACTCTGGGAAACGATCATGGAGGCGGGCAGGCCGTACAACATCCGGCCGATCGCCCCGTGTGAGGCCCGCCGGATTGAGGCCGGGATCTTCAACTGCAACTCCGACTTCACCCTGGACAACAACCCCTTCGAGGTCACCGGGATGGAACGGCTGGTCGAGGTGCAAGACGCCGGCTATGCCGGCAAGGCCGCGCTGGAAGCCATCCGCGAGAACGGTGTCACCCGCAAGCTGGTCGGCATCGAGGCGCCTGGTGACCCCTCGTTCCTGGAGATCACCGAGCCGCGGCCGGCGCTGGCTGGCGGCCATCGCGTCGGCCGCGTCACCGACCTGGTCTGGTCGCCGCGCCTGCAACGCAACATCGGCTATGTGTGGGTGCCGATCGAGCTGGCCCACCCGGGTCACGACCTGGAAATCCAGTGGCAGACGGGGGAGCGAACCCCCGCCAAGACCGCTGCCATCCCGTTCCTCGACCCCCACAAGACCGTTCCGGCCGCCTAGGGGGGATCTGCGGCACGGGCTCAGCTGAGCCGAGACAGTATCGCCGGTCAGGCCGTACCCCAGGTCTCCTTGATCATTTACTGCCCGGGCAGGCAGACCCTGGACCTCCCGTTCTGGGGGGCGTAACATGATCATGACGGTTGATGAGCCAGCCGCCGGGACCTCCCGTGGCTGGCTCACTCCTTCCCCCGGAGCGTGCCACGGCCCTGGGAAAAGTGGACCGCGTGCACGACCGCAAACCCCAGCTTCACGCCGGCATCTCCCGGGATGACGTGGTGGCTGAGGTGACCGTGACCGGGGAACTGGACATCACCAACGCGGCGGGTTTGTGCCAGCACCTGCTGGCTGTGCGAGCCCAGCACCCGGATCGGCTGGTCCTGGATTTGGACGGCCTGGTCTTCGTTGATGTCGCGGGCGCACGAATGCTGGATGAGATGTGCACGCAGCTGGAAGCCGACTGCCCGGTCATCGTGCGCAGCCCGCGGCCGCCGGCGCGGAAGGTATTCCGCCTCACCGGGCTGATGGGCGAATAGGGGCCGGTACGGCTGGGTCACGCAGCGCCGCTATCAGCTGAGACAGCGTCCAGCCAATCGCGAAGTTAGTCAGGGCCGGCCGATTGACTCACGGTGGCGGTCAGCGGTGGCGCGTCCAGGCCGCAGTGGAGGTATTCCTCGGGAGCGGGCGCGCCGGCCGGGCGTGGCTTCCGCTCAGGGTTGGTGATCGTGAAAGCGGCGAGCAGGCCACCCGCAACGCACAATCCGCCCGCTATGAGCACCGCGGTGCGGAAACCAGCGGCAAGTTCTGCCGGGTGCAGGTAGGACGTGCCGGTGATGCCTGCGAGCGCAGGCAGGGCGGCGACGGCCAGCAGGCCGCCAAACCGGGCCACATCGTTGTTGACCGCCGAGGCAATGCCCGAGTGCTCGGCCGGGGCCGAACTCATGGCCGTCGCGGTCAGCGGTGCAACGGTGATCGCGAGCCCGAGCCCGAACACGATCACCGCGGGCAGCACGTACACCAGATAGCTGGTCCCGGCCGTGACCAGGGTGAGCATGGCCAGGCCCACGCCGACCACAACCGGCCCGACGCTCATCTGCAGGCGTGGCCCGATCCGCGCTGCGAGCTGCCCGGAGCGGGCCGACAGTGCCAGCATGATCACGGTCAGTGGCAGCAGCGCCAGGCCGGAGGCCAGCGGCGAGTAGCCCGACACGACCTGAAGAACTACCGGCAGCAGGAAGGTCGCCCCGGTCAGCGCCGCATAGACGAGGAACGTCACGGCGTTCGTTGCGGTGAACTGCCGCGCGGCGAACAGCGATAGCGGCAGCATCGGCGCGGCCGCATAGCGCTCCCGGATCAGGAAGCCGGCCAGTCCCACGACCGCGACAATTGACATCGTGAGAACTGCGGGCGACGTCCAGCCCAGCACCGGGGCCTCAATGAAGGCGAAGGTGATTCCCGTGAGGAACGCCACCGCCGCCAGTGCACCCAGGTAATCGATCTTGCCGGTGACACTCGGATCGCGCGACTCGGGGATGTGCCGCAGGCCGAGTACGACCACCGCTGCCGCGATGGGCACATTAATGAAGAAGATCCACCGCCAGGACGCGGCTGAGATCAGGTAGCCGCCGACCAGCGGGCCTGCCGCAACGGCCACGCCGCTCAGGCCCGACCAGGCTCCGATCGCCCGGGCCCGGTCGGTCGGCACGAACGACGCCTCCAGGATCGCCAGGCTTCCCGGCGTGAGCAGCGCTGCGCCGACACCCTGCAGCATCCGGGTGGCGATAAGGAAGACAGCACCCGGGGCGAACCCGCACGCCACCGAGGCAACGGCGAACCAGACGACGCCGATCAGGTAGATCTTCCGCCGGCCGAGCCGGTCGCCGAGCGAGCCGCCGATCAGCAGGAATGCGGCAAGCGTCAGGGTGTAGCCGGTCATTACCCACTGCAGGGCGGCAATCCCGGTGTGAAAATCGCGCCCGATCGTCGGCAGGGCGATGTTGACGACCGTGGCGTCCAGTGACGCGATCCCAGAGCCCATCACGGTAATGACCAGCACCCACCGGCCCGGTGCCGAGGAGTAAGAGAGGCTGGGGGCAGCTGCTGTAGTCATCCGAACTCGCCGGCTCCGTCGGGGTGATAAGGGCGCTTGGCAATCCTGCGTCACGCCCGCCGCCTGCACAACTTGATGATGTGTACGGCTTAGTCGATGATCTCTAACCAGGCCGTGGCCGTCGAGCAGTAGGTGTGCGCCTTACGCAACGTACGCCGGCCGCGCGGAGAACGCGATCAATCGCCGTTACTGGGACGTACGCTGGCTGGGTAGCGAGCAGGCGTAAAGCGCAGGCGCTAAGGCAGGTCCTGACGGTGGCTCTGGCAACTCCCCAGCTGCTCGGCTGGGTGATAGATGCGCACGTGGCGGCAGGCCGGGGGCGGGCCCGGTGACCGCGGATGCGGGCGGTGCCGAGTGGCTGGAGCGGGCGCGGTCGTATCTGGCTGGCGCGGATCCGGTGCTGGCGCGGCTGATCGCGCAGCAGCCGGATTTTGATCCGCGGGCGTGGCTCGCGCAACTGCCGCCGATGGATTTGTTCGGGGCGCTGGTGTTCCAGGTGACCGGGCAGCAACTGTCGGTGGCGGCGACCCGGCATACTCTGGCCCGGATTGAGGCGCTGTTCGGAGGCCGCCTGCCTGCGCCCGGTGACCTGCTGGCGGTGGATCCCGGAAAACTCCGCGAGGCGGGGCTGTCGTGGCGGAAGATCGCCACGCTGCGGGATGTGGCGGGGCGGCTGGCCGATGGCCGGCTGGACGCGGGGGTGCTGGCCGGGCTGCCCGATGACGAGCTGATCGCCGCGCTGACCGCGGTTCCCGGGATCGGCCCGTGGACGGTGCAGGGGGCGATGCTCATCGCGCTGGGCCGTGAGGATGTGGTGCTGCCCGGCGACCTGGCGCTGCGCAAGGCCATCCAGGCCGCCTACCAGCTGGGGCACCTGCCCACTCAGCAGGAGGTGCTGGACATCGCCGCCCCCTGGCGGCCCTACCGCAGCCTGGCGACCAGCTACCTGTTCGCCGCCGCCGGCCCGGCCGGGGCACCCCCAGCCTCCCAGCCACAAAGCGCCGGCACCTGAGCCGCTGCCTGACCGCATGGACACCTTCCAGCCCACCCGGGCCCCGGCCGCCCCGTGATCGACGCCTCAGCCAGTGACCGTGCAGCAGCAGCGCCATGGCAGCACGCGGCGCTCAGCCCGGTTCCGTTGTTCCTGCCCCTGACGGGTTGCTGCCGCGGGGCTCGACGCCGGTTGTGAGCCGCGAGGCGGCGATGTGCTCTGCCTGCCGGTGGGTGGGGGCGTGGCCGAGGACGGCGGTCAGGAAGGCGTCCCGGCTGAGCCGGTACACCGTCGCGGGACTATGGGCGATCACGGTGGCGGTACGCGGAACGTCACGGAGCAGGGCAATCTCTCCCACCCCGTCGCCGCGTCCGCACCGGCGCAGGAAGCGCCCATCTTGCTGGGCGTCAAGCTCGGGAATCGCCGCCCACCAGTCCCCCTTAACCGGCGGAGCAAGCGCCGCCAAGGCGCGCCACAAGGGCATATGTGCTGATTGAACCCACTGCGAAGATTACAGCGGCATCGTCCGCGCCGCTCGGGCCGCACTCGGGATCAGGGCTGCCGGATCCGGATCGTCACCGGGGCTGATCTCAGTACTGGGTGGCTGGCGCGCACCGTGACAGAGCCTGCCGAGCTGGGCAGTGTCCGCACCCAGGCTGCGCCGGCCCCACCGGCCGAGGCGAAGTCGAATGGGTTGTCGCCGACCAGCGTGGCGGGGCCATGTACCGAGAGGCGGACCTGCGCGCTGGCGTAGGGACGGGGCGCCCCGTAGGCATCGACCGCGCGGAACACGACCCGTGTCGCGTCTGCGCCGTCACCGGTCAGCTCGGCATCATCGGCAGCGAGCAGCAGCCAGTCGCCGGCCGGGTCCGAGGAAAACCGGCGGGAGACCACCTGGACGCTGCCCAGGTAGCCATCGATGCGCAGTTCTGGGTGCGCGGCGGCGTTCACGCCGGTGAAGTCGGCAAACGACGGTGGGTAGCGCAGGTGACCGTAGTGAGCGGTGTCCGGGGTCGCGGTGGCGTGATGCGCGCCACCGACGTAGATTTCGAGGCGGTCCACGTTGGCGCAGATCATCGCGCTGCTCAGGCTGGTGACAGGCGACGTTGGCCCGAAGTCCCAGTAGAACGCGGGCTGGATCACCGGCCGGATCTTCGGGTCCAGCTGGGACTGGTAGATCGCGGCACCGGGCTTGGGAATACGGAACACATCCAGCACGCCGGTGTACTTGATGCCGCCCAGCTGACTGCCGTGGCCCGAGTTGTAGTCATAGCCGGACCAGGCGAGCAGGCCGCAGTAGCGGTCATCCGAGGCGGCGATGTCGTGCACCCGGGCGTGCGCGGCGGCCTGGCCCTGCTGGATGTTCTGGGAGTCGGTACGGCGGTAATGCCGTGCGGGGCCGGACAGCGTGCCGACCGCCTCGCAGACCAGGTACGGCCGGCCGGCTGCGTCGGTGGCGGGCCACAGCTCCGGCTGGCGCAGGCCGCCGGGGCCAATCCGGTGGCGGTAGTCGTGGATGCTGTAGACGTCGAACACGTAGCTGGCGTCGGTGCGGGAACCGTCGCCCCCTGTCGGGCGCGAGTCATCAAGAGAACGCGCAAGCTCGTGGTAGTCGGTGTACTCGCGGACATGCTCGCCGGCCTCGTTCGGCATCACGCCCCACACGATGATGGATGGATGGTTGCGGTCGCGGATGATCATGTCGCCCACATCACGGTGGGCCGCCGCCCGCCACCGGGCGTCACCGAAATAGCCCCAGCCCGGAATCTCCTCCCACACCATCAGGCCCAGCTCATCGCAGGCGTTGTAGAAATCCTCCGACTGCGGGTAGTGGGAGCAGCGGACCATGTTGCAGTTGAGCTCCCGCCGCAGGATCTCGGCATCCTTGCGCTGCACCCGGGCCGGCATGGCGCCCCCGGCGAACGGATAGAACTGGTGCCGGTTCACGCCGAACAGCTTGACCTGGCGGCCGTTCAGGAAGAACCCATCGAGCTGGAAGCTGGCCTCGCGGAAGCCGATCCGCACCTGGTAGTCGTGCAGCGGCGCACCGCCAACCTGCAGCGTGGCCAGCACCGTATACAGCTTCGGGTCATCGATATCCCACAAAGTGATGCCCGCAAGCCCGCTTAGCGTGCCGGTCACGGTGACCCGTCCCCGCTTGGTGATCTTCACCGGCACCGTGACGGAGGAGACCTCCCGGGCCCCATCACGCAGCTGAACCAGGATGGTCACGCTGCCGCGCGGCACCACCGCTGCGTCCACGGTGCACCGCACCACCACGTGCCGGTCGGCGTCTGCCAGGACGGAGACCGGCTTGGCGAACACGTCGGCGAGGAACATCTGCGGCACCACCCGCAGCTGTACCTCCCGGTACAGCCCGCCGGGCTGCCAGAAGTCGACTGACCCGGGGGCGTACGGCGGGGGGCGGTCCGGCGGCACGTTGTGGTTGAACCGCGAGTTCAGGGTGATGGCCAGCACATTGCCGCGACGCGCCAGCCGATCGGTGATCTCGGCGCTGAATGGAAGGTAGCCGCCCGTGTGGCTGGGCAGGTGGCGGCCGTTGAGCGACACGGTCGTCCTGGTCATCGCCCCGGCGACGTCGAGGAAGACCCGCATGCCGGCCGTTCCGCCGGGCGCATCGAAGTGCTTGCGGTACACCCACACCCCCTCCCAGCTGTCCGGATTCCACTCCCGCCAGGACAGCCGGGTGACGGTGTGCGGCAGGGTGACTGGCTGCAGGCCGCTGTCAGCAAAGCCGGGCTGGCTGCTGCCGGCCGTAGCCGGGCCGAACAGCCATCCGGTGCCGAACGGGATGAGCCGGGGCCTTGGCGGCGGTACCTGGCTCGGCTCGCAGGCTGTCACCGACCAGGCCACTGCCCCGGCGGTGCCCGCCGCCGCGGCCCGCAGGAACTGCCTGCGCCCTGGCACCGTGGATCGGCTGCGCCCGGTCCAGCCCGGAACATCGCTCACCGCCAGGCTCCCTTCCGCCGAGCACAGACTGGCATATCCTCCACGGTTCCGGGCGGTGCGGCCTGCTGGGCTGCGGTCGAGGTCAGCCGCCGTTGCGAAGATCGTTTCGGCAGACGCTCCGGACTGAGCAATGCCCCATTACGCCGACATATTCGGCTAGCGTCCCAACCCGTGCATCGCCGCGGCAGGCGCGGAGCTGGCCGGGCTGCCTGGCTACATCGGCTGGCCGGCCGGGTTCGCTGACAGGCGCTGGGCTTCGGGCATGAGGCTGGCGAGGGATCGGGCGATCCAGCGTTCGTAGCGGTCGGCGGGCCAGCCCCGCTCGACGGTGAGGATCCTGTGCACGTCTGGGGACAGCAGGGCGTAGACGATGTCGGCGGCCTCGGCCCTGGCGAGGCTGGGGTCGAGCGCGCCCCTGGCCGCCAGGGCGGCGACGATCCTGGACTGGCCGGTGTGGCGCTGCCGGCGGATCTCGGCCAGCAGCCCGGCCGCGTCGGGGTCGACCTGGGCGGCCGTGGCCAGGACGTGCTGGATGGCTGAGGACCGTTCCATGAGCTCCCGCACAATGCGGGCGAAGGCGTTCACCATCTTCACCGGGTCGGGCTCGGCCCGCGCCGCGCGCACGGCGGGCCGGTCGGCGAACGCGACTGGCCGGTCGTCGCCACCGAGCGAGGTGTCCAGGACCGCGGTCAGCAGAGCCCGCTTGGCACCGAACAGCCGGTACACAGTCGGCAGCGGCACGTCCGCCGCCTCAGCGATCGCCTCGATGGTGGTAGCCGGGTAGCCGTACTCGGTGAACATGCGCTGGGCGGCCTCGATCACCCGCAGGCGGGTGGCCCGCGCCTGGGCCTGGCGGCGGGAGTTGTCATAGCGCCTCTTGACAGCCTCGGTCACATTGCTGATAGTACTACTATTATGGAGATAGTTAAACTATCACGAAATGTGAAGCCGCTGAAGCCGGCGGTGGCCAGCCGCAGCCCGCTGCCACCCGACAGGGCGCGCGGAAGCGAGCGCGAGAGGTGAATACGGATTTGAGTGCCGACCGCGCCGGCCGGCCTCGCCCGGGCAGAGGTCACGCCGTGACACTGGGCGCCCCTCGTGCCCGCCAGCTCACGGTCCTGCGCGCCGCAGCCTTGTTCGACGGCGTCAGCCCGGCACTCATAGCCAGGCCGTCGGTAGTGATCGCCGACGGTGTGATCACTGCCGTGCACGGCCCGGCCGGGCCTCTCCCCGCCAATGCGCACGTCGTAGATCTCCCTGGGCTGACCTTGCTGCCGGGCCTGGTGGACGCGCACCTGCACCTGTGCTTCGACGCCACCAGCGACCCGGTCGGCCATCTCGCCGGGACTGGCGATGACGTGCTGCGCGAGCAGATGGCCGAGGCGGCCCGGCGGGCGCTGCGGGCAGGCGTGACCACGGTGCGTGATCTCGGCGACCGCGGCTATCTGGCACTCGACCTGCGCAACCAGCGCCGCGCGGGCATGGCGGGGCCGCTGCCGGCGATCGTCACCGCCGGACCTCCCATCACCACGCCCGGCGGGCACTGCCACTTCCTCGGCGGAGCCGCCAGCGGGGCACGCGGCCTCCGCGCGGCCGTGCGGGAGCGGGCCGAGCGGGGAGTGGACGTGATCAAGGTGATGGCCAGCGGGGGCAACATGACCCCCGGCCCCCTGCCGCACGAGCCGCAGTTCGGCGCCGGGTCGTTGCGGGCCATCGTGGACGAGGCCCACCGTCACGGGCTGCCGGTCACGGCGCACGCGCACAGCGCGCAATCGGTCGCCGACGCGGTGGCTGCTGGCATCGACGGGATCGAGCACGCGACGTTCATGACCGCGGCCGGCGTCGACGCCCCCGAGGCCCTGCTCCGCAGTATCGCCGCGCAGCGGATCGCCGTCGGCTGGACCGTCGGCCGCGACCCGGACCACGCCGGCATTGTGCCGCCGCAGATCGCCCGCCGGATGACCGGCCTGATCGCCAACCGGCGACGGCTGTATGAGTGCGGCGCGGTGCTTGTGCCCGGTAGCGACGCCGGGGTTACGCCCGCCAAACCACACGACGTGCTGCGCTTCGCCCCCGAAGACATGGCCGCGGCCGGCCTGGGCCCAGCCGAGATCCTGCAGGCGATGACCTCCCGCGCCGCCCAGGCCTGCGGGCTCGGGCACCGCAAGGGCCGGATCGCCGCTGGCTTTGACGCCGACATCCTGGTCATCGACGGCAACCCGCTGCAAGACCTGGCTGCCATCTGCAGACCGCGCGCTGTCTACGCCGGCGGCCTGGCCGTCGTCCCCCCGCCGGCCAGCCCAGCCAGCAGCGAAGCGAAATGATGCGCCGTCCCGGCCCCTGCCCGGTACCCAGCAGCCGTCCTGGACCGTCCGCCGGGGCCCATCTGATGCCCCTGGCTGGCGAATGGGCCCTCTGGCGCGACATAGCGGTGCGAACTGCCGGCTTCCCGGTATCCGGGCTCGGCATTTTCGGCTCGCAGGACGAGCGGGCGGGCCTCGGCGCGGTGGCCGCCGACCCGCTCTTCCAGACAGCGGTCACCTGGCAGAACCGGGCCGCGATGGCCAACGCGGTGGCCAAGATCGCCGATGGGGCCCCCGCGCCCGGCAGCCGTCAGCGGCGACGGGAGGAAGTCGTCGCCAGCTACTGGCAGCGGTACTGCGCCAAAAACGACACGATCGGCTTCTTCGGGCCACTTGCCTGGGGGCGCTTCGCCGACCGCGGCCCAGCTATCCAGGTCCGTTGCGGCCAGCTGGTCAGTAATCGCTCGGTGTGCTTCGAGGCCTGGGCCATCCAGGCCCTCGCCGAAACCCTGCGCGCGGACCTCACCGTCCCGGTCGGCCCGCGCTCCGAGCGTGACCTGCGGATCGAGGTAGAACGATCCCGGCCGGACATTCGCGAGCGCGGGCTGGCGGCGCTGGACCGCCTGGAGCGATGCAGGTCCGCGGCCGCCCGCGCTACCACACCCGGCGCCCTCGACCAGGCGCTCGCCGATGCTGACCGCTTGTTCGAGGAACTGACCGGCCGGCCCGCCACCCGCCGGCCCGGCCAGACCTACGCCGCCCGGACCCTGCTGTATCTCGACTGCATGCGCGACCTGGACCTGACCGCCGGTCCCGCACTGCGGGACGAACTCGCAGCAACGCTGCCGCCCCTGCTGGCCGGCGCCCGCTGGTACTGCGGCCAGCTCTGGACGGCCGCCCGGCAGCTCATCGGCCAGGCAGCCGCCGCGGCCGAGTCGCGGGCGCTGGACCGTGTGCTCGCAGAAGTCCTGCCCGCCCTGCGGCACTTGCCAGCAGCCGCCGCGGCAGCCAACGGCGGCTTGCAGCGGCGGTGGTCGGTCTTGCTCAGTGACCCGGACCCGGCAACCATCGGGGCCCGGGCGGCGGCTGCGTTCGCCGACTACGTGCCCGCCTGGCCGATCAGTGTGTACCAGTCAGCCGACGTTCAGATCGCCGCGCCCAGCATCGCCGCTGTGAACGCGGGTGAATACCTCTGCGTCGTCGGCGACTTCCATCCCGGCGCCAATCCGCTGGGTCAGGGCATGTTCGCCACCCGCCATCCGGATCGGGAGCGCTTCCTCGGCGCCATCGCGTCCGACGTCGGGACGCTACCGTTCCTGATCCCGCCACATGACGTTGGCCTGCTGACGACGCGGAATATGCCGGCGATCACCCGCCCCGGTGACGTGCATGTCGCCGCCGACTCGCGGGATCGCATGCCCGATGGCTACCGCACGCTGAGCGCAGCGGACCTGATCGTGGACGGCGACAACGTCACGACGCCGGATGGCCGCTGGGAGGCCCCGCTGCCGCATCTGCTGTGGCTGCCGATACTCATCGCCGGCGTGCACGCCTACGACCCGTTCCCGGCTGGCCTGACCGAGGGTCACAGCCCGCGAATCACCATCGGGCGAACGGTCTGGCGGCGGAAGACCTGGGACATCCCGGCGGCGCACGGACCGCAGTGCCCGGAGGCCGCGGCCGGCTGGGCACGCGACCGTGGCATGCCGCAGCAGGTCTTCGCGCTGGTTCCCGGCGAGACCAAGCCGGTCTACGTCGACTTCGACAGTCCCGTCCTCACCCGGATCTTGAGCCGCCACCTCCGTCGCGCCGCCGCCGATGCTCCCAGCCGCACGGCCCGGTTCACCGAGATGCTCCCCGCGCCCGAGGACTGCTGGCTTGCAGACGACGACGGCCAGCGCTACACCAGCGAGCTACGCCTGGTCGCCGTCGACCTGGGACGCAGCGCAGCCAGCGGACCCAGATCCACCCGGTTCTGTCATTCGGCCAGCCACTGGTAGGCGCGGTCCCGGCTGGCGAACCATCCGGTGGGGAAGGTGGCGGGGCCGTCGGGTGCCGGTTCGGCACCGGTCTCGACGGTCGGGAACGGGACGCCTTCGCCGGTGATGAAGGCGAACTTCATGGGTCCGCCGGCGTTGTAGTGGGGAATGATCTCCTTGTCACGCCAGGCCATCATGTCGTCGGCCCACCGGTGGGCGAACTCGGTGGTGTCCACGATCAGGAACCGCGGCTTGCGCCTTTCGGTCTCGGCTGCGAACAGCGCCATGGTGTCTCTGGCCTCCGCCTCGGTGGCGTCCTTGGTGGTGGGCAGCCACTTGAGCTCGAGAGTGTTCCAGTCGTCGTAGTGGATGAGCACGCCGTATTCCGTGCTCGCGACTTCGGTGGGCATTTCGCTGTTCCTTTCGCTGTGTCGGGTCGGGTCATGCGAATTGAGCGAGGCCGAACTGGGTGACTTGGCCACGGTCGCCCCCTATCTGATGGAGCGGATCGTGGGTGGCTGGTCGGGGTCAATCCCGAGCCTGGTCCCGGTCTCCACCAGTCCTTTCAGCCGGGTGCCGACAAGTTCGGCCCAGCCGCGGGACATGGCCCCGGCCATCTCGGCGTCCACCACGCCGACCGCCCGGAACGAGAACCGCAGCACGGTGCCGGCCGCGGACTCGGCCAGGTCGAAGGCGGCCACCCCGATCCCGACGCCCAGGTGGAACGGGCCGGTCAGCTGCAGGTGCTCGTCCTGCGCCCAGCCGGTCACCGACGCGATCACCTGCCCGCCGCTCTCCCACCGCTCGGTGAACAGCCCGCCCAGCTGCGGGTCCATGGCCAGGGAAAGGGCCCGGGCGGTCACGAACGGGTGCCCCCACCAGCCGCCGGTGTCCCTGGTCAGCGCGGCGAACACCGCGCCGGGCGGGCCGGCGATCTCGATGTCCAGCGCCACATCCACCGTTGGCTGCATCGGTTCCATGGGCCTGCCTTCGGTCTCGACGGTGTCTTGCAGCCGCAGCAGCGCGGAGGCGAACCCGGCGGCCGCCGGGTCGGCCCACCGCCGGTGCAGCTTGTGCAGCGGGACCGTGTTCAGGTAATGCCACCGCTGCCGGCCCCGCTTGCGGCTGGTCACCAGGCCCGCCTGCGACAGCACCTCCAGGTGCCGCATCACCGCGATCCGCGAGACCGGGAACTGCG
>Ga0306926_10006238_pt1 | contig 12772 bp, 10 predicted proteins | sample flu12Cox44000178_FD_203759 | JGI IMG/M metagenome (GOLD analysis project Ga0306926, IMG submission 203759) | Lab enrichment of tropical soil microbial communities from Luquillo Experimental Forest, Puerto Rico - flux8day.12C.oxic.44.000.178 (v2)... | ecosystem: Environmental > Terrestrial >... | reverse complement strand
GCCGCCCGATCGACCCGGCCACGCACCGGCAGTAGTGCAGCAGGTCATCGAAGGTCGCGTAGCTGACGCCGCGCACGTCGGCGGCGCAGCCGTCGATCAGTTCGCCGAATGCCGGCAGCGGAATGTCGAACCTCGCCGCCGCGTCGGCCAGCGCGACAAGCACCGCGTCGCCGTCGTCCACATCCCCGGCCTGGAGCGCGGACAGCCCGCCCCTGGCCTCCTCGAGCAGGGTGAGCTTTTCCGGGGCGGGCAGGGTGCCGTCTCCGATGTCGTCGATGCGCCGGGCGAAGGCGTAGACGGCGGCCAGGGCCTGGCGCTTGGCCGGCGGAAGCAGCCGGATGCCGTAGGAGAAGTTCCTGGCCTGGGACCAGGTGATCTCCTCGCAGCGCCGGTAGGCCGCGCGGACGTCCGTAGTCACGTCACCTTCCTGTCAGGTAGGCACGGAGCAGTTCAGCCGCCACGCGGTGCTTGCGCGGGCGGGGGGTGGCGGCAAGCACGTCGCAGCCGCTCGCGGTGATCGCGGCGAGGGCCGCACGGCCGCCCGCCACGTACCCGGCGACCGCCGCTCTCGCGTACCCACGCAGCGTGCCGGTAATCGGCGCGCCCTGGTCGAGCAGGTCGCCGGCCCGGCGAACCTGGAACTCGATGAGCCTGCGGACCTGCGGCGACGCGGAGGGCGCGGCCAGGTCGGCCTCGGTGACACCGTGCCCGGCGAGGTCGCCGGCGGGCAGGTAGATACGGCCAGCCCTGAGATCCTCGGCCACGTCCTGCCAGTGCTCGGCCAGTTGCAGCGCGGTGCACACCAGGTCCGAAAGCCGCTCCCGGGGCGGCGTGGCCGCGCCGAAGACAAACAGCACGATGCGGCCGACCGGGTTGGCCGACAGGCGGCAGTAGCCCAGCAGTTCGTCAAAGGTCTGATAGCGGGTGACCACCTGGTCCTGGCGGTTGGCCTGGATCAGGTCGAGAAAGGGCTGGGCAGGGATCGCGCACTGTGCGACGGCTGGGGCGAGCGCCTGGATCACCGGCAGCCGGGGGCCTTCCCTACCGGGCTGGTAGAGGCGGCCAAGGTCGGCCTCGAGTTCGTCAAGCAGGGCCAGCCGCTCATCCGGCGGTGCCTCGTCACCCATGTCATCGGCCGACCGGGCGAAGCCGTACACCGCGGTCAGATGCTGGCGGTAACGCCCCGGAAGCAGCCGGAGGGCCACGGGAAAGTTCTCGTCCGCCGCCTTGGCGCCGGCCTCGGCGGTGATCACCCTGGCCGGCTCGCTGCTGCTAGCCCCACCACCCCGCCCAGGTCCGGGAGCGCTGGCATCCTCTGATCTCGTCGCATCCCGGGTCACGTCCCCTATTCCTTCACAGCTCACGGGCTAATGCAAACAATGACATCGGCGTCATGTGACGCCCATGTCGCAGAACTCTCCGGGCTCCGGCGCCGCACCAGCCCCGGCAAAGACATTTACATTACTTCGGTTGCTGTCCGCAAGTCCGCTGCTGGGAAGCCGCCACGGTCAGTGACATCTTTAACCGGCCATTCTCCGAGTGTCCGTGAAGATTTGGGAGAGGGTGATTGGGCCTGCCTGGTTACGGGCGGATCTGCCACCCAACATCGCAGGCAGAGCGCATGCTTCGGGCGTGTTCACCGAACCCGGGCAATCGGCTCCGGCGGCCGGGCGCCTGGCTCGGTAAATCCCCCCTACCGCACCGCGTGCTGCGGCAGCTCGCTTTTGGTTTCAGCGAACTTCCGGATACTGCCGCGGAACAGCCTGAAGGCGGCCCACCGCAACGCCTGCGCAGAACCTGACGCATATGTCACTCGAAGCTGACGCTCATGTCATGAGGCCGTTACCGGGCCGCTTAAACGCTGACGCTTACGTCATATTCCACACCCGGTAGCCGGCCCGATGCGGACCGGCGCGCCAGGAGGCATACTCCGATAGTGCACCCATGGGGGCCCAATAGGGCGTTAGATGTTTACTGGCCTGGATGACCGCGAGTGTGGACTTCGGCGATGTGCGATCGTGGCGGGCCACTTTACGGGGCATGCCGTGCCGGCGGCCCACGGGGCGTACGAGGGGAGCCGATGGCACGTCAATCATTACCGGATGCCGAAGTTCCAGATCCGGGGCGGATCAACAGCCAGCAGGACTTCGGCCGCGAGCTCACCCTGGCCCGGCAACAGGCGGGGCTCACAATCCGCGACGTAGCAAAGACAAGCGGCATCCCGGTCAGCACGGTCGGGGACTACTTCGCCGCTCGCCACCTTCCGCCCGCCCGCCAGCCTGAACTCTTGCCCAGCATCCTGGCCGTGTGCCAGATCACCGAGCCCGGGCAGGTGGCGCATTGGCTGGACGCGCTGAACCGGGTCCGGCGCGCGCCGGGCCGCCCTCCGGCCGGCCCGGCCCCCTACCGGGGCCTGGCCAGCTTCCAGCCGGAGGACGCCGCCTGGTTCTTCGGCCGCGAGGAGTTAGCCCTGCACCTGGTGCGGCCGGCGACCGGGCCGAGCGCACCGGGGCTGCCGCTCGCGGTGGCCGGGCCCTCCGGGTCAGGTAAGTCCTCGCTGCCGCGGGCGGGCCTGGTCCCCGGCTGCGGTCCGGCACGCCTACCCGGCCGGGCGGCCGCCAGGCGATGCGGCCGCGCCGGTGCAACCCGGTGGCCGGGCAGCCGCTCACCCGCGCCGAAATGGCGTGCCTACGTGCCCGGGCGGCACTACGCGCCGCCGTGCCGCTGACGGCGGCCAGCGGGGCCAGCACCGGCCCGCCCAGGCATGGTGTTGAGTCCGTCCCGTCAGGTGCGCCAGATCAGCGCGAGCGCGCGGTCGTCGTTGGTACCTGTGCCCGTGCTCAATGCCCGGACGAGGTTCGCGGCGCCTGCCCGGAACCCCGTCGTGACCAGCCGGTCCGCCTCGCCGAGCAGGCGGTCGGTGCCGTCGTCGATGTCCCTGCCCGGAACCTCCACCAGCCCGTCGGTGTAGAGCATGAGCGCATCGCCCTGCCGCAGCGTGCCCTGCTCGGGCACCAGCCGCAGGTCGGAGACCACGCCGAGGACGATCCCCCGTGCCGCGGTGAGCCGCCAGGTGCCGCTGCCCGCGTCGAAATGCGCGGCGGGCGGGTGACCGGCGGAGGAGACCACGAAGTCGCCAGTGGCCAGGTCGAGCGCGAGATGGATCGCGGTGACGAAGCCCTCGTTGGCGGCGCCCCGGCGCACGTAGGCGTTGCAGGTGGGCAGGAACTCCTCCTGCGGTACCGAGCCGAGCAGCCCGCCGAACGCGCCGGACAGCAGCAGCGCCCTGGTCCCGGCGTCCACGCCCTTGCCGGCCACGTCGACGAGCGCCACCTCGAGTGTCTTGCCGTCGCAGGAGGACACCAGGAAGTCGCCGCCGAACGAGGAGCCGCCCGCCGGCCGCAGCACCGACACCGAGCCCCAGCCCTCGGGCAGTTCCGGCAGCGTCCCCTGGGCCCGGATCCGGTCCCGCAACTCGATCAGCATGGCCTCGCCACGCAGGCCCAGCATGCCGAGCTTCTCCCTGGTCCTGGCGAGCTGGAGGGCTACCGCTGCGGTCACCACGATGGTCAGCACCAGGCCCGGGCCGGCCTTGTCCTCCAGCACGTCGTAGGCCAGGCCAACGGCGATGAGCACGAACAGGATGCGCAGCGCGCGGGGCCACAGCAGCAGGCCGCCGGCCAGCACCGGCAGGATGAGCAGGCCGGGCGAGAACCACGACTGCGACACGTGCACGGCCGCGATGGCGATGAACGCCGTCACCAGGGTTAGGAGCAGGGCCACCCGGCGGTTCCCGGTGACGAGCTGACGTGCCACCCACGCGCTCACCCTGCGCCAAGCGGAGCGCACGGCGTGAAGGGGAAGGGCCACGACACGGGCAACCATGATGGCCGAACTGTATCCGCCAGCCGAGGTCTCTGCACGCGTGCAGGTCAGCAGGGGCGTCCGAAGCGCCGGCCGAGCCGGATAATCCGCACATCGGGCTCCCTGACACACACGCAGGTCAGCGCGTCGCTCTTTCAGCGGCGCCACCCGGGCACGAAAAGGAGTTGGCGGCGCTCCCGCACGGCGGGTAGGAAGGCGAGCATGGCCTCCACGTTCCAGATCCGCCCGGTTACCGAAGACGAGCTTCCCGCGTTCTCATACGTGGACGAGCATGCATTCAACGGCAGGCCAGACACCGAACGGCAACGCACCAACTGGCTCGCCCGGCTTGAACTCGACCGCACCCTGGGCGCGTTCGACGGCACCACGCTGGCCGGCATCACCGGCGTATACAGCTTCCGGATGCGGGTCCCAGGGGCGATGGCCGCGGTCGCCGGGGTGAGCATGGTCGCCGTGCTCCCCTCGCACCGCCGCCGCGGCGCCCTCACCGGCCTGATGCACCGCCAGCTTGGCGACATCGCCGAGCGCGGCGAGGCGGTGGCCGCGCTGTTCGCCTCGGAGACCCCCATCTACGGCCGGTACGGTTACGGGCGCGCCTCCTGGCATCTGACGCTGAGCCTGGCTCGCGGCCACGGAGCGCTGGCCGCCACGGCCCCTTCCGACCCCTCGGTCCGGCTGCGGATCGCCGAGCCACGGTCGGCGCACGCCGAGATGGGCAAGGTGTACGAGCTGGTCATGGCCGAGCGGCCCGGCCTGTACGCCCGCACCGAGCCGTGGTGGGAGCGGCTGACCCACGAGCCCGACTCCGAGACGGACTCGCCGATGCGCTGCGTGCTGGCCGAGGATGATTCCGGGCCGCGGGGTTATGCGCTGTTCACCTCCGAAGGCCGGTGGGAATGGGAACAGGGCACCTACCTCCCAGCCGGGGTGCTGGACGTGCACGAAGCCATCGCCGTGGACCCGGCGGCGGCCGCGGCACTCTGGAGTGACGTGCTCAGCCGGGACCTGATCACCACGTTCCGGCTGCACATGCTGGCGGTGGACGACCCGCTGCTCGACCTGCTGGCCGACTCGCGGCTGGGCCGGCCCCGGCTCTCCGACGGCCTGTGGATCCGGCTGGTGGACGTGGGCAAGGCGCTGGCGCAGCGCCGCTACGCGTGCCCGGTCGACGTGGTCATCGAGGTCAATGACGGGCTGTGCCCGCAGAACCAGGGCCGGTGGCGGCTGACCGCGGCGGCCACGTCCGCCCCCTCCGAGTTCAGCGGGACCTGCGAGCGCACCACCGCACCGGCGGACCTGGTGCTGCCGGTGCGGGCTCTGGGCGCGGCGTACATGGGCGGCACCCGGCTCGGGCCGCTTGCCGCGGCGGGCCTGGTCACCGAGGTCACACCGGGCGCCGTGGCGGCGCTGTCGACGGCTATGTCGTGGGACCCGGCCCCGTGGTGCCCGATGATCTTCTAGCCCGGCCCCGGTTCACAGCGACGCGCGCAGTACCGCCTCGGCGAGGTCGGCCTGGTAGTGCGGCTGCATGCTGGTGAAGTCCGGGCACGCGTTGACCTCGAGCACCCGCGGCCCGGCCGCGGTACGCAGCAGGTCCACCCCGGCGTGCCCCAGCCCCAGGGCGGCGGCCGCGCCGTGCACCAGGTCCTGTTCCTCGCCGGTGAGCTCGATGCGGCGCTGCGCCGCGCCACCGGCGATGTTGCTGCGCCATTCCGGCGGTGCCGCGCGGCGCTCGGTCACCGCTATCAGCTGTCCCCCGGTGAGGACGGCGCGCACGCTGGCCCCGGCGCACTCTGTCACTTCAGGCTGTACGATCACCGCGCCTGGCCCTTCGGCCGCGAGTTCGGCCAGCGCCGTGGCCAGCGCGGCCGGATCCGCCGCCCGGCGCACCCACCGCCCCTGCGCACCGTGGGCCCGCTTGACCACCACGGGGTAGCCGATCTCCGCGGCGACGGCAGCCACCTGCGCAGGGTCGAACGGGCAGATCTCGGTGCGTACCTGGGCTACGAAAGCCCGGGCGAGCAGCACCGCGGCGGCCGCCTTGTCGTCGGCGAGCAGCACGCCGTCCACCGGGTTCTGGGCCCGCGCGGTGCGTCCCAGAACGCGCAGCGCGGTGGCCGCCGCCGGGAACCCGAACAGCAGGAAGGGGGCCAGGCTGGTGGCTACCACCGGGCCGGTCTCGTCGGTGACGGTCACCTCGCCCAGCGGGGCGATGCCGGCCCGCAGCGAGGGCAGGTCCACGGTCCGGACAGGCACGCCGAGCCGGCCAGCGGCGGCGGTCAGGCTGTCCGGCACGTTGGTGGCGTAGGGGTTCCTGGCGACCGCGAGCATCATCGCGTGACGCCCTGGCGGTGCCGGGTGGTCGCGTGGTCCAGGATCGCCCCGGCCACGTCAGCCCCGGTGACAGTGCTGATCCCGGCGAAGCCCGCCCACGCGTCCACCTCGAGGACGCGGACGGTGCCGCCGGCATCCTCGATCAGGTCCACCCCGCCGAAGTCCAGCCCGCAGGCGGCCGCCGCGGCCACGGCGACGGCCGCGGCGGCGTGGTCCAGCGGCAGCGCGGACCCGGCCGCACCCAGGGCCAGGTTGGCCCGGATCTCCCCCGGCCTGGCCACCCGGTGCATCAGCGCGACGCACCGGTTGCCCACCACGTAGGCCCGGATGTCCCGGCCGCCGCCGCCGATCAGCGGCTGCGCCAGGTAGTGCTCCCGTTCGGCGTGGTAGCCCGGCCTGGTGGCGCCCGGGTGCCATGCCTCCCGTGGCTGCCAGGCGGCGGTGAGCGCCGCGGCCGAGGAGTGGGTCGCGATCCCCTCGCCCCGGACCCCGCGGGCGGGCTTGACGATCAGTTCGCCCGGGCCGAGCGCCGTCAGGTCCACGCCGCCCGGTTCGTCGAACGCGGCGGTCGGCACCACCGGTATCCCGGCATTGACCAGGTCCACGGTGGTCAGCAGCTTGTCGCGGGAGCGGAACGCGGCATCCGGCGGGTTGAGCACCAGCGAGCCCTGCGTGGCCATGCACGAGAGCACCGGGGCGGCGATGCCGCGGAACGGAGCCACGATGCGGTGGATCATGATGCCTGGCCGGACCGGCCTGCCCGCGTAGCAGGCGGACTGCTGCCCGTCGGCACACCAGAGCCCGAGCAGGTGCGGCGCCCAGCTCACCAGGCGCAGGTCCCTTTCACGCGCCGCGGCCTGCAGCAGTACCCAGTTCCGCGGCCGCTCGGCCGGGTAGTGCAGCACCACGATCTGGGTCTCGGCGGACACGGGCTCAACCTACTGGAGACCGGGCTGGCCAGGCGCGCCGCGCGGGCGGAGGCGCGGGCGGCGCGCAAGCCCGGTGGGACGGTGTCCTGGCGGATCCCCCCGGCCACGCGGGCCCCGGCGCGGGCTCGGCCCGGGTACCGCGGGCTGGGTGGGCGGGCCGGCGCGGGCGGCCTAGAGCTTGCGGGCCCACGGGGCCCCGCGGCATCGTAATGTCCCTCATCAGAGTAAAAGTGAGGGCGGTCGCTCATGCCACTGGAAGTCAAGCGCCTGCACCTGGCGAGCCTGCGCGGCCTCGACGGCCGGGAGTGGCCGGTGCACGGGTTCGTGGTCACCCACCCGGGCGGCGCGGTGCTGGTGGACACCGGGTGCGGCGGCCCGGACGAGTGGCTCAATGACTGGCGGGTGGTGAACCGGTCGGTCGCGGACGCGCTCGCCGAGTTGGACATGACGCCGGCCGACGTCGGCCTGGTGATCAACACCCACCTGCACTTCGACCATTGCGGGCAGAACGCGGTGTTCTCCCACGCCGCCTGCCACGTCCAGCGCACCGAACTGGACCGGGCTAAGCGGGAGTCGCGGGAACTGTACGACTGGTTCGGTTTCATGGACGCGCGGTGGGAACTGCTCGACGGGGACACCGAGATCCTGCCCGGCCTGTCGGTGGTGACCACCCCCGGGCACACCGTGGGCCACCAGTGCGTGGTGGTGTCCTCCGCCGACGGCCAGGACCTGCTGGTCGGGGACGCCGCCTACACGCCGCGCCAGTTCGCCGGCCCACCGGACGCCGACCTGCCGCCCGGCCAGGCCGCCGACCCGGTGGCATGGCGCGGCTCGCTCGGCCGGATCAAGTCACTGGCGCCCGCGCGGGTGCACTTCTGCCACCACACCGACGTGCTGCACGGTTAGTTGTCGCCGACGTGGAAGATCTCCTCGACGGTGACGCCGGAAAACCGGGCGATCGCGATGGCCTGGGGAAGTGTCAAGCTCGCTTGTCATCTCCCCGGTGAGCGGCGCGGCGGCGGCGTGCCGGTGGCCAGCGTTGACCCGAATTGGGTGCGGGGGCAGACTGTGGGGCCGTGGCTTCCTGGGCGGAGTTCTCCAAGGACCGGCCGGACCTCGCGACGGCCGGGCGAGCGCTGCTGTACCAGTTCGGCGTGGGACTCGGGTTCCTCGCCACGGTCCGCCGGGATGGTGGCCCGCGGGTGCACCCGATGTGCCCAGTCATCCACGACGGCGGGATGTACGCGTTCATCGTGCCCGGTCCCAAGCAGGCTGACCTGCACCGGGACGGGCGTTATGCACTGCACTCCTTTCCCTGCCCGGACAACGAGGACGCGTTCTACTGCACCGGGCGGGCTTCGGTGGAAGGGGACGCGGGCCTGCGGCAGGTGCTCGGCGAGATCTTCGCGGCCGAACGGGCCAGCGCGGGCGTGCCCGTGCCCGAGCCAGCGCACCACCTGTTCCGGTTCAGCCTGGATCGGTGCCTGCTCACCCGGACGACCGGCCACGGCGACATCGCGCCCCAGCACACCTCCTGGCAGGCCCCGTCCGGCCCCTCATAACCATGATCATGTGAGTTTGTTCATAGCATCGATGAACAAACTCACATGATCATGCCGATGGGGCCTTCGGCGGCGGGGCGGGGCCGAGGGGCGGCGCGTGGGAGACTGGGCGAGGAGGCAGCATGCCCAGCATGAAGGTCACAGTGAGCGCGGCGATGCGCGCCCGTGATGTGTCGCGGCCCCAGCCGCACCACGAGGCGGCCGCGGAAGAGGACGCGGCCAGCGCCCGGCCCGCCTCATCGCATCGGGCCAGGACCGTCCCGCCCCGTGGCACCGGGCCCGCCCGGTCCTCTCTGCCCGCGGGGCCGGCCGCGCCGTCCGCTCCCCGGAATCGCCCCGCACCATCGGGAAACCGTCCCGCTGGCGCAAGCGTCCCGAAACCGGGCGACGGCGTGGGCGCGGCACCGGGCACCGGCATGGCACCGGGTATGGCTGCGGCGCCAGGCAACCGCGCGGCGCCAGGCAACCGCGCGGCACCGGGCGCGGGAGTGGGGAAGCCGGGGCCGCCGCGGCATCACGGGGGCGGACCGCGCCCAGCGATCGAACCGGCCAGCGGCGCCCGGAACCGGGAGCAGCGCGAGCCCGTGCCATTCCCCGAGGCCAGCCAGCCCGCCAAGCCGCCCGAGGCCAGCGGGCCTAGAGCAGCCGAAACGCCCCGGCCCGGCGAGCCGGGCAAGGCAGCCACCGGCGCTACGGGTCAGCAGGCAAAGGGCGGGACCGGCCGGCCGGCCAAGCGCAGGAGGGTGCGGCGGCGCCGGTCACACGGGCGCTGAACGGTCAGCCGGGCTCAGGTCCCGTCCGGCTCGGGTCCGTCTGGCTCAGATCCGGTCGGCTCAGGTCCGGTCCGGCTCAGGTCCGGTCCGGCTCAGGTCCGGTCCGGCTCAGATCCGGTCCGGCTCAGGTCCGTCCGGCTCAAGCCCCGTCCGGCAGCGGCGGCAGCACGCCGGACTCCTCGTAACCACTGATCATGTCGATCCGCCGCTGGTGGCGCGGTTCGCCGGAGAACGGTGTCTCCAGGAACAGCAGGGCGAACCGGACCGCGTCCGGCACCGGGTGCATGCGCGCGCCGAGGCTGAGCACGTTGGCGTCGTTGTGCTGGCGGGCCAGGCGCGCGGTCTCCTCATTCCAGGCCAGCGCCGCCCGGATGCCCTCGATCTTGTTCGCGGCGATCTGCTCGCCGTTGCCGGACCCGCCGACCACGATCGCGATGCTGCCCGGGTTGGCGGCCGCGGCCGCCGCCGCGCGCATGACGTAGGGCGGGTAGTCGTCACCGGGGTGGTACGACGGCGGGCCGCAGTCGACCACGTCGTGCCCGGCCGCGGCCACCGCCTCGGCCACGGCGGTTTTCAGCTCGAAGCCGGCATGATCAGATCCGAGGTAAACGCGCACGCGCGACAGTCTGGCACGGCCCCGCGCTCAGTCGAAGATCGGATCCCGGGTCCGGGTGCGCTTCAGTTCGAAGAACCCGTCGGTCGTGGCGGCCAGCAGCACGCCGTCCCAGAGCCGCGTGGCCGCCTCGCCGCGCGGGATCGGCGAGATCACCGGCCCGAAGAACGACGTGCCGTCCACGGAGATGACCGGCGTGCCGACCTCGTAGCCGACCCGGTTCATGCCGTCGGCGTGGCTGACCCGCAGGGCCTCGTCGTACTCGACCGAATCCATCGCGTCGGCGAGCGAATCAGGCAGGCCCGCCTCGGCGAGCGCGGACTCGATCACGGCCCGGTCATCGTACGGCGCCTTCTCGTGGTGGAACCTGGTGCCGAGCGCGGTGTAGAGCGGGCCGAGAACCTCGGGCCCGGATTTCTGCTCCGCCGCGATGCACACGCGCACCGGTCCCCAGCCCTTGGCCAGCAGTTCCCGGTACACCTCGGGCAGACCGGGTTTGTCCTCGTTGAGCACGGACAGGGACATAACATGCCAGCGCGGCCGCACGGGCCGGAGCTTTGCCACCTCGAGAATCCAGCGCGAAGCTATCCAGGCCCACGGGCAGATAGGGTCGAACCAGAAGTCAACGGGGGTGAACTCCTGCTCAGCCATGTCGCTCCTTGGCGGCCGGGGGTATGTATACAACTAAGGCGCCGTGTGCTGACAACCGGACCGCCTTACGCACCATTCCGCCGGGGATGCGAAGATTTGCGGAGCCCGGTACCCCGGGCGCACTGACCAGGCCATCTACAACCAGGGCTGGAAATGACGAAGGGACCACCGCCGTGGCAAGCAACCTCACCCGCGACGAGGCTCATGACCGGGGCCGCCTGGTCGATGTCCGCTCTTACCACGTGGACCTCGACCTCACCGGCGATGACCAGGTCTTCACCTCGCAGACCACGGTTGCCTTCGGCTGCTCCCGGCCCGGCGCAGGCACATTCATCGACCTGACCGCGCCCGCCGTCACCGAGATCGTGCTGAACGGCCAGCCGGTCGGCCCGGAAGCCTTTGACGGTGACCGGATCACGCTGGCGAACCTGGCGGCGGACAACGAACTGCGGGTGCGCGCCTCGTGCGCGTACTCCCGCAACGGCGAGGGGCTGCACCGGTTCCGCGACCCGGTGGACGGCGGCGACTATCTCTACTCGGACCTGGAAACCTTCGACGCCCACCGGATGTACGCCTGCTTCGACCAGCCCGACCTCAAGGCGACCTTCGAGTTCACTGTGACGGTCCCGCCACAGTGGCGGGTGATCTCCAACATGGCGCCGGACGTGACCGGGGAGCCCGTGCCGGGGCAAGACAAGGCCCGCTGGCACTTCCCGCCGTCGCCGGTGATGTCCACCTACATCACCGCCGTCGCGGCCGGCCTGTACCACCAGGTGCTGACCGAGCATGACGGAATACCGCTCGGCCTGTACTGCCGCCAGTCCCTGGCGCAATACCTGGACCCGGACGAGATCTTCGAGGTGACCAGGCAAGGGTTCGACTTCTTCCACCAGGCCTTCGCGACCCGGTACCCGTTCGGGAAGTACGACCAGCTCTTCGTGCCCGAGTACAAGGCCGGCGCGATGGAGAACGCGGGATGCGTGACGTTCCTTGAGGACTACCTGTTCCGGTCCCGGGTCACCGACTTCCGCCGCCAGTCCCGCGCGACGACGATCCTGCACGAGATGGCGCATATGTGGTTCGGCGACCTGGTCACTATGCGCTGGTGGGACGACCTGTGGCTGAACGAGTCGTTCGCCACCTGGGCGTCGGTGTACTGCCAGGCGGAGGCCACCCGCTGGCGCGGCGCCTGGACCTCGTTCGCGCAGCTCGAGAAGGCCTGGGCCTACCGTCAGGACCAGCTGCCCTCGACCCACCCGATCGCCGCGGACGTGCCCGACATCGCGGCGGTGGAGGTCAACTTCGACGGCATCACCTACGCCAAGGGCGCGGCCGTGCTCAAGCAGCTCGTCGCCTACGTCGGGCTGGACAACTTCCTGGCCGGGCTGCGCCGCTACTTCGGCCACTACGCCTGGTCCAACGCCACGCTCGGGGACCTGCTGGCCCAGCTTGAGGCGGCGTCGGGACGGGAGCTGGCCGGCTGGTCGAAGCAGTGGCTGGAGACGGCCGGCGTGAACACGCTGCGGCCGGAGTTCGAGCTGGCCCCCGACGGCACCTTCGCCGAGTTCGCGGTGCGGCAGGAGGCGCCGGAGGCCCACCCGGTGCTCCGCGACCACCGCATCGCTATCGGACTTTACGATCGGACCACGGCTGGCCTGGTCCGCCGGCGCCGGGTGGAGACCGACATCTCAGGCGAAAGGACCGTCGTGGCCGCCCTGGCCGGCGAGCCGCGGCCGGACCTTGTGCTGATCAACGACGACGACCTCACCTACGCCAAGATCCGGCTGGACCCGCATTCCGCGGCCACGCTGACCACGAGCATCGGCGAGTTCACCGAGACCCTGCCCGCCGCCCTGTGCTGGGCCGCTGCCTGGGACATGTGCCGGGACGCGGAGCTGGCCGCGCGGGGGTACATCCGGCTGGTGCTGGGCGGGATCGGCGCGGTGACCGACGTGTCCGTGGTGCAGACCCTGCTGCGCCAGACCGATGCCACCCTGCGCCGCTACACCGACCCGGGCTGGCGCC
>Ga0306926_10006236_pt1 | contig 12772 bp, 5 predicted proteins | sample flu12Cox44000178_FD_203759 | JGI IMG/M metagenome (GOLD analysis project Ga0306926, IMG submission 203759) | Lab enrichment of tropical soil microbial communities from Luquillo Experimental Forest, Puerto Rico - flux8day.12C.oxic.44.000.178 (v2)... | ecosystem: Environmental > Terrestrial > Soil... | reverse complement strand
CATATCGAGGAAACAGGCTCGCTGGTGCTGCAGCGCGCGTGTCAAATGCAGCTCGAGGGCATCGTGTCCAAGCGCCGGGACTCACCTTATGTCTCTGGGCGCGCGGGCAGCTGGATCAAGACCAAGTGCTCCAATCGGCAGGAATTCGTGGTCATCGGCTACGCGCCGTCGAGCGTCTTGCGTAGCGCCGTCGGGGCACTCATCATCGGCTATCGCGAGCGCGGCAAGCTGCGTTATGCAGGCCGTGTCGGTACCGGCTACACGCACGAGGTGGCCAAGGACCTTTGGCGGCGATTGCACATCTTGCGCATCGATCGCTCGCCGATCGACCCTCCCCCGCCGCAGGAAAGGGGGCGCCGCGACACCGTGTGGGTCGAGCCGAAGGTGGTCATCGAGGCGAGCTTTCGCGACTGGACCGCGGACCATCTGGTGCGACAGGCCGCGTTCAAGGGCGTGCGCGAGGACAAGCCCGCGGAGGAAGTTGTTCGGGAGACAGCCCCCATGCCAGCAAGAGCATCTGTTGCAAGAAAGACTTCCAAGCCCACCGCGCAGCCGCGGGCGCGAGCCCCCGGTCGCGGCGGCCGCTCGTCCGGCGGCAAGGAGGGGGTGCGGCTGACGCATCCTGATCGCGTCTACTGGGTCGATGTCGGCGTCACCAAGCAGGACCTTGCCGACTACTACCGCGCGGTCTGGGACTGGATGGCCCCGCATGTGATCGGACGGGCATTGGCGCTCGTGCGTTGTCCGGAGGGCACGAAAGGCCAGTGTTTTTTCCAGAAGCACGCCTCTGCCGGGCTCAACGAGAAGGCGCTTCGCACCGTCATCGACAGCAAGGGCCGGCAGGTGATCGGGGTCGACGATCTCGAGGGGCTTCTATCCCTGGTGCAAGCGGGCGTCCTCGAAATTCACGTTCGCGGCGCGCTGCTCGAGCGCCTAGAGGTCTGCGATCGCATCGTATTCGACCTCGATCCGGGGGAGGGCGTCGACTGGCCGGCGATCGTGGCGGCGGCGCGTGAGGTACGCGAACGACTGGCGGCGCTCAAGCTCGAAAGCTTCGTCAAGCTTACCGGCGGCAAAGGCCTGCACGTGCTGTTGCCGATCGAGGGCGCCGACTGGGAAAGCGCCAAGGCTTTCGCCCAGTCGATCGCACTCGCGATGGCGGCCGACGATCCAGGTCGCTACGTTGCCAAGATCACGAAGTCGCTGCGCAAAGGCAAGATCTTCGTCGATTACCTGCGCAATTCGCTGGAGCAGACTTCAGTCGCCGCCTATTCGAGCCGGGCGCGCGAAGGAGCGCCGGTATCCGTCCCGGTCGGTTGGCACGAGCTCGGCCGCACGACCTCCGGACACCAGTACACGATCCTCGACGTCGTCAGTCACCTGCGGCGCCTGAAAGAGGATCCGTGGGCGGATGTCGGACGCCTGCGGCAAAGGCTTCCCGACGCGGCATCAGCCGGCGCCTCGCGCATGTAGGACCGCGACAGGCGGCGGATCGAAAACATCCGCGACGGCGAGGTCGGAGCAAATGATCTTCATGCCAGCCGCGATTAGACCAGTGACTGCGTAACGGCCGGGCAGCGAAATCTTCGCGCTCCAAGCCCCAGGCGCAGGCCATCGCCGGCCGCGGTCCGTGGCACGAGCGAAGTGACGGGCGCAGATGACGATGATCATGTCCTGGCTGCTGCGCCGTCCGAAGGCGATGATCTCGTCGCTGTCCCGGCCGGCGGTCGCAAGGGGCTCATAGCCGCCGTGGGCGAGGACTGACGTGAATTGCCGACGCAGGGCCAGGAGACGGTGCGTCAGGGCGAGCTTGATGCGGCCGTCCGGCCATGCGCGGATCAGTGCAGATGGATCGCGGGCCGCTTGCGGCTCCGCTAGAGCGGATTTCCGCAGCTCGAAGTCGACCGGCCTGCGATTGTCGGGATCGACCAGCGAGAGGTCCCAAAGCTCGCTGCCCTGAAACAAATCTGGAACTCCCGGCATTGTGAGCTTCAGCGTCAACTGGACGAGACTGTTGAGAGCGCCGACGAGCGCAATGCGGCGCGCAAAGGCATCGAAGCTGGAAATGAAGGCCTGCGAGGATCGGGAATCCAGCAAGCCGGCAATGAATCTGCTCAAGCCGGCCTCGTAAGCCTCGTTTGGCGCAAGCCAGCTCGTTTGCTGCTTGCCCTCGCGCGCGGCTTTGACCGCATAGGCGGTTATGCGCTCGGCAAAGCTCGCATCGATGCCGGCAAGCGGCCAGGCGCCGAGCAGCGCCTGATACAGCATGTATTCGTGCGCCGGGGAGGGGGATCGCATGCCGCCCGCGTGACCGCGGAGATTGGCGTTGAGTGCCCGCCATTCCCGGAAGCATTCGGCCCACTCGTCGGCGAGCTCGGTGAGCGCAAGCAGGCGGGCACGCGCGTCCTCGCCGCGTTTTGTATCGTGGGTCGCGGTCGCGGTCAGGCCTTGCGTCGGCGCGGCGGCGCGCTCCTGCATGCGGGCGTGAAATTGCGCGATCGAGATGGCGTCAGCGGCGGGATCGCCGCCCACCTCGTTGAGCGCCAGCAGCCGGTGATGCCGATAGAACGCCGTGTCCTCCAGCGACTTCGCCATCATGGGCCCGGTGAATTGCTGCGCCTTGAAGGCGAAGCGGCGCACCCGCTCGGGGTCGCAGCCGCCGTCGACGCGGCCAAGGAGGTCGAGGGTCAAAGCGTCGCGCAAAAAATCGAATATCGCCGAATCGGCGCCCACCCAACCGGCTCGAGCCTTGGCGAGCGTCGCTTCGATGACCGCGCGGTCCTCGGGCCTGGCGCCGGTCGGCGTCAGGTAGGTGCGATAGATGGGAAAATGCAGGATGAAAGCCCTCAGGGCGGCGGTAAGGCGCGCGCCCATGTAATCGCGGGTGCCGTAATGCGCAGCCGCGATGTCGGCGAGCAAGCGCAGCAGCGCCGCGAGCTCGCCAGCGAGCACCTCGGCCATCATGTTGCGCTTGGACTCGATCAGGATCTCCGCGAACCCGCGCTGCTCGCCGCTCGCCTCGCGCCAGGTCTGTTCGAGCCCCGCCAGACCGCGCTGCTCCAGCAGCAGCCGCGATATCAGGTTGAGCCATTCATAGCCGGTCGTGCCCGCGACGCCCGCAAAGCGCGGCAGCGGTTCCGACCCGGCCAGCACCTTCTCGACCACGACATAGAGGCTGTGGTCCTGTCCGGGCCGGGCCTCGTCGATCAGGCGCTCGAGCCGGCGGAAATATTGGTGCGGATCCCAGAGTCCATCGACATGGTCGATGCGCAGGCCATGCAATCGGCCCTGCGCGATCAGCCGCCGGACCAGCGCGTGAACGGCTGCGAAGGTGGCGCGGTTCTCGACCCGCACGCCCGCAAGCGAGGTGATGTCGAAGAAGCGGCGGTAGTTGATCTCGCTCGCCGCGATACGCCAATGCGCCAGCCGATAGTATTGGCGCTCGAGCAATGCGTGCAACGCCAATGCGGTTTTAGGGTCCGCGCTGTTGACCGCGTAGGCAGCCAATCCCTGACGCACCACGTCGCCGCAGCCAGGAAGCGCGGCAAGCTCCGCCTTGAGGATCGATGCCTGTGCGGGCTCGAGCGCCGGGATTCGCGCCGCCTCCAGGAGCGCGCGTCCGATCGGGCTCGCCTCGACGGCGGCGGCCGCAGCCGCGGTTCGCAGGATCTCGCCATAGCAAGGCGGCGCGATCGGCAAGCGATGCTCGTAGTACCAGGCCGAGAAGCTGCCTTGCGCAGCGTCGAAGCGCAGCTCGATCTCGCCGTTCTCCAGCGCTTCCCCGTAGGGCTTGCCGAGAATCGGCAGCAGGACCCGCGGTGAGTCGGGGAAGAAATTCCAATCGATGTCGAATGCTGCCGCATGCACGGATGCCGGACCCCATTCCAGCACATCGAGCCACCACGCGTTGTCGGCATGGTGGATCGCCATATGATTGGGCACAAAATCGAGGATGAGCCCGATGTCGGCGCGCGCGAGCGCGGCACACAGCCGCTCGAATGCCGCCTCGCCACCAAGCTCCGGATTGAGCGCGCCGTAATCCACGACGTCATAGCCATGGCGGCTGCCGGCGCGCGCCTTGAGGAAGGGCGAAGCATAAAGATGGCTCACGCCGAGCGCCTGGAGATAGGGCAGCACCGCGGCGGCGTCGTCGAATCCGAATTCGGGAGTGAATTGCAGCCGGTAGGTCGCAAGCGGCACAGGTGGCGGCATCAGTGCGCTCCGATGTGCCAGAGCACCGCCCAAGGTGCGAGCTTCCCGGCATGCTCGGCGCCCCAGATCGGTCGACCCGTGCGCGCTTGCGGCGGCGCGAGGGCCGGCCGATCCGACAGATTGGCAACCAGAAGCAGCGCGCGGCCGCCGGCGAGCCGCCAATGTGCTTGCAGCAGGCGATCGCGATACTGTGCGACGCCGAAGCTCGCGGCCGCCAGATATGGCGCAATCTCCCGCTGCCGCAGGGCGAGCAACTCGCGAACCAACCCGAGCCGCAGGCGGCCGGCCGGGGAAGCGCGCGTGTCCCAATCAAGGACGGCGGCGCGGAAGGTGCTCTCGGCCAGCGGATCGGGAATGCGCTCGCCCAGCGCCGCATAGGCCTCCTTGAACTCCGCCCGGCGACCCTTGCGCACCGCAGTCGCCAACGGCTCGGGGAAGTCGCAGAAGAATGGAAATGGCGTGCGCGCGCCCCATTCCTCGCCCATGAACAGGAGCGGCGGCATCGGCGCGAGCAGCGTGACCGCGAGCGCCGCCGTCAGCGGCGCTTCGGCGACCCGCGTGACCAGCCGCTCGCCCAGCGGTCGATTCCCGATCTGGTCGTGGTTCTGCAGGAAATTCACGAACGCAAGCGGCGACAGCGAGCGCGACGGCTCGCCGCGCGGGCGACCACCGCGATGTGCCGACACTTCGCCCTGAAACGCAAAGCCGCTGGCGAGCGCGCACGCGAGATGTCCGCCCGGGTCGGCCGCATAGTCCCGATAATGACTTCCCTTTTCGCCGGTCAACAACACGTGCCAGGCATGGTGATAATCGTCGTTCCACTGCGCCCGATAGCTTCCGCCCGGAGGATCGGCGAGGGGATCGAGCAGGCGCGCGCGGTTATCGTCATTCTCGAGGACGAGGTGGATCGTGCGCCCGCTCTCGGCGGCGAGCTCGCCCACGGCGCGACTGAGATCGTGCAGCAGGTGAGGCTCGCCCGGCGCGCTGATGGCGTGGACCGCATCGAGCCGCAAGCCGTCGAAGCGGTAGCGGGCGAGCCAGTGCAGGGCGTTCTCGATCGCGAAGGCGCGCACCTGCGGCACCGCATAGTCGATGGCGGCTCCCCACGGCGTATGCGCGGAGGTGAAGAACTGCGGCGCATAGCGCGGCAGGTAGTTACCCTCGGGGCCGAAATGATTGTAGACGACATCGAGGAAGACCATCAGCCCGCGTGCATGGGCTTCGTCGATCAGCACGCGCAGGTCGTCCGGGCGCCCGTAGACGCTGTCGGGGGCATAGAGGAGGACACCGTCATAGCCCCAATTGCGGCGGCCGGCGAAATCTGCGACCGGCATCAGCTCGATCGCCGTGATCCCGGCGTCGACGAGTGCATCGAGCCGTTCGATAGCGGCGCGAAAGGTGCCGCCCGGCGTGAACGTGCCCACGTGCAGCTCGAGGGTGACGGCTTCCGCCCAAGGCCGGCCGCGCCAGGATGGCGCCCGCCATGCGAAGGCGTTATGATCGATGACCTCGCTTGACCCGCTCACGTCGAAGGGCTGGAAGTGAGAAGCCGGGTCCGCGACTTCGAACTCGGCGTCGATGCGGAATTTGTAGAGCGTGCCTGCTTTTATCCCCGCAATCGTGACCTCATGCCAACCGGCCTCGCGGGTCTGCATCGGATGCGCGCCATCGAGCATGAGCTCGACGCGACCTGCCGCCGGCGCCCAGAGCCGGAAGGTTACGCCGTCCGGCCGCAGTTGTGCGCCAAAGCGGAATTCCGACCTCATGCCTCTCCCGCGAAGATCAGGACCGAGCGCCGCGCGGCCTGCGTGGTGGCACCTGCAGGCAGCCGCACGCCGTTGCGCGAATTGGCCGCGGTGTCGAGCAGCGCGGTCCATTCGCGACCTTTGGCAAGCGCGGGCAAGGTCAACGCAATTTCCTCACCCGCGGCGTTGAGCACGATGTAGAGCGGTGCGGAGTCTGGCTCGGCTGCGCCAAGCACGTATGACAGGAAGCGCCCCTGCGGGAACTTCCAATCCTGCTCCGTCATCTCGGTCGCCTTCGGGGTGAGCCAAAGAACCCCGATGGAGCCGTCGGTGCGTCGTCCGTCCACCCATCGACGTGGCCGCAATTGAGAAAAGCGCCGGCGCAAATCGGTGAGCGTCGCCACCAGATCGGTCATGTCCTCGCCCGGATCGCCCAGGGCGGACCAGTCGACCCACCCGGTGGGATTGTCCTGGCAATAGGCGTTGTTGTTGCCGTTCTGGCTGTTGCCGGCCTCGTCGCCGGCGAGCAGCAACGGCACGCCATGCGCCAGCATCAAGGTCGCGAGCAAATTGCGCCGCAATTGCGTCCGCGCTGCCAGAACGGCCGGCTCGTTGGTCGGGCCTTCGACGCCGCAATTGGTGCTGTCGTTCTCGTCCGAGCCGTCGCGATTGTCCTCGCCGTTCGCCTCATTGTGCTTGCGCTCGTAGCTGACGAGGTCGGCGAGCGTGAAGCCGTCATGCACGGTGACGTGATTGATGCTCGCGTGCGGCGTGCGACCGCTCGCGGCGAACAGATCGGCGGAGCCGGTCATGCGCCCCGCAAGCTCGCCGATCAGATTGCCTTCTCCCTTCCAATAGCGACGCAGCAGGCGACGGAATTGGTCGTTCCATTCAGACCAGGGTGGCGGAAAGCCGCCCACTTGGTAACCGCCCGGCCCGAGGTCCCACGGCTCGGCGATGAGCTTGACCCCGGCGAGCGCGGGATCCTGCCGGATGGCGGCAAAGAAGGCGGCGCCGCGATCGAAGCCATTCGGGCCTCGGCCGAGCGTGCTGGCGAGGTCGAAACGAAAGCCGTCGACGTGGCAGATCTCGACCCAGTAGCGCAGCGAGTCCATCACCATTTGCAGCACGCGCGAATGGGTGAGGTTCAACGCGTTGCCGCAGCCGGTGAAGTCGTCGCAATAGCGTGGCTGACCGGGAAGCAGCCAATAATACGAGCTGTTGTCGATGCCGCGAAAACTCAATGTCGGACCGAGGTGATTGCCCTCGGCGGTGTGGTTGTAAACGACGTCGAGTATGATCTCGATGCCGGCATCGTGCAGCCGCGACACCGTCGAGCGAAACTCGTCGAGCGGACCATCGAGCGAATAGCGCGGCTCGGGCGCGAAGAAACCGAGCGTGTTGTAGCCCCAATAATTGCCGAGCCCGCGCTCGACCAGATGTCGGTCATCCACGAATGCATGGATCGGCAACAGCTCGATCGCGGTCACGCCCAGGCGTCTGAGATGATCCACGACGGAGGGTGCCGTCAGCCCGCGAAAGCTGCCTCGCCATGGCGGCGGCACTTCGGCGCGCTGCTGCGTCATTCCCTTGACGTGCGCCTCATAGATTATGGTGTCTTCCCACGCAATCACGGGCCGTCGCTCCGCGCCCCACGTGAAAGCCTCGTCGATGACCACCGCCTTCGGCATCCCGCGGGCGTTGTCGCGCGTATCGAACGAGAGATCGGCGCGCGGGCTTCCCAGCCGATAGCCAAAATGGGCATCGCCCCAGACGAGCCGGCCGCGCAGCTCCTTGGCATAGGGATCTAGCAAGAGCTTGTGCGGGTTGAACCGATGACCACGCTCGGGATCGTACGGGCCATAAACGCGGTATCCGTAGGGTTGACCGGGCGCCACGTCGTTGAGATAGCCGTGCCACACGTCTTCCGTGCGTTCCGGCAGCGCGATGCGCTCCACCTCGCGGCGGCCGAGGTGGTCGAACAGGCAAAGCTCGACCTTTTCGGCATGCGCCGAGAAGAGGGCGAAGTTGGTGCCGCGGCCATCCCAGGTGGCGCCAAGAGGATGCGGAGCACCTTCCGACAGGCGCATCCTAGCGCTGCGGGACGAGAAAAATTGCAGCCAGGGGCGGAACAACAAGACTGACCTCGGGAATTTCTCCGCTCAACGTGTCGACGCCGCCGCCGTTGCCGACATTGCTGCCGCCATAGTGCGCGGAATCGGTATTGAGGACCTCGTGCCAGCGGCCCGAGAATGGCACCTTGATGCGGTAGTCGAGATAGATCTGCGGCGTGAAGTTGACCACTACCAAACAGCGTTCGTGCGTGTGGCGACCCTTGCGCAGCCAGGCGAAGACGCCGCGGTCGCTGTCGTGCATGACCAGCCATTCGAACCCGGCCGCGTCGCAATCGAGCGCATGCAGGGCCGGCAGGCTTCGGTAGAGGTGGTTGAGGTCGCGGACCAGGCGCTGGATGGCCGCGTGGCGCGGTTGCGCGACGAGATGCCAATCGAGCGATTGGTCGTGCCGCCATTCCTGCTCCTGGGCGAATTCGCCACCCATGAACAGAAGCTTCTTGCCCGGATGGCCGAACATGAAGCCGTAATAGGCGCGCAGATTGGCGAAGCGCTGCCATTCGTCGCCGGGCATGCGGCCCAGCAGCGAACGCTTGCCGTGCACCACCTCGTCATGGGACAGCGGCAGGATGAAATTCTCCGAGAATGCGTAGTGCAGCCCGAACAGGATCTGGCCGTGATGGTGCTTGCGATAGATCGGATCCTTGCCGATATAGCCGAGCGTATCGTGCATCCATCCCATGTTCCACTTGTAGCCGAAGCCGAGCCCGCCCCACTCGACGGGTTTGGAGACCATGGGCCAGGCGGTCGATTCTTCGGCCGCCGTGGTGGCCCGCGGAAAGCGGGCGAACAGCGTGGTGTTGAACCGGCGCAGGAACTCGACCGCTTCGAGATTTTCCCGGCCGCCCAATCGGTTCGCCACCCACCCGCCATCGGGACGGCTGTAGTCGAGATAGAGCATCGAGGCGACCGCATCGACGCGCAGTCCGTCGACTCGATATCGCTCGAGCCAGAACAGCCCGTTCGCAAGCAGAAAATTCGCGATTTCGACGCGGCCGTAATTGTACACCAGCGTATTCCAGTCGAGGTGACGCCCCTGGCGGGGATCGGAATGCTCGTAGAGGGCGGTGCCGTCGAAACGGCAGAGCCCGTGCGGATCGTCGGGGAAATGCCCGGGCACCCAGTCGATGAGGACGCCGAGGCCGGCCGCATGGCAGGCGTCGACGAGCGCGGCGAAATCGGCGGGCGTTCCAAAGCGGCTGGTGGGCGCGAACAGACCGGTCGGCTGGTAGCCCCAGGAGCCGTCGAAAGGATGCTCGCTGACCGGCAGGAATTCGATATGAGTAAAGCCGAGATCGCGCGCATAGCCGGGCAGCTCCTCGGCCAGCTCGCGATAGCTGAGCCAACGATCACCCTCCTGCGGGCGCCTGCGCCATGATCCCAGATGCACCTCGTAGATCGAGATCGGTGCATCCAAGGCGTTGATGTGCGCGGGCGCCGGCTGCGGCCGCGCGACGCTGTCGATGTCGACCACGATCGAGGCGGTGTTGGGCCGCAGCTCCGCCGCGAAGGCCAGCGGGTCTGCCTTGAGGGGCAGCATGCGGCCATCCGGACCGACGATCTCGTATTTGTAGTGATGAGCGGGCTTGGCTTCCGGGACGAAGATTTCCCACAAGCCATTACCGCGCACCCGCATGGCATGCCGGCGGCCGTCCCAGCCGTTGAAATCGCCGACGACGCTCACCCGCCGCGCATTGGGTGCAAACACCGCAAAGGCGACGCCCGCCACCTCGTCTAGCACCATCGGATGCGCGCCGAGCTTCTCGTAGAGGTGCAAATGAGTGCCCTCGCCGAGCAGATGCAGATCGAGGTCGGAGAGGATGGGTGGAAAGCGATACGCATCCTCGAGCTCGACCTCGCCGCCGGGGTAGCGCGCGCGCACGCGATAGCGGCGCGTCGCGTCCGCGGTTCGACCCTCGAACAGGCCTGCTTCATGGATGCGTTCGAGGCCGCATTCGCGACCCTGCTCGTCGACGATCGCGGCGCCTTCGGCTTGCGGGAGAAAGACCCGCACGATCGTCGCGTCGCCTTCCTCGTGCGGGCCGAGATAACGGAAGGGGTCGGCGTGGCGACCCTCGATCACGGCATGTGCTTCCGCCGAAAGCGCACTCATGCCGGCGAGCCCTCCGGGCGGTTGAGAATCCGCAGCGTTCCCCGCAGCGGTACCCGCAGCCAGTCGGGACGATGCGCCAGCTCGTAATCGATCTCGTAGAAGGCCTTCTCGAGCAGGAAGAAGTCGAGCAGGCGATCGGCATCGTCTGCAGCCCCCGGCCACAGGCGCGCGTCGCGCAGATGCTCGCGATAGGCGCGCCAGAAAGCGGCGACCGAGTGCTCGCACCAACGATCGAGCGCGGGAGCGAGACGGCCGTGCTCGTCGGGCGCCTGCTTGAACGCGCGCTCGAGCGCCGCAGTCGCCGAATAGTCGATCGAGCGGATGAGGCCGGCCACGTCGCGCGCGGCGGGCGCCTTGCGCCGGCGATCCGTGACGCTGCGCCGCGGCTCGCCTTCGAAATCGATGATGAAGACGTCGTCCCTGACGATCAGCATCTGGCCGAGATGGAAGTCACCGTGGTGACGGATCTTCATCGCATCAAGGCTCGCCGGCAGCAGCTCGCGCAGCCGCCGCGGCAGCAATCGCCGCTGCTCCACCACCTGGTCGACGAGCCCGCGATGCTCCTTTTTCAAGCGCGCCCTGCGGCGCACGAGCTCATCGAAGGTCTTGTTGGCGCGCTCGAGCAGCGCCTCCCGCCATCCGCGGATGTCATCCGACGTGATCGCCTCCGGCGCGAAGGCGGCGATATCGTCGCGGCTCGCCAGCGCGAGTTGCAGCTCGGCGACCCGGCGGCCGACCTGATCCATGAGGCGCGCATAAGCGGCTTCCTCGTCGCTGTGCTCCGCGGCCTCGGCGGTCAACAGGCGCTGCTCCTCGACGAAGCGGTCGAGATAGGCGCTGGTCACCGTCCAGGCATCGCCCTGGTTCTCGACGAAGCGATGCACGACCGCGACCGCCCGGCGTGTGTCGCCGTCCACGAACTCGACTGCTCCGAGGAGCGGCGGCGTGTTCGGGAATTGGACAAGAAGCGCCCGACCTCGATTTCCGGGTTGCTGCCGCTCTCCAGGCGGCGAAAGAATTTCACCACGAAGGCGCTGCCCACCAGAGCCGTGGTGTTCGATTGCTCGGTCTCGACCGCGCGCACATGCTCGACCGCAATGGGCGTTTCCGCCGGAAAGGCCTCGGTGGCGCGAAATTCGAGACGATGCCGATCGACCGCGATGGTTTCCGATGCCCGCACCCTCTGCAGCAAGAATGCGATGAAGGGTGGATCGCCGGCGCCGTCGACCAGGATCCCCTGCCGTGCACCGCGCCGCACCCCCGCCAGCGCATTCGGATCCGGCTTGGCGGAATCAAGTCGTGTCCACTTGATCGAAAGCGGCAACAGGTACTGCGCGGATTCGCGTTTGCTGCGGGCCTCGACCAGTACGATTCCGGAGTCCGCGGCGGTATCGACGGCAAAATCGTCCGCCACGCGACAGGTGATCGCCGAATTGCCGCGTTCCGCGAACCAGCGACGGCCGGAGAGGTAGACCGGCACGACATCGCGTTCGAGCACGGAACGCGAGCGGCCCTGCAACAGCGACCGCCAGCCATGCCCGACCACCAGGGTCTCGTATTCCGGAAGGCTGGCCTGGATCGGTGGGGAGGCGACCGTCTCGCACAGCTGAAACCAATAGAAACCGTAAGGCGCGAGCGTGATCACCGCCGGCTGCTCGCCGATCGGCGGAAAGTTCGTCCGCCCCAACAGCTCCAAAGGCACGCGGCCGCGCCAGGGCGACAGATCGATCTCGGCGGCCTGCGCGGAGCGCGAGAGATTGGCCACACACAGCATCACCTCGTCGCCGTATTGCCGCACATAGACCAGCACGGCGCGGTTGGTGGCGCGGATGAAGCTCAACGAGCCACGGCCGAAGACCCGGCTCGACTTGCGCACCGAGATCAGCCGCTTGGTCCAGCTCAGGAGCGAGGCCAGGCTGCGCGACTGGGCTTCGACATTGACGGCTTCGTAGCCGTAGACCGGATCCATGATGGTCGGCGCATAGAGTCGTGCCGGATCGCAGCGGGAAAAGCCGCCGTTGCGGTCGGGGGTCCATTGCATGGGGGTGCGCACGCCGTTGCGGTCGCCGAGATAGATGTTGTCGCCCATGCCGATCTCGTCGCCGTAATAGATGATCGGCGTGCCGGGAAAGGACATCAGCAGCGAGTTCATCAGCTCGATCTTGCGCCGGTCGTTGTCCATCAACGGCGCCAGCCGGCGCCTGATTCCGAGGTTGAGGCGGGCGCGCGGATCGGTGGCGTAGGCGGACCACAAATAGTCGCGCTCGGCGTCGGTCACCATCTCGAGCGTGAGCTCATCATGGTTGCGCAGGAACATGGCCCACTGGCAGTTGTCCGGAATATCCGGTGTCTGCCGCAGGATGTCGGTGATGGGGAAGCGGTCCTCCTGCGCGATCGCCATGTAGATGCGCGGCATCAAGGGAAAATGGTATGCCATGTGGCATTCGTCGCCCCGCCCGAAGTAGACCGCCACGTCCTCCGGCCACTGGTTGGCTTCGGCGAGCAGCACCTTCCCGGGACTGTATGCATCGAGCTCGGCGCGGATCTTCTTGATCACCGCGTGCGTCTCT
>Ga0306926_10006233_pt1 | contig 12773 bp, 9 predicted proteins | sample flu12Cox44000178_FD_203759 | JGI IMG/M metagenome (GOLD analysis project Ga0306926, IMG submission 203759) | Lab enrichment of tropical soil microbial communities from Luquillo Experimental Forest, Puerto Rico - flux8day.12C.oxic.44.000.178 (v2)... | ecosystem: Environmental > Terrestrial > Soil... | reverse complement strand
GACCGGCGCGGTCGCCGGCGCACACGGCGGCCCGTGGGGCGGCACCGACCGGCTCGGGAACCTCAAGATCAGCAGGATCGACGCCGCCGGGGCAGGCTCGCTCTGGACAACCGGCGTCAACGTGGTGCAGCGCGTCGATCCGGCAACCGGTCACGTGACCGCGGCCATCCCGGTGCCCCACGCATGGCACGTGATCTTCTGGCACGGCCTGGCCTGGGCGCTCACCGCCGTGGCGCCCTCCGGCGTGGGCACCGTCGTCGGCATCGACCCGGCATCCAACCGTATCCTCGTCCACGGGGCACCCGTCCGCGGCGCTCCCATGGCGATCACGGCAGATCCGGCTGGCCTGTGGGTAGTCTTCGCCAACCCCAGCCAGACCGGCGTGGAGCTGGTGCACCTCGTCCTCGCCTCCGGGCCCAGCTGACGCCCCCGAACCGCCGGCCACCGCCATGCGGCCCAAGCCATCCCGGGCGGGCGTGACGATCTGTGCACACGGGACATCCGTGGGACGAGCCTCTGCGACGCCCCACGGATCAGGCCACGCTGGGGCGCGGCGGTGTTCTGCCCGCGCCAAATAAGCACGCGCCCACCCGCCTTCGTTCTGCACGGACATCGGCTCGAAGCTGGTCATGATGATGACCGCCCAGATCCGGCCATTCTGGACGCCTTTGTCATAGCCAGCGGCGGCCCTCGGACTGAGCTAGTGAGGGCGAGGAATCGCCAGCAGGACCGGTCCTGGACTTGCTGCGCCGCAGCCGGGACGCTCCGCGTCGCCAGGCTCCGATGGCAGTTGGCCGCTGTGACCGGCCGTGCTGGGAGGCCGCTGCAACTGGACCCGCGAGTTTGGTGATCCGGGCGGCAGTCGCGTGATGAGTCCTTGGCGTGCCGCCTTGTGCACGTGAGGTGCCAGGCGGTGCGGCAGACTCGTTGGGTGGACGCGCAGGCGGGCGTGGGCTTCTTCGGCCGAGTTGATGAGCTGCGGGCGGTCGCAGGCTTCTTGGAGCAGGCGATCGGCGGCGCGGGACGGCTGGTTGTGGTTGCCGGTGAGCCGGGGATCGGGAAGACGCGCCTGTGCGAGGAGGCGGGCTCATTGGCTCGTGCGCGCGGCGCGGGGGTGGCCTGGGTGGCGTGCTGGGAGCCGGGCGCGGTTGTGTCGTTCGGGGTCTGGCGGGATCTTCTGGCTCAGATGGGCGCAAGCGCGGTGGAGCCCGCCGCGGGCGGGGAGCCACCTGACGTCGCACGGGAGCGATTCTTTGACGGGGTAGCCCGGGTTGTCCGGTCGGCGGCGCTGGAGCGGCCCTGGCTTCTTGTCGTGGACGACGTGCAGTGGGCCGATGCGGGGACGTTGCGCTTGCTGCTGTACTTGGCGCCGCTGCTGCGAACGATGCCGGTGCTCATGGTGGCGGCGCTGCGAGACAGCGACCGTGCCGCGGCGTCGCCTTCACCACTGACGGCAGAGCTGGCCCGTCACGCATCGATCGTGAGGCTTCACGGGCTCGCCGCTGGTGACGTTGGCCATCTCGTCGAGCAGGTCACGGGAGCTCGGCCTGCGGCCGGGGTGAGCGCGACGCTGCGCAGCGCGACCGGCGGCAACCCGCTCTTTGTTGCTGAGTTGGCATACCGCCTGCAGCGGGAGGACCGTCTTGATCGGGTCACGCCGGGCGAGGAGCTGCCGGTCCCGCCGGGCGTTCGCGTGGTCCTCGGTCTCAAGCTGCACGACCTGGATGATGCCTGCCGGCGGGCGCTGGCCGTTGCGGCTGTGGCCGGCCAGGTGTTCAGCGTCGATGTTGTGGCCGGAGTGCTTGGCCAGGACCAGGTGGCGCTGCTCGGAATGGTGGACCAGGCCGTTCGCGCCGGGGTGATCGTGCCCGCCGGCGGCAGCCGGTATGCATGGTCCCATCCGCTGTTGCGAAGCGTCGTGTATGACGACATCGGCGTGGCTGCCCGGGTCCGGCTCCATGAGCGGGTCGGTGACGCGCTCGAAGCCGCTCTTGCCAGCGGTCACGATGCCGAGTTGGCGGCGGTGTCGTTCCATTACCTCAAGGCGGCCGCGGGAGGCACTGCGGCTAAGGCGGTTACCTATGCGGAGCGGGCCGCCCAGGAGGCGATGGCGGCGCTGGGCTATGAGGAGGCGGCTCGTCTGTACGACCGCGCCCTGGAGGCGGGTCGGCTCGATCCCGCCGTGGCCGATCGGGGCCGGCTGCTTCTCGGCGCCGGCGCAGCCAGAGCCGCGTCGGGCGATATGGCCGGTGCCCGGCAGGCGTTTCTCGGGGCGGCCGAGCATGCCCGGCGGACGGGCCGGGCGGTCCAGCTGGCCGATGCGGCGCTCGGCCTTTCGGATGCGGGTTTCGAGGTGGCGCTTTTCGACGCGGCGCAGAGCAGGCTGCTGGAAGAGGCGCTGGGAGCACTCGGCGATCGCGAGCCGGCGCTGCGGTCGCGACTGAGTGCCCGCCTGGCGGTGGCCTTGTCGCTCGCCGGCGAGGACGCGCGGCGGGTCGAGTTGAGCGAGTCGGCGGTCGATCTGGCCGTCCAGGCAGGCGATGGTGTGGCCCGCGGCGCCGCCTTGGCGGCCCGCTGCGACGCGCGTGCCGGGCCCGAAGACATCGACCGGCGAACTGAAGACGCCGCCGAGATCGTGCGGACCGCCAGGGCGGCGGCCGAGCCCGGCTTGGAGCTGACCGGCCGCCGCCTGCGGATCGTGGCGCTGGCCGAGGCTGGCGACATTCTGGGCTTCGACGCCGAGGTCGGCGAGTTCGCGCAGGTAGCGGGCCGGCTCGGTCAGCCGCGGTATCGCTGGTATGTCCCGCTGTGGAGGGCAGCCCGGGCTGCGTCGCGGGGGCGCCTCGGCGAGCAGGCAGTGCTCCTGGGCGAGGCGGCGGCGCTCGGGCGGGCGGCCCAGAGTCCCAACAGCGACATCTTGGTGCTCGTCCAACGCTGGTTTGCCTGGCTGGAGGCAGGCGACCTCGAATCGCCAACCACCCTGTTCGAGGCGCTCATGCCGAAGGACGCCTACGCCCAACTGGGCGTGCAGATGGTCCCGGTCCTGGTCACGCATCGTGCCATCACTGGCCGGCCAGAGGAGGCGCGCGCCACGCTCGACCGCGCCGCCGGCGACATCCGGTTGGCCCACCGCGACTCGGAGTGGCTGCCGATGGTGGCGGACCTGGCCGACGCCTGCTTCCGGATCGGAGGTCACGAGCTGGTTTCCTGGGCCTACGAGGCCCTTGCCCCGTTCGGGCACCGATGGGCGGTGGAGGGCATTGGCGCCTACCTCCATGGGCCGGTCCACCGGCATCTGGGACTACTCGCCGCGCTGCAGGGGCACACCGCTGACGCTTCTGACCACTTCGGCGCGGCCTTGGCCGCCGCCAGACGCGCAGGTGTGGATTTGCTGGCGGCCCGCACGCTGTTCGACCGCGGTATCGCGCTGGGTGAGCTTGGCGCCTTGCACGCCGCCCTCGACGCCTACCGCGCCTTGGGCGTCGGGCACCGCGTCGCCGAGATCGAACGCCGCCTCGAGGCGAGCAGTTCCGCGGCGCCCGGCGTCATTGGCGGGGCGGATGGCAACGTGCTGCACCGCAATGGCGATGTGTGGGCGGTCGCTTTCGCGGGGCGCCGAACCCAGATCCGCGACTCCAAGGGGATGCGTGACCTGGCCCGGCTCCTGGCTCAGCCTGGCCGGCCGGTCGCCGCGCTGGATCTGGCCGCTCCGGCGGGATCACCCCGCGAGGGCAGCCTGGGCGAGGTGGTCGACGCGCAGGCCCGGGCCGCCTACCGGGCCCGCTTGGCCGAACTCGAAAGCGAGCTCGATGCCGCCGACACGGCCGGGGATATCGGGCGTTCGGCCCGCATGCAGGCCGAGCGCGACGCGCTCATCGAGCAGCTGTCGGCCGCCTATGGGATCGGCGGCCGGGCCCGGCGCGCCGGCGGGTCCGCCGAGCGCGCCCGCACCGCGGTGACCGGCCGGATCAGGGATGCGATCGGCCGACTTGAAGCCGCCCATCCCGAACTCGGCCGCCATCTGTCCCGTGCGGTGCGCACGGGGGCGTTCTGCGTCTACGACCCGGACCCGCCGGTGCACTGGGATGTGACGTTCCGGTAGGGCCTGATCTGACATTGTGCCGGGCGATCTGACGCCCTCTTCCATGAGACCAATCGTCAAGGAGGAGGACATGCCGAAGATCGCCAGGCAGCACGCCACGCACGTGGAGACGATGGATGGCTTCGAGGGCCGATACGAGGACCTCGACGGTTACACCATCGGGTTCGAGGCTTACACGCAAGACGCCGACCCGGCACCCTTGTTCCGCGGTTTGCCCGGCGACCGCTGCCAGTGCCCCCACTGGGGAGTTGTCCTCACGGGCACGCTGGTCTACAACCATGCCGACGGCAGCCAGGACGTCATCCAGGCCGGCGAGGCCTACTACGCCCCACCCGGCCATCTACCCGTCTTCAGCGCGGGGACCGAAATCGTCGAGTTCAGTCCGCGCGACCAGTTCCGCGCGACCATGGAAGTGGTCACCAAGAACGTCCTCGAGGCGGGGCAAGCATGAGCGCGCCCACCCGCGACCACGTCCGCGTCGACGGCAGCAGCGCGCTCCTCGACCAGATCATCGCCGCACTCACCGGGCAAGACCTGGCAACCGGCGTGCTCGCACGGATCGGTGATCGCCTGGCCCGCGGCACGGCCACCTTGGACCTCGCCGCGGCCCGCCAGGCGAGCATCAGCTCAGGGCGTTCCGTCGTGATCGCGCACCGTCCAGGCGGCCCAGCGCTGGGAGTCCGCTGGTTCGCCCCTGGGGCGCCGACCACGATCCACGGCCACGGCACCTGGGGTGTCGCCGTGATCGTCGAGGGCCACCAGGTTTGCGAACGCTGGCGGCCGATCGGATCTGGGCGGGCACGGCTGGCCGGAGAACGCGAGCTTGCGGCGGGCGACATCATCCACTGGGGACCGCCCCCGGACGACGTGCACCGCCAGCAAGGCGCGCGCGCCGGGGCGCTGGAAGTGATCGTCCTGGGCGGCGTGCCCTCCGAAGGCCCGGTGTACGCACCCGACACCGTCCTGGAGCAGGCAGCCGACGCACTCCGGCGCTACGACCTCGCCGCGCTCCGCGCCCTGTGCCGCGCCGACCTGGTCCTCGACGTCAACGTCCCTCAATGGCGCTACCAGCTCCAGGGCCCCGAAGCAGTCTTCGAGGCGATCACAGCCGAGCTTGCCGGGATCGGGCGCCCGCGAGTGACCTCCAGTCGCGTGACCCGGGCTGCATCCGCGGTCGCGGTCGAGGTCGAGGTCTGCTCCGGCTGCGGCGGCGAGGAGCGGATGTGGCGCGAGGTCCACCTCCTTCGCGGGGGCAACGACGGCATCGCCGAGGACACCATCTACTGCACCGGCATCTGGGACGGGCCGACCATCGCCCGGCACGCGGCCGAAGCTCCCATGGTGTGGCGATGACAGCCATGCCCGGCTCCATCCTCGATCGTGCTGTGCAACGCGAAGGGCTCAAGGGCCACGACGGCCGATCCGGCGCCGTTCTGGAACGGGTCGTCCTCGACGACGGCACCAGACTGGTCGTGAAGACCGCGGCCCCGGGAACCGACCTTCCTGGAGCCGCCACTGGCGATCCCGGCCGCGAGCTGTGGCTGTGGTCTACCGGCATCCTCGGCCGGCTTCCGCCCGGCGCCGGGCACGCCATCGTCGACGGATGGGAGACCGGCGACGGCACCATCATCACCGTCATGCGCGACCTCGGCGATGCCGTGGTGGGCCGGCGCGGCCCGATCACCCGCAGCCGCTGCCGCCGCATCCTCGGGGCCGCCGCCGCGGTTCACCGCCGCTTCGCCGGTCAGCACGTGGCGCGGCTCTGCCCGCTGGAACGGAGGCTGACCCTCTTCTCGCCCCGCGGCATAGCGGCTGCCGGGGGTGACAACCAGCTTGCTGCCCTCGTCGCCCGCGGCTGGGAGTACTTCGCCGAGATCGCCCCACCCGACATCGTCGCCGAGGTGTTCGCGGTGTTCGACGATCCTGAGCCGCTCGCCAACGAGCTGCGCCGGGGCGGATCGACGCTGATCCACGGGGACCTGTGGCTGGTCAACGTCGCGCTGCCGCCCCGCGGTGTCGTGCTCCTCGACTGGGGCCTCGCAACCGAGGCACCAGCCGCGGTCGAACTCGCGTCGTTCCTTGCCGGCAACGCGTCCAGTGTCCACGCCACCCGTGAGCAGATCATCGACGACTTCCGCGACCTCTGCGGCGGCCTTCACCACGAGCCCACCCTGCGGCTCGCCATGCTCGCCGGGCTTGTCGAGCTCGGCTGGAACAAAGCCCTCGATATCGCGGAGAACCCGAAGATCGCCGAACGCGAGCGAGCCGACCTCGCGTGGTGGGTTACCCAGGCTCGCGTGGCGCTCGACACCACAGGCATAACGACAGCGGCGGGCTCGGTGGCTGGCCACGCCAGAACCTCAAGCCCAAGATCACGGCACGCGCGTAGGGCGTGAGAAGCGATGAACATGCAACCGCATGCCCATGCCCGGTGCTATGGCGCGATCCCGCCCACCATCGACGACCTGCTCATCCAGGCCAGATCCGGCCTGGCCCGGCTGGACCCGGCGCTAGCACAGTCCGCGGTCGAGGAGGGCGCGATCCTCATCGACACCCGGCCCGGGTTCCAGCGGCGGGCAGACGGCGAGATACCCGGCGCCATCATCATCGAACGCAACCACCTGGAATGGCGCTGCGACCCAGCCAGCCCGTCCCGGATCCCGGAGGCGACCTGCCACCAGGTGAGGTGGATCATCTGCTGCGACCAGGGATACTCCTCCTCGCTTGCCGCCGCGTCCCTGCAGGCCCTGGGACTGTCCAGCGCGACAGATGTGATCGGCGGATTCCAGGCCTGGCGAGCCGCCGGGCTGCCGGTGGCCACACCAGGGCAGCCAAGCAGGCCACGACTGCCCTGACGGTTCCCTGACCGGCCCGGCACCCCACGTCCCGCCAGACCCGCGCCGTACGGGCACCGACGGCGTCTGTATGCCCGGCCCGGCCTGCGGCAGGGTAAGTCCGGACCGGCTGGCTGTCGCTCGGTGCATGTGGCCGCAGCGAGCCGGAGCTTCGATATCGGTGCCCCGCGGGAGCCGCTCCGCGACGCACTGATCAATACCACGCCACCTCCGCTGGCGAAATCACCCGAACTGGCGGTTCGGTGCGTCTCTCCCTGACGAACGCGATCACAGACATAGAGCAAATATTCGGCAGGGAGGAGCGACGCCCAGGATCGCGACGGTGACCTTGTGTGATCAGCTGATTGGGTTTACCGGTGGTGTGAAGCAGTGTCGCTGGGGCCACGGCGGGCCCAGCTTCCCGGGCCTCAGCCTGACCCGGGAGGTGCCCCATGGCCACCACGTCCACATCCACCGCCGTAGCCAGTGTCGAACTGGTGTTTACCGAACCGGAACGCCTGGCCCTGGCTGGCTACTTGGCCGGCTACACGGGCTTGACCCGCGAGGCGTACACGCTGGATCTGTGCCAGTACGCGGCCTGGTGCCAGCAGCACCGCTTGCACTTGTTCCATGCCCGCAGGGCGGTTATCGAGTGCTTTGCCCGCGACATGGAAGCTAAAGGCCGGGCCCGCGCGACGGTGACCCGGCGATGGTGCACGATCGCGGGGTTCTACAAGTACGCGGTGGAGGAAGACCTGCTTGAGCATTCTCCGGCTGCTCATGTTCGCCGCCCGCGGCTGGATTATGAGTCGCATGCCATCGGGCTGGACCGCAACGAACTCGGCGCACTGCTGGTCGCCGCCGGGCTTGGCACCGCGGCCGAACACGCGCTGATCTCGCTGCTGGCCCTCAACGGCCTGCGGGTGTCCGAGGCGGCCGGTGCCAACATCGAGGCCATCGGCCTGGAACGCGGCCACCGGACGCTGACCATCACCCGCAAAGGCGGCAAGCCCGTCACCATCCCGCTCGCGCCGCGCACCGCCCGGGCCATCGACCTGGCGATCGGTGAACGGCCCGAAGGGCCGGTCTTTCTGGCGCCCGACGGGCGGCGACTGGACCGGCACGGCGCGGCCCGGATCGTCCGAAGGGTCGCCCGCCGCGCCGGCATCGGCAAGCCCGTCGGGCCACACACACTCCGGCACGCATTCATTACCGCCGCGCTCGATGCTGGGGTGCCGCTCCGCGACGTCCAGGAAGCCGCCTCGCACGCCGATCCCCGCACCACGATGAGGTATGACCGTGCCCGTGCCAGCCTGGACCGGCACGCCACCTACATCGTCGCCGCCTACCTCGCCGGTGCCGCCTGGTGACAGATGCCACCCTGTAGGGCCGCCGCCTGGCCGAACCGCACCGGCCAGGCGGAGGCCAACCGCCACCGTGCAACGCGGCAACGCGCGCATCGCCGCCGATCTGCGTTGCTGGAGGTCACATCGAAGGCTGTCAGCTGAGGCGCCCAGATTGGGCCGATCTGGCGCGGCACTGGGTGGTGGCCGCGGTTTGGGTTTAGCCGAGCCAGGCTTGGTCGGCGAGGAATCCCCAAACAGGGTTGTATTCGTAGTTGTGCAGGCGTTTGGAGACGAGGTCGATTTGGGGCTCGTCTACCGTTGGCACCCACGCTGCGTTGTCGGTGAGCTGGTGGTCAATGGTGGTCCAGAGAGCGTTTGCCTTGGCGGGCTGGTTGAGCTCGAGCACCTCGGCTTGGTGCATTTCGCGGTCGAGCCGTGGCGAGCAGTAGTATCCGTTGCTGTCGCCGCCGCCGCAGCTGAAGAATTGCGGGAGGTAGGCGGCGGGGTCGGGGTAGTCGGCTACCCAGGCGCCGTCGACGGACAGCTGGAAATGCCTGCGCATGCTCTCAGTGATCGTGGCGCCGGGCGCGAGGTGGAGATGGACGCGGTAGCCGAGGGACCGCAGCACCTTGGCGAAGTGCGCCGGTACCGCGGGGGGGCTGAAGGGGTTGTCGCTGTCGCCCCAGACGTCGATCCTTTCGCCACGGGTGCCCGATTCGCGGATCAGTTGCCGCGCCCGGGCCAGGTTGGGAGCGCTCCAGGCGCCGCTCGGGTGTGGGTGCAGCGTGTAGGGGCAGAAGCGGCGGTAGCCAGGCAGGCCAGGTGCGATCGGCTGGCAGGTGGGGCTGGCGAAGCTGGGCCCGCCGTACAGCTGGACGATCGTGCGCCGGTTGATTGCGTAGTTGAGCGCCTGCCGGACGCGACGGTCGTTGAATGGGGCGAGGTGGGTGTTGATCGCTGCGAAGTCGACGCTGAACACCGGGCTGGAGTGCAGCTGGGCTGGTGCCTGCAGGCTGAGCTGGCGGTATTGCGCTGCCGGGATCAGGCCAGCCATGAAGTCAGCCCGCCCGTGCTCGATCGCGGCGACAGCGGCCTGGGCGGATGGCACCGACCGCCACACGATCGCGTCCGGGTTGCCGTCCGGCTGGGCGGCGTGTGACCACTCCCGGAAGAACGGGTTGCGGGCGAAACGGATCTGCGTGCTGTCCAGGGCGACGATCTTGTAGGGGCCGGTTCCCGGGACGGTGTGCGCCGCTTGCCAGATTTTTGCGAGGTCCGGAAAGGAGAATCTCGGCCATCTCGGCGAATCAAAAGGGGGGTTAACGTGTCCGCTCGACTCCGGCAGTCTTCACCGGCGCTGCTGGCCATCGTGCTGGCCGCCATCATCGGCCAGGCACCGGTTGCCTCAGCTTCGGCCGGCCGGCTATTGCAACCCGCCCGTTCAGCCCCTGCCAGCGCACCCGGCTCCGGCCCGCTCACCACGGTAAACTGGGACAGCATGCCCGCAGCACCGCCTGGCCCTGGGTCGTTCGGCTCCGCCCTGGTCGGTTCGGCGCCGGTTCAGCCGGGCCCTTCGGCGGTGGCGGTCGACCGGGCCACGGACACGATCTATGTCGCCAACGGCCTCAACATCAACGGCCCGACGAGCCCTGGCGGCGACACTGTCTCGGTGATCGACGGGCGCCGCTGTCAGGCGCGGGACGTGTCCCGGTGCAAGGGGCCTTGGCCGACGGTGAAGGTCGGCAACCTGCCGTCGAGCATCACCGTGGACCAGGCCACCGACACCGTGTATGTGACGATTCTGCCCAGCAACAAGGTAGCGGTGTTCAACGGGGCGACTTGCAACAGCCAAGTGACCTGGGGATGCCACCAGCCGCCCGCCCATGTTCGGGTGGGCTCCGGGCCGTTCGGGATTGTGGCCGACGACGCCAACCACACCGTGTACGTCAGTAATGGCGGCCTGACTAGCCCGGGCGACACCGTGTCGATGATCAACACGCTGACCTGCCACGGTTCCCATCTTGGGGGCTGCGCCCTGCAGAAGCCACCGACTGTGGATGTAGGGCTCAATCCGAGCGGTGTCGACGTGGCCCCGGCCACCCATACCGTGTATGTCGGATTCGGGAATGGCTCCAGCGTCGGGGGCGTGGACGCCTTCGACGCCAGGACATGCAACGCGCGGGTGCTCTCCGGTTGCAGCCGCATCGGCAAGCTCACTGTTCCGCACGCGCCCTTCGTGCCCGCGGTGAGAGTGGACACCGCGAACAACACGATCTACGCGGCCGACTTCACCAACTCGATAGCCGTGTTCGACGGGCGCACGTGCGACGCCAATGACCTGGGCGGCTGCGCCACCCAGAAGCCCGGCACGGTGACCGTCGCCCCGCCCGAGTTCTTCGAGGTCACGCTCTCGCTGGTGGTGGACGCGCCACTGCACACGGTGTTCGTGGTGAACCAAAAGGACGACACCCTGTCGGCGGTCAACACCGACGTCTGCAACGGCAGTCACCTGCCGGCCTGCGCGACGCTGCAACCACCGACCATTCACACCGGGGAGGATCCCGAATCGGTCGCCGTCAACAGCAGCACCCAAACCCTCTACACCGCCAACCAAGTCACCAACGACGTCTCAGTCATCAACGCCGCCACCTGCAACGCCACGGTCACCCACGGCTGCCGCCAGCCACCACCCGCCATCACCTTGCCCCGGCCCGGCAACCCGACCGCCGACCCGGCGGTCGCCACCCTCTACGTGCCGACCGGCACCCATACGGTGGCGATGATCAACACCAGGACCTGCAACGCCCACCGCCGCACCGGGTGCACCCCGGCACCGCCGACGGTCACCGTCGGCAAGTTCCCCGCCGGGATAACCGTCAACCAGCAAACCCACACCGTCTACGTCGCCAACTCCGGCTCCGGAACGACCGGCACCATCACGGTCCTGGACGAGCGGACCTGCAACGCCGCCACCACCACCGGGTGCACGAACATCCGCACTCTGCAGGTCCCCGGCGGCAACGCCGCGGCAATCGCGGTCGACCCGGTCACCGACACCCTCTATGTCGCCACTGCCCCGGACGTCGGGCCGCAGGGGCTAGGCAAGCCGGGCACCGTGTCGGTGTTCAACGGGGCCACCTGCAACGCCAGCACCGCCACCGGCTGCGGCCAGGCCCCGCATACCATCCCGGTCAGGTTCGGTCCTGCCGCACTGGCCGTCGACACCGCTTCCGACACCCTCTACGTAGCCAACTCCGCCCAGAAGGACACCCCGCTCGCCGGGAATACGGTCTCGGTCATCGACGGGGCCACCTGCAACGCCACCAAGACGACCGGGTGCGGCAACCCGCCCGCCACGATCACCGTCGGCCCGGCCTTCACCACCCCCATCAGTGTCGCCGTCGACCAGGCCGCCGACACGATCTACGTCGCCGACCTGCAAAATGGCGAGGGATCGGGCACCGTGTCGGTGATCAACGGCGCGACCTGCAACGCCACCACCACAACCGGGTGCGGGCACACCCCGCCGGCCGTCACGGTCGGCTTCGGCCCCGCCGGTATTGCCTTCGACCCCGTCAACCGCATTGTCGCGGTCACCAATATCGAAGACACCAGCGTCTCGGTGATCAACGCCGCCACCTGCAACGCCACCACCACCACCAGCTGCCACAGCCCCCAGCCACTGTTCCCGGTTGGCCGTGCGCCCGGCACCGTCGCCATCGACCCGGCGGTCAGAACGATCTACACCGCCAACGGCGACAGCACCGTCTCCATCATCCCCGCGACCCGATAAGACGTCTGCCAGAACTCGCAACGAATCCAGCCGCCCAAGACCGGTTTGGCATCGGGCGCGCCACAACCCCAACGGCGACTTAAGAGCCGGCATCTTCCCAGGGTCGGCAATTGGCGCGATCGCTGGAGCGTCCAGGAAACCCCCGGAACCCTGGCTGCCGACCTGAAGACGTACGAGCCCGCGCCCGAATGACTTGATCTGCGCGCGATCGCATGTCCGTGACGCCCAACCCGAGACACGCGTGTAATCGGCGATCTGAAGCTGCAGGTCCGCCCCGCCGCCCGCCGGGGCTGCAGCCGCCGCTGGAGCCGCCGAGCGACAGCGAGCTGCGCGTGCTGCGCTACCTGCCGACCAACCTGTCGGTGCGGGAGATCGCCCGCGAGCTGTATGTCTCGCACAACACGGTCAAGACCCACATCTCCCACCTGTACGCCAAGCTCGGCACGCACACCCGGGCCGAGGTCGTCGCCCGAGCCCGGGCCCTCGGCCTGCTGGCCCCTCCCCGCTGCGGAGCCAGGCCGCACGTCCTGGCTGACGGCCGGGGCGGGCAGGCCTTGCTGTCGTGGTCGCCTGGCGCGGTGTCGGAGTCGCCGAAGCCGCGCAGGTTCACGGCGAGGACCTGGTGGCTGGCGGCGAGCAGGGGATGAGCCTGCGGAAGGCCCGCCATGTCTCGGGGAACCCGTGGACCAGCAGGACCG
>Ga0306926_10006229_pt1 | contig 12776 bp, 10 predicted proteins | sample flu12Cox44000178_FD_203759 | JGI IMG/M metagenome (GOLD analysis project Ga0306926, IMG submission 203759) | Lab enrichment of tropical soil microbial communities from Luquillo Experimental Forest, Puerto Rico - flux8day.12C.oxic.44.000.178 (v2)... | ecosystem: Environmental > Terrestrial >... | reverse complement strand
AGGCGTTACAGGTCTGGAAGGAACCCGAGGGGCTGCAGGCCTGGGTGGCCGGGACGGACGTATGGCCGCTGGCGGTGATGGTCTGGTTGGACAGCATCCAGGCGCCAGGGATGTTAACGAACGCGGTTATTTTGAGCCGACCGCCGCTGGCGTTCGCCACCCCGTTGATGTTGGCGGGATTGAGCGCCAAGGTGGCGCGCAGCGGGGTGATGAGGTGGGGCCGGATCCACAGGGACATGGTGACCAGGGCGCCTGCGAAGACAGCGAGGGTGGTGGCCATGGCCGGCAGGGTGCGGCGGATAAGGACCCCGGCGGTGACCCCGAGGGTGAAGGCGAACGCGGCATAGCCGATCGGGGTGATCCCGTGGGCGCCGAACAGCAGCGGGGTGAAGCGGTTGACGGCGTGGTCGTTAGGGCCGGCGGCCAGCGGGAGGGCCTGGTCGATTGGGCTGGCCCACCAGCTGATCATGAGACTGAGCAGCCCGGCGGTGGCCATGGCGGCCAGGCCGATGAGGGCGAGCTTGACGGCCAGCCAGCGGGTGCGGGTGACGCTTTGGTTCCAGGCCAGCCGGAAGGTGCCTGCCTCGATCTCGCGGGAGACCAGCGGAGCGCCCCAGAACACCCCGATGATGGCGGGCACGGCGTACATCACCGCGATGCCGCCGTAGAACAGAACACCGTAGGCGGCGCCGGCCTGGTTCATGAACGCGTTGGCAACCGTCTGGCAGACGCCGCGCGCGTGGCAGGTGGCGATCCCGCTGATGTCGTACAGGTGGGCCAGGTGCAGCCCGGTCGCGGCCAGGGCAACCGCGGCCACGGCTAGGGCGGCGGAGGCCACCCAGGCCTGAGCGCGGAACTGGCGCCAGGTCAGCCAGATCATCGTTGTACCTCCAATGCGGGCGTGCGGCCGGGCGCAGGGTCGGCCGCCTGGCTCATGTAGGCCAGGACAAGGTCTTCCAGGCCGATCTCGGCGACGGTCCAGGCGTGGTCGTCGATGGGGCTGCCGGTGCGGATCAGCAGCGTGGTCTGCCGGTCGGTATGACTGGCCGAAATGACTTGCCAGTCCGGCGGCAAGGCAGCGGGATCGTGGCGGGCGCCGGTGAGCAGGTGATGGGTCGCGAGCAGGTCCTCGACCTCCCCGGCCACCCGCACCCGGGAGGCGACCAGCACGATCAGGAAGTCACAGACCCGCTCCAGGTCAGCCATCAAATGCGAGGACATGATCACGCTGACCTGGTTCCCGGCGGTGAACTCCATCAGGCTTCGCAGGAACTCCCGCCGGGCCAGCGGGTCCAAGCTGGCGATCGGCTCATCCAGGATCAGCAGCTCGGGCCGCTTGGCAATCGCCAGGGTCAGCGCCAGCTGGGCCCGCTGACCGCCGGACAGCTTCCCGGCCCGCTGGGCGGGATCCAGGCCCAGCCGCTCGATCCGGCTGCGGGCCAAGGCGGCATCCCAGCCGGGGTTCATGTGGGCGCCCAGCCGCAGGTGGTCCGCCACCGACAGCCCGGCGTAGGTGGGCGTGTCCTGGGCGACGAAACCAACCCTGGCCAGCTGCGCCGGGCTGGCCGCGGGTTCGCCACCGAGAACCTCGATCGTCCCGGTCGTTGGCGCCAGCAGGCCCGTGGCCAGGTGCAGCAGGGTCGTCTTTCCGGCACCGTTTGGGCCGACCAGCCCCACAACATGCCCGGCGGGGACGCTCAGCGTGCAGTCGGTCAGCGCCCACCGCGGCCGGTACCGCTTGCCCAGCCCTCGCGATTCTAGAACGGTCATAGCGCTTCCTCCTTAGCAACGGCCCGGAAGGTGTCCCGGTACAGCGCCTCGATGCTGTCGTCATCCAGCCCGGCCCGGCGGGCCTTGGCCAGCCAGCGCTCCAAGTCGCGGCGCAGCGGCCCAAACGCGGCCTGCGAACCGTCGCTGAGCGTCCCGGTCACAAACGTCCCAACCCCCGGCCTGGCCGCTGCCAGGCCCTCGTACTCCAGTTCCCGGTAGGCCTTGAGCACCGTGTTCGGGTTGATCGCCAGCACCGCCACCACGTCCTTGACCGTGGGGAGCTGGTCACCCACGCTCAGCAGGCCCAGCCGTAGCGCGTGCCGCACCTGCTGAATGATCTGCCGGTACGGCGCCACACCTGAGCGGGCGTCCAGGTGGAATTCGATCACCAGGCCCTCGATTCATCTAGGTATCTAGCACAATAGCAGCACAGCAAGATGGTGTGTCAAGAGGGCGATGGCCGCTGTCTACTTCACGGGTATCAGTTGCCCCGTCCGCCTCTCGCTCAGCACTCGCGCAGAACTCCCACTCCGGCGCGCCATCGATGGACGCCCGACAGATCATGATCGCCGCGCCCATCAAGCGGCTCCGCGCGCGTTCTCCTAGTGGGCCTCCCGATCACTCAGGGTGATGCGATGTGTAAGTTGGCAGGTCTCCGGACGGTCCCGGCCAGCCCTGAACGGTGGGGCGCACGCTTCAGCGACGTGTTGCTTTCTGTGCAGGTCCGTTCGCGATGCCCGTGACGTGGCAAAATAGTTGCGGCGAATCCGGTGTAACCGGCGCTCGAGGCTCAAAATTGAGAGACCACTAAATGAGACCACTCGACCCGGGACGCCGCATGCCAGCGGTCATCATTGGGTGTTCCTGCAGGTCAGCGTGGCGGAGGATAGGAGATTCGAACTCCTGAGGGGTTGCCCCCAACACGCTTTCCAACAATGCGCCCCAGCGTTCATGCCAGCCCGGGGTCGTCCGTAACCTGGGAGGACTGCCACTGGTGGGTCTCGGCGGACGCCCGCGGACCCAGGCGAATGAGACCACATTTGAGACCAGCTGGACATGCAGGCCGCTGCCAGCTCTGTGAACCGCATCCCGCGGCGGGTGATCTGGGGGCGAGGCGTCCCGGTGGCTACGGGGCGGGCCGGGCGGGCCGGGTGCCGGGTGATGCGGTTCGGGACAAGAAGCGCAGCCGCGCCGCCCGTGCGTCCCACGAGTAGACCACCACCGTACCGGCGATGACGTCGTGCAGCGCCCGGCGCTGGTCGCCCAGCAGGATGCCCAGGAACCCCAGCCCCAGGATCAGAAAACTCAGCGGGAACGCCAGCGTGCGCCCGATCGCCCGGCGCCCGCTGACGTCGCTGCCGTCGTCGGTCAAGACCTGCAAGCCGAACAGCGCCCCGCCAGCGGTCCTGCCGTTCAAGCCCCAGAAATGGGCGAAATAGATGAACCCCCAGGCCAAATACGCGATGACCACCCAGGTGTCACTCCGGTTGAAGTCGATGCTCTTGCCCGTCAGGATGCTGGCCGCGAAATTGATGGCGGCAAGGACGAGCATGAAGATCCCGGTGAGGACGACCATGTCTGCCACGAGGGCGGCGAACCGCGATGCGAACCCCGCGTAGCGACCTTGGAAGCTTTCCCGTGCGGCTGCCGGGGGCCTGGCGGGTGTGGCCTGGCCCGCGTCCGCGGTCATGATCTCGCCGCGGCCCGCAGCCCGGCAGGCGGGCCCGGTGGGCCGGTGTAGGGGCGGCGGCGAAGACGCGCTACCCAGCGGGCGATAGCTTCATCGATCCCGACGGTCCGGCTGCGGACCGCGTCGAACATATCGCTGGCGATCCCGCTGGAGGATCTGGCGATAACAGCGCCGAGGTCGGTCTGCTCGACCAGCGCTTCCACGTCGATGCGCTGGGCGATGGCGTTCATGTCGATCCGGTCCAGCACGGCGTCCAGGTCGACCTTTGCGATCACTTCGTTCACGTCGACCTGCTGCACGATCTGGTTCACATCCACCCGGTCCAGCAGCCCATTCAGGTCGACCCGGTCGATCGGGTCTTCAAGGTCGACTCGTCTCAGGACGGCGTTGAGGTCCACCTGGGCCAGCAACGCGTTCATGTCGACCCGGGCCAGCACTTCGTTGATCTTGACCCGGTCGATCGGTTCCTCGATATCGACCCGTCTGAGGACGGCGTTCAGGTCGATCCGGGCCAGTATCGCGTTCAGATCGACCGCGTCCACCACAAGGGTGATCACGCGTTCCGCGATGACTTGGGCCGTCGCTTCCATCTGCGGGGCAAGCCGCCCGCGTATCGTGCGCAGCCGCGCAAGCGGATCCACGGCATCAAGTATCGGCGTAACACCGCCTCCGTGACCACCATCAGGAGGGAGGCCCGCGGCCAGGGAGGACGTAGCGCAGCCGGTTCTGGTGGTGAAGGCACAGGCGAACGTGCAGGTGTCAGGTGCCCTGTTGGTGTGGTGCGGAATGCGGCCAGCTGCCGGAGTGTGGGCCAGTCGAGGGCGGGCTTGGCCGCGCGGTTCCTGGGCGCCCGGACGCGCAGCGCCGGGGGCTGGATAGCGGCGGACCGGAGTGGGCATCAGGACCGTTTCCCCGTGGTTGCGCGCAAAACCGGGCACGCCGCATCGCGCCGACAGTCGCTTTGACGAGGTCAATGGACCCACAACTGGTCGATGAGCACCGGCAGGTAGGGGTCGAACTGGTAGTTACCGACCCGTGCGGACAGCACGACCAGGGAGCGTGGGTTGTAGATCGGTACCCACGGAGCCTCACCCACGATCTCGTGGTCGATGCGCGCCCACAGTGCCCAGGCAGCGCTGGGAGCACGAGGCTGGAGCGCGAGGGCCTGGTTGACCTGGGCGTCGATCCGGTGGTCGCAGAACTCGGCGGCGTTGAGGTTGCCCGGGTTGCCGGGGAGGAAGGACTGGCAGGTCAGCAGCGTGGGGATGAAGTCTGACGGGGCCGGGTAATCCTGGTACCAGGAGAACCAGCCGATCTGCGTGCGCTGGCGCGAGTCGAAGAGCCGCCGGTTGTATGCCATCCCGCCCCGCCCGGGGATCACTTGCAGCGATGCCCGGTATCCCAGCTGGCCCAGGACCGACACCAGGTAGCGGCCGGTCGCCGTGAGCGGGATCCGCGTGCCGAACCCACCACTGACCACGGTCACCTTGGCGCCCCGGGTGCCGGAGGCGCGGACGAGCTGCTCCGCCCGGGCCAGGTCGGGCGCTACCCAGCCGCCACCCGGGCTGGGGCTGACCGTGTAGGGGCAGTACGGCCGGTAGCCGGGCATGGCCGGGGGGAGGATCTGGCAGGTCGGCTGGGCCAGCAGCGGCCCGCCGATCAGCTGGATCAGCCTGGCCCGGTCGATCGCGTAGTTGAAGGCCTGCCGCGCGGCGAGGACGTTGAACGGCCAGACGCGGGTGTTCAGGACCAGGCCGACCGTGGCGCCCATCGGGCCGCTGTGCAGCTGGCTCGCAAAGCGGGTCGCCAGCTGGTGGATGCTCGCCGGGGGAGGCGACAAGAGCACATCGGCGCGGTTCCGCTCGACGGCGGTGACCGCGGGCCCGGGGGGGATGTCGAGGCGCAGGATGATCCGGCTGGGGTAGCCGCCCGGCTGTGCCTGGCTCGACCACTGGTGAAACCTCGGGTTGCGGACGAGCACCCACCGGTGCAACGGCACGAACGACTGCGTCATGTACGGCCCGGTCGCCGGGAGCTGCGCCGGCCCCACTTGGTGATCGGGCGTTGTCGGCGGGATCGCGACGGCGAAGGGCACGGCGAGCTTGTACAAGAACTCCGGGTCCGGCGCGGTGAGATGGAAGGTGACCGTGCCCGCTCGGTCATTGGCGACGATCCCGCGCGCCAGATCGCAGTGCCCGGGCGTCCGCAGGCATTGGCCAGCGCCGACGATGCCGGCGTAAAAGCCTGCGCCGCCGCCGAGGCGGTTGAGGCGGAAGTCCCGCTCGATCGCGTGGCGGAAGTCTTCTGGCCGGACTGGCGTCCCGTTGGAGTACCTGAGGCCGGGGCGGACGTGGAAGGTGTAGGTCCTGCCGCCGTCCACCGGCGCGGGGAGCGTGGTAGCCAGGTCGGGAACCAGGGTGTCGCCGGCCGGCCCGCCGGTACGCCGGTAGCCAACGAGCCCGTCGTTGGTCACGCCCAGCATCTGCCAGATCGGAGGCATCCAGGCAGCCGCGGGATCGGTGGCCTGGTCATGCGGCGACAAGTTCGCGATCAGCGTGAGCGTACCGCCGCGGTGGCTTGCCAACGACGGAAGCACCGTCACAAGCACATCGCCGCCCGCAGCCGCCACAGCGGCGGGCTGATTGCCGACGTGAATAGACCGCACCGAGCCGGTGCGGGGGTCGATTCGCGCGACGTCGCCGCCAGCACGGTCTGCGACCCACAGCGCACCGCCGGCGTAGGCGATGCCCGCAGGCTCGCCGGCAAGCTCGATGGTTCGGACTCTGCCGGTCCGGGGGTCGAAACGCGCCACGCTGCCGCTGGCGTCTGCGGCCCAGACGCTGCCCGCGCCGACGGCCACCCCAGTATGGGAACCGCCAACCGGAACGGAACGCGACACCCGGCTGGTGCGGGGGTCCACCAGCGCAAGGCCCCCGGTGTCTGCTCCCGTCACCCAGACCCCCCCGTCGCCGGCCGCCAGGCCAGTGGGTGTGCTGCCCAGCGGGATGGTCGCCACAACGTGGCCGCTGCCAGCATCGATCCTGGTGAGCGTGCTGTCGGTCACGTTCGCGACCCATACCGACCCGTAACCGGCTGTGATCGCCACCGGGCCGTTTCCGACGCCAATCGTCGCCACCACGGTCCCTGCGGCCGGACTGACCTCCGAGATGGTGCCGTCAAGCTGGTTGGCGACCCAGACCTGGCCGTCCCCGACCGCCACCCCGGCGGGCCCGTGGCCGACAGGGATCCGGTCAACGACCTGGTCGGCTGAATCGACACGCAGGAGCATGTCATCGGCGGTGTCGGTGACCCAGGTGGCGCCAGCCCCGTGGGCGATCCCGCCCGGCCTCCCGATGCTGGTCAACTCCCCGGCCAGGACGTTCCGGCTGGCATCGATCACGGCGACCGTGTTCGGCCCGGCCACGACGGGGGCAGCAGGCCCCCGCGCACCGATGGAGGCAGCGCCCGCGAGCACCGCCACGAGGATGGCCAGGCAACCTACGGCTGCGGTAAGCAACTGGGCACGGCGGGAACGGGTCCCCGACCGGGATCGCTCCTCTCGAGCGTCACCGGGCGCATCACGCGACGTGGGGCGCGGCGAAAGCTCGAGCGAGGCGTCCTGTTCCAGGATGGCGCGCTCGACTCGCCTCAGGCCCGGGTTCGGTTCAATACCAAGTTCTTGCACCAGCACGTTGCGGGCCGAGTGGTAGACGGCCAGCGCATCTGCCTGACGCCCGCACCGGTACAACGCGATCATCAGGAGTTCATAGAGGCGCTCCCGCAGCGGATGGGCGGCGACCAGGGCACCGAGTTCACTGACGACGTCCGCGTGGTGGCCCAGCGCGATGTCCGCCTCTATCCGGTCTTCGAGGGCACGTGCGCGCAGTTCCTCCAGACGGGCGATCTCCGACTGCGCGAATTGCTCGCGGTTGATGTCGGCTAGCGGCTCACCGCGCCACAACCCGAGCGCCTCGCGGAGATCCGCGGCCGCCCGGCCGGGTGCGTTGGCTGCGAGCGCGCGACGGCCGTCGCACGCGAGGCGCTCGAAACGGCGCAGGTCGATGTGGTCGCCGGTGGCCCGCAGGAGGTAGGCGCCCGGCCGGGTTAGCACCACCTGGCCCCCAGCCGCCGGCTCCAGCGTCTTCCGGAGCCGGGAGACATATACCTCCAGGGTGTGCTGCGCACCCACAGGGGGATGCTGCCCCCACAACCGGTCGACAAGGACATCCCGGGACACCGGCTTGTTCGCGCTGAGAACAAGAATCGCGAGCAACGCCCGCTGCTTCTGGCCGCCGATATCGAGGACATGGCCGTTAACGCCGACCTCGATCGCGCCGAGCAGCCGGTACTCGATTCCCGCTGTGGTCCCCAAATACAACCCCCCAGCCCGGCTCTCCTGACTGTAGCGGGCGGGACGTAATACCGGAAGCCGCAGCGTGAGCGGCCTGCAGGACCGTGTGAGCTTTTTGTGAGGTCCGGTCGGGACCATCAGGTGACAGCATCACGCGGGGGCGGGCAGGGATGAAGCTCACGGGGTTCGAACCCTCCATCAGGGACTACTGGCGATCGCAGCGGCAACGTGGCCTGGCCGGACCTGGCCTCCGGGCAGCGGCGGCCAGAGAGAAGGCTAGGAGCTAGGCATGAAGCTCTCGACACGCCGTCACCGGGCGATCACGAATCCCAGGATCATCGCGGCGTTCACGGCCGCAGGCTGCGCGGCTGCCGTACTGGCGTCCGGTTCGGCCGCCGCGCGTACGGGGGCCGCGTCCAGCACGGCCGGGCTAGATGCGGCCCTGGCGCCCTCATCAGCCTCCGCGGCGGCTGCTTCGGCCAATGGCCGGATCGCGTTTTCCCAGTGGGACCTGCTTCCCGGCGGGAACCTGTCGGGCCACTCGAACGTGTACACGGTCAACCCCGACGGCACCGCCCGGCGCCAGCTCACCCACGTGGCCGCCGCCCGGGCGGCCGGCTCGCCGGACTGGTCCCCCGACGGCACCAGGATCGTGTACGAGAGCAACCAGACCGGCGATTACCGGATCTGGGTGATGAACGCCGACGGCTCCGGCCAGCGGCGGCTCACCGATGATCCCGGGTTCGCGGACCTGAACCCGGCCTGGTCCCCGGACGGTACCCGCATCCTGTTCAGCCGGTGCGACGATCACCTCGGCTTCATCCTGAAGTGCGATCTTGAGGTGATGAACGCCGTCGGCGGCGGGATGCGCCGGCTGGCCGGCGGTAACTGGACCTACGTCCGCGGCCAGTACTCCCCGGACGGGCGGCGCATCGTCGTCGGCACCGATCGTGGTGGCTACCTGAGCGCGCTGTGGGTGATGCGCTCCAACGGGACCGGGCTGCGGCGGATCACCCGCCCGTCGCTGGAGGCGTTCTGGCCGGGCTGGTCCCCCGACGGCCGGCGGATCGTGTTCACCGACAACTGCTGCCAGGGCGGGAGCAACATCTGGACGGTGCGCCCGGACGGCACCGGGCTGCGCAAGCTCACCGACTTCGGCCCGATGCCGCTGCAGGGCGGCTTCGCCAGTTACTCGCCCGACGGCCGGCAGATCGTCCTGCAATACAACGGGAAATGCCCGGCGCAGGGGATCTGCCAGTACTTCTACATCATGAACGCCGACGGCTCCGGCCTGCACCCGGTGCGCACCGGCGTGCCGTTCACGCTCCTCACCGACTGGGGGCCGGGCGCCGGCTAGCAGTCAGACCGATGGCCAGGCCGCCTAGAGCAAGGAGAACCGACATGAGACGAGCAGTAGCCGCGCTCCGGACGCTGGCGGTGGCCGCCTCGCTCGCGGCCGCAGGCCTGACGATCACCGCGGCGCCTGCCGTGGCCGCTGCCCACCCGGCGACCGGCAGGATCGCTTTCTTCGACTTCGTGACCAACCAGATCTACGCGGTGAACCCCGACGGCACGGGACTTGCCCAGCTAACCCACGAGCCAACTGGGGTCGCGGCCCAGGATCCCGCCTGGTCACCTGACGGGTCCCGCATCCTGTTCGCCCGGTTCAGCCTGTCGAATTTCGTGGGCCGAATCTGGATCATGAACGCCGACGGCACCGGCCAGCGCCGGCTTGCCTCCGACGCGCCGGGATACAGCGACCACCAGCCCAAATACACCCCGGACGGCAGGCACATCGTGTTCACGCGCTGTGCGCCGGACGGCCTGTGCGCGATCTGGATCATGCGCTCCGACGGAACCCACCCGCACCTCGTGATCCCCTCCATCGAGAGCCCCAACGAAACCAACAACTTCTACCCGATGGTCTCGCCAGATGGCCGCCGCATCACGTATGCCCGATTCGGTTTCGATGGAATCAGGGCACAGGTCTGGGTGGCCAGCATCGACGGCGGGCATGCGCACCCGCTGACCGCCCCGCGGCTGGAGGCCACCCAGCCGAACTGGTCACCGGATGGCAGCCACATCGCGTTCGCCAGCAATTCCGATCGGCCGCAGGGCAGCATCGAGGTCATGCGGGCCAACGGCACCGCAGTCACCAGGCTCGCCACCACGAAGTGGCCGACCAACAACTTCCTGCCCGCGTACTCGCCCGACGGGACGCAGATCGCGTTCTCCAGCGACCGGCGGCACCCCGACCTGTGCTGCGAGGACCTGTTCGTGATGCGCGCGGATGGCTCGCAGCAGCACCTTGTGGACACCGGCCTGCAAGGCGTCATCGGCGCAGCCTGGGGCACCGCGCCGCTGGTTCCGGCGGGATCCCCGGGCACGCTCTCGCGTCTCCCGGCTGGCGCGCACCCGCCCGGCAACGCACGTTATGTAATGGCTTGCCGCGAATTGTCGGGCCGGCTCACCAGCCTGCGGTGCCGCGCGTTCAGCACCGGCACGGTACTGCGGCGACCTACACCATAGGCCCAGAGAGGCGGCATTCCCCGGCTGGCCGCCGCCGCCACCGGCCTGTGAATCTCTATCCTCGTCGCGTGTCCTGCCGCGACGCGGGGCTCGCCGTTGTATTGGCCGGGGAGGGGGACGGCCGGGCTTCACCGTCGAAGACCAAGGACGCTGAGTGCGGGACCGCGGCCGGGCCGTCGGCCAGGGCGGCGGCAGCGGTCTCCCAGGAGAACGAGCCGGGCGCCAGGTGCCACTGGGCCATCAGCCCGTACAGCCCGGCGGTGAACAACCGGGCGGCCAGCGCCGGGTCAGTGGCAGCGGGCCATTCTCCCGCTTCGACACCGGCCGCGATCAGGCCCTCTAGCTGCTGGTGGGTCCGGGTGTCGGCGGCCAGGACGGCGGCGGCGATCGCGGGCTCGTGGGCGGCCAGCGCCCGGGCCTCCATCAGCACCCGGCAGGCCTGGGCCTGTTCCTGTACGTGACCGGCGACCGCGCCCGCCACGGCGTGCAGCACCTGCCGGGGTGAGCGGCGCCCGGACTCAGGCAAGGCAGCGATCGCCGCGTTCACCCGGTCGGCGAGCCCGCAGTCCCACTCCTCTTCCAGCGCGATGAACAGCGCCTCCTTGCTCTGGAAATACAGGTACGGGGTGCCTTTGGATACCCCGGCCTGCGCGGCGACGTCGGCCATGGTGGTGGCGTGGTAGCCGGCCCGGGCGAAGCAGGCCAGCGCGGCCGCGATGATCTGCTCCCGCCGCGCCGCCCGCGCCTGTTCAGCGATCTTGGGCATGCTCGCCGTCCGGTTCGGCTGGCAGAGGTCCACGTCCCAGCGTCCGGCGCCCGGTCCGGGCCGCCACCAGCCATTCCAGGCAGAACCCCGCGGCCAGCACCACCACAAACACCGCCACCGCGGTGTTCACCCGGTACCAGGCCAGTCCGGTCCCCGGCGCCAGCGCGGCCGCGAAGCCGAGCACCGCAGCCAGCGTCCAGCCGGCCCCAGTCACCGCGCAATGCGTCTCCCGGCAGTGCCAGAAGTTCGCCAGGCAGTACAGGCCCGCGATCGCCACCCACACGCTGGCTATCGCCAGCCCGGCGCGGCCGCCCACCGCGGCCCCGGCGGCGAAAAACGCCACCGGCACCAGCACGCCGGCCACGCCGCGGACGGCCGGCTCCACCGCGCGGCGATACCGATCCACCACGTGCCCGGCGGCCCTCGTTCCGGGCGTCCCGGCCGGCTGTCCAGGGTCTGCATTCATGCCATCCTCACTCCCAGCTGACTGCGCGCACCAGCGGGAACCGGCGCCGCCGTCAGCAGCACCCGCCCGGCCGGCCTTGGGGCGGCTCTCCCGCCTCGGCGGGCACGCCCACGGGGGTGAGCGGCGCATCCGGCCCGGTGGCCGGGCGCCGCCGAGACAGCAGCCACCAGGCGATCCCTGCCGGCGGGCACAGGCACAGCAGCACACACAGCAAGCACAAGCCCGGCGCGGTGAACCCCGCGGGCGATATCGGCTCCGTGGCGGCTGGCGGGGTCGGCAGATCCGCGGTCAGCCGGTGCAACTGCTGCCAGGTACGCGCGGCGTAGGCGGCTTCCACCCGCTGGCCGTGCTCGCCCGCGGTCAGCCTGCCCTCGGCGAACGCCGCATTGAGCACGCCAGCGGCGGCGTCGCGATCGGCGTCCGAGACCCGCATTTCCGCCCCGCCTAGGGTAGGCCGGGCGGGGCTGGCCTGGGCCGGATGAGCGCTCACGTTTCCTCCCACCATGGCGGCGGCCGGGATTCAGCCGGTTTCGTGGACCTCGATCCGCCAACTAACTGACTGACTATCCAGTCATTTTAGATGCAGGTCCGGGGATGTCAAGGTGAGGACGGCGTGATCCTCCTCAGTCCCGCGCCCGGGCCGGGTAGTTCCGCCGGGCGGGCGTGATCGTGCTGGGGATCTGCGCGTCCCTGCCCGGTGCCACCATGTGACCCGGGCGGATGGTGAGGAGTGCGGCGCTGTAGGCCGCGGTGAGGGCCAGCCGTGGCCAGAACGCAGCGGGCGCGCCGGCGCGCGCGGCCGCTGCCCGCGCTGCAGGAGCCGCGGCCTGCCCGCCAAAGCCCCGCAACGGCAGACGTTTGCGATGGCGGTTATGACCTCTCGGAGGGGCCTGGGAGGATGCGGACGCAGTCGGCGAGCACGGCGGCGTTGTCGGCGGCCAGCGACCTGGCCAGCATGACCAGGTCGGCTACCCGCGGGTCAGCGACCTTGTACCAGGCGAACCGGCCGGAGCGGCGGACTTGGACATATCCGCAGTCCGCCAGGCAGGCCAGGTGGACCGAGACCCGGCCCTGGGACAGGCCGATGTGCTGCACGCACTCAGACACGGTGTGCTCGGCGGGCAGCAGGAACTCCAGCAGCCGTAGCCGGGCCGGGTCGCCGAGTGCGCGGAAGAACTTGGCCACCAGTTCCACGCCATCGGCG
>Ga0306926_10006225_pt1 | contig 12782 bp, 13 predicted proteins | sample flu12Cox44000178_FD_203759 | JGI IMG/M metagenome (GOLD analysis project Ga0306926, IMG submission 203759) | Lab enrichment of tropical soil microbial communities from Luquillo Experimental Forest, Puerto Rico - flux8day.12C.oxic.44.000.178 (v2)... | ecosystem: Environmental > Terrestrial >... | reverse complement strand
TGCCGGCGGTGCGGTCTGAGCGCGGTGCTGATATCAGTTTTTTTACACAACCTGGCCAGGAAGAGACTCATGCGCCGCACAAAATTTGACCACCATCACAGACGGTCAACTGAAGACCCCGACTCATCTCAGTCCAGACGCAAGAGGGCTCGTCCCAGACTTACGCAGTGAACCCAGGAATGTCATAGCTTCCCAGAGTCCGCCGGACCGAAGCGACGTCCCCTTCAATTGATGCGCGCCCGTTTGACATCAATGTGGAAAGGCTGGCTTGGCCAGCGAGCAATTCTGCGAGATCTGGCCATCCGATTCGGATGGTCGCAGCGGCCCCCTCGCCGTCCGTCACTACCGACACGCCGTTTCGTACATGAAGGCCGACACGTTCACCATCGGGGAAACTGAATGCGATGTGGTGGTCGATGTCTGCAGCGCGCTGGGGATCCAGCATCACACGCAGGACATTGAGCGCTGACCTAGGCGTCCCGGCAAGAAGGAACTGAACTCGCAAACGATGGACGCGCGCCCGAGACAGATCCGTGGTTCCATCGACATCCCGCGCTTTGGTCAGGCACCAGTTGCGGATGTTCGCAGCCGTTGTTCGCGTTGCTATGTCGCGCAGTACATCGGCCTGGACCTGCCTATCCCTTCGGTCTGCATCAGGCCGGGCCACAAGCCAGCTGGCGAGCTCCAGCGCCCAACGCAGGTCATTGGCCTGTCGCGCCTCTTTTGCGAGTTCGTGCACCCGATCAACTCCGCCAAAGCCATTGACCAGGCGCGCCGCTCTATCGGATGGCTCTAGGGGGAACAACTTCGCAGGGTCGCCATCGAACCAGCCTCGCACTCCGGCGGCTATCTGGCGCACATGATGCTCCGAAACCCCGTAAAACTCGGAGGTCAGATAGTCGTCGTCATAAAAGGGGGGCAAGGACACCGAGCGCGCCAACTGATCGGCGGTCTGCCCCTTATTTAGGCCCCGCACCGTCTGGTCCCACAGAAACTGAATAGAGTCTCGATATCGAGTCGTCCGCCTCCTTATCTCCTCGACACCCGAGATCGGCGGTCCGTGCGCTCCGACTAGATGCTCCGCGCCAAGTGAAATGACATGATCGATGCCACGGAGCAGCACCTGCGGGTCACGATATTCCTCTCCGCGGATCGGAAAGATGTTGAACAGGGTCGGCCAGATGAGATTCTGGACGCAGACCCGGAAGTCAGGAAACCACAGTGTGACTGAATCGTCGGAGTCTGACGGTGCATGCGCTATCCGAACTCGAAGCCCGGCGATCGTAATCTCTTCTCCCCCCTTCCACGTGATGGTGGGCGGTGCATAACCTGGGGTAAAGGGCGCGTGTTCCGGGCTCCTGAAGCGAAGACCTAGGCCGACATTTACTTGTCCGTCTGGCCCCTCATCTGGAAGACGAATTCCGAACTGGTGGACGAGACCGTTGGCGTAGGCTGGAGCAATTTCTGCGCCCGTACGCTCAAGGTTAAGCGGGATTCGTTCGTGGCCGTAGACTGGCACAGCTTTGCCCGCCTCGGTAAATACGGCGCGCGTACCCAAGAGGTAATGAAAATGAGTATAAATTACCGCCACCACCGGGGCCTGGGTCACGCGCCGCAGCTCTTGGAGCGCTGAGGTCATCTCCTCGACGGATTCGCCGGTGTCGATGGCAATCAAGCCCTGCGGCCCCTCAATGAAAGTTTGATTGGAAAGGCCATTGCCTACCAGACACCAGGCTCCGGGCCGCACGGTATAAAGGCGACGTTGCAACCGTGCAGACTGATCCAGACTTCGCCGGTGGACGCGCTGCCCGCGTTCATCGGTGGTGGTTACAGACGGATCGGGATCAAAGCTGCGCATGGTTCTTGTCACCCCTACCGCAACATCCGGAAATAAGCTCGCACATCGCGGACAAACAGCTCAGGCTGCTCGAAAGCAGCGAAGTGACCGCCCTTGGGCATTTCGCTCCAGTGTCGGATGTCTGTGTAGCTGCTCTCCATCCACTTGCGCACCGGAGGGACTATCTCTTTGGGAAACACTGCCACTCCAGTCGGTATGGTTACCGCGTGGGTGATCCGACGCTCTGGCCCAAAACTCTCCCAGTAGAGTCGGGCCGATGACGTGGCGCTGGCGGTCACCCAGTACAGCATTACGTTGTCGAGCAGTTCATCGCGACTGAGGATGTTCTCGGGGTGCCCATCGCAGTCGGTCCACGCCCAGAACTTCTCCAGGATCCAGGCCGCCTGTCCGGAAGGAGAGTCCGTGAGGCCATACCCTAGTGTCTGAGGGCGGGTCGATTGCTGTTTGGAATAGCCGGAATCCCAGTCGCCGTAATACTTGATTCCCTTGAGCGCTCGTACCTCTTCGGGCGTCGGACCACCCTCGACTTGAGGCCGAGTGGCCATCGCGAGTGTAATATGAATGCCGGCGCAATGCCTTGCGTCCAGCGCGCCGAGCGAAGTGGTCACTGCGGAACCCCAATCGCCACCTTGAGCGCCATAGCGCGCGTAGCCCAGGCGGTCCATCAACGTGGCCCACGCAGACGCAATGCGATCGACGCCCCAACCAGTAGCCGTTGGCTTGGCGGAGAAGCCAAAGCCGGGTAAGGACGGGCAGACGACGTGAAAGGCGTCAGCACGGTCGCCGCCGTGGGCGGTCGGATTTGTCAGCGGCTCTACCACCTTGTGGAACTCTACCACGGAGCCTGGCCAGCCATGGGTGATGATCAATGGCATGGCCTCCGAGTGTGGGGAACGCGCATGCAAGAAGTGGACGTCGAGCCCGTCGATCTCTGTCGTGAACTGCGCAAAGCGGTTGAGAAGCGTTTCGCGACTGCGCCAATCGTAGTCCTCAGCCCAGTAATGGCAGACCTCTTTGATCCACTTCAGAGGCGTGCCCTGGCTCCAGTCGTCGACCAACTCGGCCTCCGGCCAACGAGTCTTTTGCAGTCTCGACTTAAGATCGGCGAGCACGTCATTGTCGACTGAAATCCGAAAGGGCTTGATGATCATAGAAATTTCTCTCGCCAACGGCGTACGAAGAAGCGCAAACAATGGGCTTAGCCTACCCGATCTGACCGCTCACACCAGCGTTTTGCGTTGCCTCGCCGCGCCGAATGGGCAGGGTCCACGTTCGAGATGGGATGGTCCGGCTGGCTCCCGCAGCATCAGCGATTGAACCTCGCAAGATCCAAAGACAAGAAATCCACCATGTCTCAAATGGGTCATTTTCGACTTATCCAGTCGGTGCTGCCTACTGCTTGATGTCTGCTTTGCCCCGAACGCGATCTGATTGTTGCCAAGCGCGAAATGACGAAGGGCCACGAGCCGATATACGGTGCAGCAAATTTGGAGTCTACTGAGCGTGTTTTGCTGCCTTGGCTTTTGAAGCCATGTAGGACCACAAGGATGCGCCTTGTATTTCGCCGTATCCTTCGGCCGGTTCTGTCGTCATATCGGTAAAGTAAGACTTGTATTGTGTTTGTCGCTCGTGCTGTAACGGGGTTGGGCAAAAACACATCTCATACCACTCAGCCATACCCGGTCCTGTCAGGACAGCCCTCTTCATCGAGGCGACGATCTCCTCCCCATCGGGTCGTTGTTTGCCTACTGTTCCGTCAGCCAGTTTGCGGTAGAACTCGCCGATGGTTTCGTCGATGACTTTTGCTTTGACTTTATAGATCATGTTGCGCCCAATCTTGTTTCATTTGCCGACCCTGATCTCAGAGCTAGGCATAGGCATCTTATCGGTTCAACGTACCCGCTTGAAGAGCGGCGCAACGGCCCGGGATGTGAGGATCTGAGGCGTGGGGGTCTGACCTCAGATTAATATGCGGGGCTTTCCGAACGGCGGTTCTCTGCCGACGTCAGTTTCCCACATTCGCAGCGAAATATGCGAAGCGTTCGACCGTCCTTCGGGCTGGTGATGCTGAGCATAAGCTCGCATCGGACGCAGCGCGAACGCGGTACTTTGAAGTGTCATGGGATAGATAGTCAGCCGAGGCGCAGATTTTCGGCAGCAGTCTTGCCATTCCGCGTCGTCACAAGCTCGTAGCTGATCTTAGCATTATCAGCGAGACCGGTATAACCGGCCCTTTCAACAGCCGAGATATGGACGAACACGTCCGACCCGCCTCCGTCTGGCTTGATGAAGCCATACCCCTTTGTCGCGTTGAACCACTTCACTGTCCCCATAGCCACTTCGAAATCTCCCTCAAGCAAAAAGAACGATTGGACAAACGTGATTCTTCAGTCGATCTGGCGGCAATCCAGCGGCAAAAAGCCGTCGCTGAATTGTCACAGCGACGGCTATCCGTCATAATCGTTAATACTTTATTGCCTTCTCTAGCCCTCCGGCCTGTGGCTAGCCGTTGCCGATTGCGCCTCCTAAACGATCAGCGGCGGCCCGAGATCGGGAGCCGACATCAGCAAATATTCGCAGCTCCGCTGTTACGTGCGGACCAGACGTCTTGTTTCCCTCCGCGCGGTCAGCAAATCCGGACGAACGCCGACCCTCAGATTTATAATTCGGCGAAATCTCGGTTGATCGGCAATCCGATCAAGAGCCTAAGATAAAGCCCCGACACAGAGCACAGCACAAAACAACGGAAAGATGCATCGCGCGTCAAAACAGACGCGGGAGACTGCGGACGCGATCCTAATGCCGCCTTTCAATCTCGAGACGCCCCGACGCGTTACGGATCACGGCACGAGGCCGTAGGGGCCGGCGATGATGCGTCGGGCGCTCTGATCAAGACGAGAGGCCCCCGCGCGCGTGCACACGCGAGGAAGGCGAGCGCAATAATAGACATCCTCGAACCGCCGCTTGGGATCAGGAGGCGACATTCGCAAGCCTGAATTGATGAAGTCGCTCAACCGCGCGGAGTTTGGAATAAAAGCTGAAGGTCAGCGCTTCCGTGCAAATCAAGCGCCAGGCCGTGGCTCCGAGCGGGTCAACTCGGTTCGGAAAACCATTCGCTCTTGCGGATAGATGGAACGACTCACAAGGAGGAGATCATCATTGTCGAGGTGGTACCACCGCCGTACCAACATCGCGGGAGAACCCACCGGCGCAACGAGGCTCGCCGCGGCATCGGGATCCAAAACGATGGGCCGCAGCTCCTGCACAATTCGTTGGGCACGAATCTGGAGAAACTTCTCGGCAGTGCTCGCAATCGATTCAGTAAGATTGGTCAGCTTCGGCCTTAGCAGTTCGTACGTCGCGTTCACGTATGCCCACACGAGCGCGATCGGGGGCTCCTCCGAATGGCCCAATCGCCGACGCTCGCCGCGTAGCACGATGAACTTTCGTCCTTCGTCGCAGCGCAACTGAGAGGCTAGTTCGGCATCTGCAACGATATCGGTGACCTCAAGCGTCGTTAGCGGCGCTTGAACAATGCCTGCGAGAAATTCGTCGATGGACTCATAAACCTCTCTAAAAGCCGCCTCCTGCGGCGCCGCACGCAGGACGACACTCCCCAGACCCCGGCGGCTGGCGACAAGCCCGCGCGCGCGAAGCTCCGCGAGAGCCTCCCGAATAGTAAACCGGCTGGCGCCGAACATGCGCATGAGGGCAAATTCGGTCGGGAGCTGCCCGCCGACAGGAAAGTCTCCACGGCCGATAGACTCAGCCAAGCTGTTGGCAATTCGACGGAAAAGCGGCGAATCACCGCGAACAACATCCAAGCTCATGTACACAAACTAGTGATGTCCGGTTGTCCGTACAAGAGCTTGCATTTGGTTAATAACAGTTGTATGGATGTCCGGACATTCGGATAACTAATCAAAGGGAGCGAACATGCAAAGCCTTGCTTTGGCACGTAATCTTCTTTTCACGCCCGCAGACAGACCGGAGAGGTTCGGAAAGGCCATAGCCGTCGGCGCAGACGGGGCAATTTTGGATCTTGAGGATGGCGTCGGGCTGCCGTCCAAGCAGAAAGCCCGTGAGGCCGCGCTGGCTCTCTTCCAGGCGCCGCCTTCCGCCCCAGCGGACTTCATTTGGGCGGTGCGCCTCAACCACGTCACGACGGAAGACGGATTGAAGGACTTGCTGGCCTTCCGGGCAGCCGCTCGGCGGCCGAGCGTTGTCATGCTTCCGAAGACGGAGTCGGTCGCCGAAGTGGAGATCGCGGTGCGCCACCTTAAGGCCGAAGGAGGCGATGGCCCGCAGATCGTGGCGCTGATCGAAAGCGGTCGAGGTCTCGGCGCCGCTGAAGCGATCGCAACGCATCCTTCAGTCAAGGCGATCGCCTTCGGTGGAGCTGATCTCGCGGCGGATCTCCACGCCACCTTGGCCTGGGAGCCCGTGCTGTTTGCACGCAGCCGTATTGTGCAAGCTGCCGCTGCAGCCGCCGTCGCCGCTTTCGACGTGCCCTTCCTCGATATCCATGACATGACCGGACTGAGCAAAGAGACCGAGATGGTCAAAGCGCTCGGTTATTCCTGCAAGCTCGCGATCCATCCAGCGCAGATCGCGCCAATCAACGCGGTGTTCACGCCAGATCCAAAGGAACTGGCAAGCGCGCGCCGCATCGTCGAGGCATTCAAGCAGGCCCGTGGCGGCGCCTGCCAAGTCGACGGGCGCATGATCGATGTGCCTGTCGTGAAGGCCGCGCAACGCACGGTGGCACTCGCTGAACGCAAGGCCGCCTGACAACCCAAACCGCAAAGGAGATAGAACATGAGCTTCTATGGCTATGTGCGCCTTGGACCCAAACGGTACCGCGAGCGCTTCGGTCTGAGATTCGAGGATCTTCGTACAGGGCTCCGTATCCACCATCGCCCCGGCATCGACGTCTCCCAGCAGGACAATCGGGAAGATGCAGTCGATCTCATTAACAATGCGCAACTCCACTACGACAGTCACTACGCCGCGCAGACCGAATGGAAAAACCCTCTTGGCGTAAGTACCCTGACCGTGCAGCGCCTGCTCGGAATGACATCTCGAACCTGGTATGCGCGCCGGCGGCTGCTCGGCATCGACAGCATTGCGATGACGCACCCGGTGTTTGGCGGCGACACCCTTTACGCGGCGTCGTCAGTTACTGCGCTGGATCCCGGTAACGACCCCGACGTTGGACAAGTCTCGATCAGCATCGAAGGATCCAACCAGCGGGGTCAGGTGGTCTCCAAGATCGCATGCAAGATGGAGGTCTACCGCCGCGGACGGCATCCCGAGGACAAGCCCGAGGAAGAGGTCGTAGCCGAGGAGCGGTTCAATCTCTACCACAAGGCCAAAGACGACGCGCTAGTAGAGCAAACCGGCCTGGATTTCGAGGATCTGGTCCCCGGCGAAACCTTCGTGCACTGGCCCGGCCGCACGTTTGATTTCGCCGAGAGTCGGCTGCACGCGCTTCGTTCGCTGGAGATCAATCCGCGCTGGAGCGATGAAGCGTATCTTCGCAAGCATGCCGGCATCGAACCCGCGATCTTCGAACCCCTGGTGATCGGAGTGTTGACAGCTCTGACCACGCGCACCATGGGCCGCGTCGTCGCAAATCTCGGTTGGTCCGGTATCGAACTGCCGCGCCCGGTTCGCCCCGGCGAGACGATCTACGCGGAGTCGACAATAGGTAAGGTCCGCGGATCTCATTCACGGCCGACACAAGGTATCGCGGAGGTTGAGAGCCGCGCCTTCGTGGAGAGCGGCGAATTGGTCTGCCGCTACCAGCGAGCACTCCTCGTCTATCGCCGCGGCGTCGGTCCGTATGCCGCCGCCGGCTATTGATCGCACCAACAAGGAGGGTGACATGTCGAACTTCAAGGATCTCTATCGACGCAAGCTCACGACATCGGAAGCGTCGCTTCGCGGGCTTCCGCGGCGCAGCTCCGTGCTGCTCGGGTTCTTTGCAGCGCAGCCGCCGTCGCTCGTGCAGGCGCTCGCCGACGGCGCGCGCGCCGGAAACTTCGACGAAGTGCGCATCTACTACATGCATCCGACGCCGCACACCGCCACAACGTTGTTGCGTCTTGAGTTGATGGACGTGATCAAACCCTATCCATTCTATATGGGACCGGGTGAGCGGGCGCTGACCAAAGAGGCAACGGAGGCAGGCCGCAAGGTGGTTTACTTTACGCCGGCTTCGTTCAGCGTCGTTCCAAGGATTATCCGCGAGCAGATCACTCCGGATGTCTTTCTATTGCAGGTGGCGCCGATGGATCGTGCCGGCTGGTTCAGCTTTGGGCTTACCGGCGCCTACTCGCTTGCCGGGCTGGAGCGGACCAAACGGCTCATTGTTGAAGTAAATGCGAGCCTGCCACGCAGCCTTGGCACCGGCATGGTTCACGTCTCTCAGGTAGACGCCATCGTGGAGCACACCTCCGAGATCCCGCTCGCGGCAGGAAAGAGTCCAACCCATGTCGACGAGCGCATCGCCGCTCAGGTGCTGCCGATGATCCAGGACGGTGCTTGCGTGCAGTTCGGCGTCGGCGGGGTGCCTGACATCGTTGCGGGAGCACTCAAGGATCGGAAGGATCTTGGCGTTCACACCGAATTGCTCAGCGATGGCATCGCAAGTCTCATAGCTTGCGGCGCAGTCACCAACCGCCGCAAGACTACCGACCCCGGCAAGAGCATCTTCAATGTCGCGATGGGCGGTTCGCCGACCTACGATCTGATCAACGACAATCCCGGCATAGAGTGCCGGGCCGCGGACTACGTCAATGATCCGCGGGTGATTGGACAGAACGAAAATGTCGTATCGGTCAATGCGATGATTGAATGCGACCTGATGGGCCAGGTGAACGCGGAGTTCCTCAATACGCATCAATTCAGCGCCGCCGGCGGGCAGCTCGATTTCGTGCGCGGCGCCTACTACTCGAGGGGTGGCTTGTCCTTCATTGTCGCGCCGTCGACGGCCGGACATGGAAAGGCGTCACGCATCGTGCCTCGTCTTCAGGGGCCCGCAACCGACCCGCGCATCGATACCCAGTATGTCGTGACCGAACATGGCATGTGTCAGGTGCGCGGCAAATCGTCCGCCGAACGCGCACTTGGGCTTATCGCGATTGCAGACCCCGCATTCCGTGACGAGCTTTCAGCGGCAGCACGCGAGATGAACCTGATCTGAGGAGCCAGCCAGTGTTGGCCCATGTCCGATCTAGCCCGAGGAAGCTGGTCGTAGACCCTGGGCGACCCAATCGGCGGTACAGTAGCGGAGGTCCGGCATGCGTGGTCCCGGCGCATTGGGCGTCTACCGGAACCCGCATGCGCGTGGTGCGGCTCAGCGCTGTCATGTCGGGGTTGTTCGTCCTTCTCAGCATTCCCGTGCTGATCTTCATCCTGACGCGTCGGCATTTTCGGCTCAGTGTCTCGGCTCGGAGTCATCAGCATCGGTTTCGCGGCGCCTGGGCCAAGTCCGATCTAACCCCCAGGGGCCGACGCTCCTCCGAGATTAAAATAGTCGTTTGCGGACCACAAACGACGTGACCCTCAGATTCATAATTCTGCGACATCTCGCTTGGATCGATAATCCGATCAAGAGCCTAAGACGAAGGCCCCTCCAGAGAGCACAGCACAAAACACCGGAAACATGCATCGCGCTTCAAAACCGACGCGGGAAACTGCGGCCGCGCTCCTAGATCGACGCGGAGCACTGAGCGCCGCGTTTTCAATCTCAAGTCGCCCGGACGCGTCACGGATCACGGCACGAAACCGTAGGGGCTGCCGATAGTGCGTCGGGCGCTCTGATCAAGACGAGAGGCCCGCGCGCGTGCGCACGCGAGGACCGACCCCTATCGAGGCAAGCAAATCACACAATCTGGGTGTTCGGGCCGCCCGCACTCATCGCTCTTTATTTGCTTCGGTCGGCGGAGGCCCTCGCCGTCGCGCGACGTCCACGCCCCTCGCCCGCATCGCCTTGGCGACCGAGGCCACGCTGCGGTTTGTAGTGCGCGCATGCGCGAACTGCGCCCGCACGCGGCTGGCTATCTCGACGTAGTTCAGGCTCGGATCCATCAGGAGCCGCTCGACCATCTCGCCGATCGACCGCGGTGCCTCCGCCGTTGGCTCCTCGGCCGCGGACGTGTCCTCGACGCGGGCGTTCGTATCTACGGTCTCGGCGTCCGGCCAGTCGAACGCGCCCATGCCGATCTTGTGCTCGCGGCACAGGCGGCGCGCCTGTTCGACGAGCTCGGCCCTTTCGGGGCCAGCGGCATCCGACTTCCTCGCCGCCTCCAGCAGCTCATTGATGCGTTCCTTGACAGTCACGTCTGTCTCCGTTGTTCGAGGTCAACGGAGGTAAGCTGTCGTGGATTTCAGTCGATGGGAGCCGGCCCAAGACAATCTTCATCCAAGCATTTCTAACGTTGAGCCTGTTGAGGGTGTTGGTGACCACAACATAATGCCTGAGATAATGCTGCCCCGAATTCTCCAGCCTCTACCACCCTGCTTTCATTTCCTTTCTTATACTACATTCAACAGCTTCAACAGATACAACATTAAGCAATTTCAAGCAGTTACTATCAAGACTAATCTCCAACATCGACCGTGGAGATCCAACCGTCCGACGCCTCATAGCCGGCAAGGACCTTACCTCGGACTCGGATGCCCTTCCTATACTCCCAGCCTAGTGAGACCATGACCTCGCGAAGGCGCTTGGCCAGATGCTGACTCTGCTGCCCACAGCTCCGGGAGCAAGGTAGTCGTATGGACCCGCGTCTCCCCCGACCCCTGGAGGAAGTCCGCGAGGGTGTCCTTCCAGGGATCGTCGATGAGGCGGGATTGCTGGGCTTCCGACGCGACTTCCCTGAGCGCGGGCCTGAGCTCCAAGGACTCACCCGAGGCCTCTGCCGCAGCGGCTTCCGCCCAAAGTTGATCTCTGTTCGCCTTCAGCTTTTCGAGATCGATCTCGCCCGTACGAACCGGCCAGAAGCGCCGGTTGCCGGTCGCGTCGCGCAGATAGCCATCCGCGTTGGTCGTGCCGATGAAGACGCACCTGCGAGGAATCGACTTTAGGGCACGCTCGTACGGTGTCAATCGGCTTGCAAAATTGACCCCCGTATTGCCTCATCTGAGGATGTTACTTTCGCTTGACAGATGTAGCTCCGACTGTCGGCCGGTCCGAGTTTGCATCATAGCTCGCAGGTTCGGAGGGACTGGGGGCGTCGCGGAGTGCCCATCACACGCAGCGTCGGCACCAGTCCCGGGATCACCGGCCGGTGCCGCACCCGCAGCGGTGCAGGGGATGATCGTCTCGGTTGCTTTGCATCTGAGCGATCGCAACAAGCGCTGCACTATGGTGTGTTGTGGCGGCCCGAACTTTTCGGGGGAGTGTTCGGCGAGACGACCGAGGATGGCCAGCGCGGTCAGACGAGGTTCGACGGCGAGCCAGCGCTCGATGTCGGCGAGGTGTGGATCGAGCATCGATGGCATTCTCATGCGCTTTTTGTATGGCTTGCGCGTGCGCCGATGGATGATGCGCTGCTCCCCCAGATGCACATCATTGCCGATCCCCCTCGCGAACGCTGCCGCGTTCGTTGCCGGAGCCGGTGGGCTGGCAGCTGCCGCGAGCTTGCCCGCTCGGGCGCCGACGCGCGTGCCGAGCTCCGTCTGGGCGCTCCTCATCTCGGCCAGCAGGGCCACGGGATCGAGCGTGCGATAAAGCTCTCGAAGACGCCGTTTGACGCCTTTGCTCAACTTTGGATGCGCCAGTGCGCGCGCATAGGGCGTGGCCGGAACATAATAGCGCTTGATCACTTTCGCGCCCTCGCGTCGCTTGTCTTTCAACTTGAAGGACGGCTGGAAGAAGTTGGTGTGCAGCCGCGACGCGGCATACAAGCGTTCCAGCACGCGTGTCGTCTCGACGCCATCGAAGCGACCGTATCCCACAAGTCGCCGGACGACCGCGCCATTCTTCTGCTCGACGAAAGCCTGATCATTCTTCTTGTAGGCGCGCGAGCGTGTCACCTCGATCTTTTGCGTGCGACACCAGGGCACGACGACATCGTTCATGAACGCGCTGTCGTTGTCGAAGTCGGCGCCGCGAATGAGCCAGGGAAACAGGTTCCGTGCGCGCTCCATGGCTCGCACGACGAGGCCGCTCTCGCGCGTCACCAGCGGCATGCATTCGGTCCAACCAGTCGCGACGTCGACCATCGTCAACGTCTGAATGAACGAGCCAGCCACGGATGTGCCGCCATGAGCCACCATGTCGACCTCGCAGAACCCCGGCGGCGGATCGTGCCAGTCGTTGAACGTCCGGATCGGAACTTCACGCCGTACCGCCGAATAAAAGCCGACCCGCCGGCGCTTACCGCCGGCCGCGGCAATTTTGGTCTCGACCAGCAGGCGATCAATCGTGGCCGCGCTGACGCCGAGCACCAGCGCTCGATCGGCCTGGTCGAGCTTGAGCCGGCCATGCCGCTCCAGCGAAGGCAGCAACGTCGGAATCATTACCCTAAGCCGCTTGCCGCAGATCCGATCCGAGGCCTCCCACAGCGCCACCAGCGCATCCCTGATAGGGGCGCCATAGGTCGGCCTTCGCTGCCGCCGGGCATCCGGCGAAATTGCGACATGGATGGCAAGCGCCCGAACCGCGTGCTTGCGATGCCAGCCCGTCACCGCGCACAGCTCGTCGAGAATGCGCCCCTTATCCGCCCGCCCTGCAGATCGATAGCGGTCTGCCACCGCCGCCGTGAGCTCGCGCCGCGCACCCATGCTGATCCGTCCTGCCATCGGCGACACCGATCCGATTCGGTATCGCCGCCCCAATCCTGACGGTCAGTTCTCCGGTAACATTCTTGATGAGGCAATGCGGGGGTCAAAATTGCACGCCGAATAACAGCCG
>Ga0306926_10006224_pt1 | contig 12786 bp, 11 predicted proteins | sample flu12Cox44000178_FD_203759 | JGI IMG/M metagenome (GOLD analysis project Ga0306926, IMG submission 203759) | Lab enrichment of tropical soil microbial communities from Luquillo Experimental Forest, Puerto Rico - flux8day.12C.oxic.44.000.178 (v2)... | ecosystem: Environmental > Terrestrial >... | reverse complement strand
GTTGCCCAGCGCCTTGCCGGCCCCGACACAGAGAGTGCTCCGGTCGCCATCGATTCGGTGATGGGATTGGGTTCCGGTTTTTCGGCTGCAAGCTTCGCCGCGCGGCTGCGCCGGCCGGCGCTGGGCATCGCGCTGCGCCTCGCGAGTAGAGGCCGGGGTTGGATTATTGTACAGAACCCGGAGGATCGCGACGCCTTGACGGCGCTCGGGATTGCTCCGCAGCAGATCCAAATGATCAGAGGCTCGGGCGTCGATTGCGACCATTTTCGACCGCAACCGGACCCTGCCGGCACGACCGTCACGGTTGCGCTGGTATCGCGCATGCTGCGCGACAAGGGGGTACTCGACGCAGTCGCGGCGATCCGCCTTCTTCGCGAACGTGGCCATGCGGTCGAACTGCTGCTTGCGGGACCGACCGATCCTGACAATCGCAGCTCGCTGACCTCGGAGGCCCTCATTTCACTGAGAGAAAGCCCTGGGATCGAATGGCTGGGTCTGGTTGCCGATGTCCGCACCGTGTGGCGGCGGGCGGCGATCGCCTTGCTGCCGTCGACCTACGGCGAGGGCGTGCCAAAGACGCTGCTCGAGGCGGCCGCTTGCGCGCGCCCGATTGTCGCCAGCGACACCCCCGGCTGCCGCGAAGTAGTGCGTCCCGGTAAAACCGGTCTTCTCGTGCGGCCGAGCGACATTGACGGACTGGCATCCGCAATCGCCGCGCTCGCCGCGGATCCGACGCGCCGAAAAGCGATGGGGCGCGCCGGGCGTGCGTTGGTCGAGCGCGAATTCACCGAGGATCTCGTTGCCCGCGAGACGTTGGCAATTTATCAGGCAGCGCTGCAGCGGAGGGCGGCGCCGTGATGATCCGCGGATGGCTCGTTGCGGCGGCTCTGGTCGGGTTTTTGTCGGTCGCCGCAGGCACCGCCGCAACCCACCTCGCTGGTGCAGAGCGAACGGCCGGGCTGCTTCGGTCGGGCGCGCTATATGGTATGGTCCATGCTGCTGCGCTGCTCGCCGTGACGGCGATTGCGCAAGCCCGCGAGAGGGTCGGGTTGGCGTTGACAATTGCCGGCTGGAGCTTTGCCATCGGCATGTTGTTGTTCAGCATCAGCCTGTTCGCGCTGGCGCTGACCGCGAGCAAGTGGCTGGGCATGATAACCCCGTTCGGAGGAGTGGGCTTGCTGATCGGCTGGGCATCACTTGCCGTCCACGCGTTAAGCCGTGCGAACACATAACCCACGAGCCGGTTGGGAGGATCGCCGATGACGACATTGCTTTATACACATCCGGCCTGTCTCGACCACGATCCCGGCCGGCACCACCCGGAATCGCCGGCGCGGCTGCGTGCGGTCTTGGCGGCGCTCGACGATCCCGAATTCGCCCGGCTGGAACGCCGCGAAGCGCCGGAGGCCGACCGCGAGGATCTGTTGCGTGTTCACTCGCCGCGGCACGTCGAGAGCATCCTCGGCGCGGTTCCCAAAACCGGCCATGTCGGCATCGATGCCGATACGGTGCTGTCGCCCGCTTCCGGAGAAGCGGCGTTGCGCGCTGCCGGTGCGGTAGTCGCCGCGGTGGATGCAGTCGTGGCGAGAGAGGGCGACAACGCGTTCTGCGCGGTCCGGCCGCCCGGGCATCATGCCGAGCCGCTACAGGCGATGGGATTTTGCCTCTTCAACAATGCCGCGATTGGCGCCTTGCGCGCGCGACAGGTGCATGGCCTCGCCCGGGTGGCCGTCATCGATTTCGACGTCCATCACGGCAACGGCACACAGGCTGCCTTCGAGATGGACGGCAGTCTGTTCTACGCCTCGACGCACCAGTATCCGCTCTACCCCGGAACCGGCTCGGCAGGCGAGACCGGGGTGGGCAACATCGTCAACGTGCCGCTGCGCCCGATGTCCGGGTCGGGACAGTTCCGCCTAGCCCTGACGCAGCGCATCCTGCCGGCGCTCGATGCATTCCGACCCGAATTCGTTTTGGTCTCGGCGGGCTTCGACGCGCACAGAGACGATCCACTGGCCCAACTGATGCTCGGCGAGGCAGACTATACCTGGGTCACCGAGAGGTTGCTCGAGATCGCCTACCGACATGCCAAAGGTCGCCTAGTCGCGACTCTTGAAGGCGGCTACGATCTGCCGGCTCTGGCAGCCAGCGCCGCGGCGCATGTCCGTGTATTGATGTCGGTATGAGAAATCGGCTTTTCCCGTTGTTGTAATTCTGCAACAATAACCTTATTTCGCACTCTCGTCATCGGCTAAACCGCAGAACCCTCCTAGCGTTTTTTGTTAAAGAATAAGAGCAGATGGTCGACCCAGGCGTTCCTCCCGATATCGCGGTGATGAGTTTCGAGGATGCGCTTGCCGAGCTCGAGCAGATCGTCCGCCGGCTCGAGGGCGGCCAAGTTAAGCTCGACGAGGCAATCATGTCTTACGAGCGCGGCGCGCAACTGAAGCGGCATTGTGAAAGAAAGCTCAACGAGGCGCAGCAAAGGGTGGATCGAATCGTCATCGGCCCCGAGGGCGCCATCGGCGTGGAGCCCGCCAAACTTGACTGAACCGCCCTGGTCCGAACCGATTTCTTTCCTGAGCGCTCTGGACGAGGCCGCCAGGCTCACCGACGCCGCGCTCGAGCGGCTGCTGGTCGCGCCTCCCGGTCTCGAAGCCAGGGTCTATGACGCTATGCGCTACTCGGCTCTGGCACCGGGGAAGCGCTTGCGCCCGTTCCTGGTGCTCGCGGGCGCAGGGCTTTTTGGGGTTGCCCGCCGCTGCGCCTTGCAAGTAGCGGCTGCAATCGAGATGGTCCACACCTACTCGCTCGTCCATGACGATCTGCCGGCGATGGACAATAGCGATCTGCGTCGCGGACGCGCGACATGCCACAAGCAATTCGATGAGGCGACGGCGGTGCTCGCCGGAGACGGTCTGCTGACCGCGGCGTTCGGGGTGCTGGCCGAACCCGATACGCATGGTGATCCTGCAGTAAGGTGCGAGCTCGTCTCGGGACTTGCCGCGGCCGCAGGCCCCGCCGGCATGGTCGGGGGTCAAATGATCGACCTGATCGCCGAGCACCGAAACCTGGACATCGGGGCGATCACCCGATTGCAACGCATGAAGACCGGGGCGCTGATCGCGTTCTCATGCGAAGCCGGGGCGATTCTGGCGAAGGCTCCTGGTGAAGCTAGAATTGCGCTACGCGGCTACGCACACGATTTGGGGCTTGCATTTCAGATCGCCGATGATCTTCTTGATGTCGAAGGCTCGGCGGTCGAGACCGGGAAACCGGTCGGCGCTGATGCCGCAGCCGGCAAGGCTACGTTTGTCTCCATACTTGGAGCAGAGCGCGCGCGAGCGCAGGCCGAGCTGCTGATCCGCCAAGCGGTGGCCCACCTTGATTTGTTCGAGCAAAGAGCGGAACCTTTACGAGAGGCCGCGCGATTCGTGATCACCCGCCGTACGTGAGGAGCGCAGTATTGGACGCAAAACCAACACGCCCGATTTCCAATCGGACGCCGTTGCTCGACCAGATCGATCTTCCGGCCGATCTGCGCAAGCTGCCGGAGGAAGACCTTAGACAACTGGCCGACGAATTGCGGGCGGAACTGATCGACGCCGTCTCGATCACCGGCGGTCATTTCGGCGCCAGCCTCGGCGTCGTCGAGCTGACGGTAGCGCTGCACTATGTTTTCGACACGCCGCGCGACCGGCTGATCTGGGATGTCGGCCATCAGGCATACCCGCACAAGATCCTGACCGGCCGCCGCGACCGCATTCGCACGATCCGCCAGGGCGGCGGGTTGTCCGGTTTTACCAAGCGCTCGGAAAGCGAATACGACCCGTTCGGCGCGGCGCACGCCTCGACCTCGATCTCATCCGCGCTCGGCATGGCCGTCGCCCGCGACTTCCGCGGCGAGCAGCGCAACGTCATCGCCGTGATCGGTGACAGCGCGATGAGCGGCGGGATGGCCTATGAGGCGATGAATAATGCCGGCGCCATGGATTCACGATTGATCGTGGTCCTCAACGACAATGACATGTCGATCGCGCCGGCGGTCGGGGCGATGAGCGCCTATCTGTCGCGCCTGCTGTCCTCGAAATCCTTCATGTCGCTGCGCCATATCGCCAAGGAAGTGGCGCGCCACTTCCCGAGGCGCCTCGAGGATGCGGCACGACGGGCCGAGGAATTGGCGCGCAGCTTTGTCACCGGCGGGACTTTGTTCGAGGAGCTCGGCTTCTACTACGTCGGCCCGATCGATGGACACAACATCGATCATCTACTGCCTGTCTTGAAAAACGTCCGCGACAGCAACGAGAGCGGCCCGGTGCTGGTCCATTGCGTGACGGAGAAGGGCCACGGCTACCTGTCAGCCGAGCAGGCGGACGACAAGTGGCACAGCGTCAACAAGTTCGACGTCGTCACCGGGACCCAAGCCAAATCGACCCCGAAGGCGCCGCAATACACTACAGTATTCGCCAAATCGCTGATCACCGAAGCCGAAAAGGACGACCGAATTGTCGCGATCACGGCGGCGATGCCGTCGGGCACCGGCCTCAACTTGTTCGGGGACAAATTCCCAAAGCGATGCTTTGACGTCGGTATTGCCGAGCAGCACGCGGTGACCTTCGCGGCGGGCCTTGCCGCGGAGGGGATGAAACCGTTCGCTGCGATCTACTCGACCTTTCTGCAGCGCGCCTACGATCAGGTCGTGCACGACGTCGCGATTCAGAGTCTGCCCGTGCGTTTTGCGATCGACCGTGCCGGTCTCGTCGGCAATGACGGCCAGACGCACGCGGGCTCGTTTGACGTGACCTATCTCGGTTGCCTGCCTGGCTTCATTATCATGGCAGCGGGCGACGAGGCCGACCTGGTTCACATGGTTGCCACCTGCGCGGCGATTGACGACACCCCTTCGGCGGTGCGCTATCCCCGCGGCGAGGGGATCGGTGTGCCACTTCCAGAGAGGGGCGCGCCGCTGGAGATCGGTCGCGGGCGTATCATGCGCGAGGGCACCAAGATTGCACTGCTGAGCTTCGGCGGCCGTCTCAACGAATGCATGAAGGCCGCGCAGGAGCTAGGGACCTACGGTCTGTCGACGACCGTTGCCGATGCGCGTTTCGCCAGGCCGCTCGATACCGACCTCATCAGGCGGCTGGCACGCGAGCACGAGGTCATGATCACGATCGAAGAGGGGGCGATCGGCGGCTTTGGTAGCCATGTGCTGCACCACTTGGCAATGACCGGGGTGCTCGACCACGGCCTGAAGATCCGCACGATGGTGTTGCCGGACGTATTCCTCGACCACGATTCGCCTCAGGCGCAATACGACCAAGCCGGGCTCAATGCCCGCCATATCGTGGCGATGGCGCTGTCCGCGCTCGGCCGCGAACTCGCGCAGCAACCGGCGCGCGCCTAGCCCCGTTACTTTACCAGCGGTGCGACCTCGCCCTCTCCCCGCGGGAGGGGAGAGGGCGAGGTGAGGGGGTAGATCGCAGGTTAGGGCGAAGCGTGGCCCATGAAGATCTGCGGGATCGGCTGGCCCCAGGGCCCGCCGGTGCCCTCGCCGCGCTCCAACAGATTGGGCGGGGTGTGCGCGTTCAACACGTCGGTGTCGGCCCAATGCTCGTGCACGCGGCCCCATGGATCGGCCCAATAATCGAACAGCTGGCTACCAATAAGGTGGCGGCCGATGCCCCACATGTGCTGATAGCCCTTCTTTTGCAGATGCTCGTTGCCGACCATCACGTCGTCGATGTCGGCGGCTTCGTAGGACAGATGGTTGAGGCCGCTCTTGTCGCCGCGGATGCAGAAGAACGCGTGGTGGTCGACATAGTCGTCGCCGCGATCGAGGCGGTTGAAGGAGCCAACGACGTTCGTCTTCTCTCCGGCGTAGAACTCGTCCGAGCAGCGGAAGCCGAGCATCTCGCGGTACCAGCCGAGGGTCTTTTCGAAATTCTTGGACATGATCACGAAGTGGCCGAACCGTTTGATGTGTGACGCACCGCGCTCGATGCGGAACAATTCGCCCTTGCGGCGGTATTTGTTGTCGCCCGAATTGACCGCAGGACGTTTGACCGAGATCGGGTCGAGCATCTGCATCCCGCAGACGATTTCGACCTGGTACCCGTCCGGATCGGTCAGCAGCACCCGCGTGCCGCCGCCGGGCTCGTCGATGTTTTCGATCGGCGACGCGCCGTCGACCCGCGAGATTTTCTCGAGATCCTCCATGCTCCCGGCGTGGACCGCGATCCCGACATAGCGCGGCTCGCCGAGTTCGGTGACATGGATGTGGTGCGGCGCGTCGGTACCGCGCATATAGAGCGCGTTTTTGGTCCGCTCGGCGCGAACCATGCCGAAATCGGTCAGGAACTCCTCCTGCTTGTCGAGATCGGGCGAGCGCAGCCGTCCATAAGCGAGGTCAAAGGCTTTGATCACAGGCATGACAACCTCCCAGCAACAAACGAATTTGACAATCTTAGAATATTTCGAAGCCGGACCGGAACAAGTGAGTAAGCCATGAGCACGATACGCGAGGCGGTGATCGTGCCGCGGACCCGCGATCTGGGCGACGGGTTCGAGGTGCGGCGCGTCCTTCCGTCGGAAGAGCGCCGCACGGTGGGTCCCTTCGTCTTCTTCGACCAAATGGGTCCGACAGTCTTGCGCGCTGGAACGGGTCTCGACGTTCGTCCGCATCCGCATATCGGCCTAGCCACCGTAACCTACCTCCTCGATGGCGAAATCCTGCATCGCGACAGTCTGGGGACGGTCCAGCCGATCCGCCCGGGTGAGGTCAATTGGATGACGGCCGGCCGCGGGATCGTGCATTCTGAGCGAACTCCGCCCGAGTTGCGGACCACCGGCACCCGGCTCTTCGGGATTCAGACCTGGATCGGCTTGCCGAACGATCGGGAAGAGGTCGAGCCCTCTTTCGTGCATCATGCAGAGAGCGCGCTGCCGATGCTCGAGGGCGACGGCAAGCATGTTCGGGTGATCGCCGGAGAGTTCCAGGGCGCGCGCTCACCGCTGGCCGTTTTTTCCGAGACTCTCTACGCCGACGCGGCGCTCGCCGCAGGCGCTCGGCTGGAGGTGCCGCCCGATTACCGGGAGCGCGCGATCTACATCGTCGAAGGCCGGATCGCAATAGCCGGAGACCTGTTCGAGGCCGGCCGTATGCTCGTCTTCTCGCCGGGCGATGCCATTCTGGTGGACGCAATTGCGCAGGCCCGGTGTCTGCTGCTGGGCGGCGAGCCGCTCGACGGGCCGCGTCACCTTTGGTGGAACTTCGTCTCGAGCTCCGTCGAGCGCATCGACCAAGCCAAGGCCGACTGGAGAGAAGGCCGGTTTCCGAGAGTGCCGGATGAGACGGAGTTCATACCGCTCCCCGAGGAGCGGTAGCGATTTCACATGCCGAGATAGGCGCGGCGAACCCGGTCGTCGGTGATCAAAGTCTCGTGGCGGCCTTCCAGCACCACGCGGCCGGCCTCGAGGACATAGCCGTAATCACAGGATTCGAGCGCCTCGGCGACGCGCTGCTCGACAAGCAACAAGGTGATTCCGTCCTCGCGGTTGAGCGCCGCGATGCGCTCAAAGATCAGATCCGCGACCGCCGGCGCCAGGCCCATGGACGGCTCGTCGAGCAACAAGAGTTGCGGCGAGGAGGCGATGCCGCGGCCGATCGCCAGCATTTGCTGCTCGCCGCCGGACAGCGTGCCGGCAAGCTGGTGACGACGTTCCGCAAGCACCGGAAAGACGGCGAAGATGCGATCTAGGCTGCGCGCCCACTCATTGCGCCCGTTCTGCGGGTAGGCGCCCATTTCGAGATTCTCGATCACCGTCAGCGCGCCGAATACCTGCCGCCCCTCGGGGACGTGCGCGATGCCGAGATGCGCGCGCTGCCACGGCGGCACGCCGAGAAGGTCGCGCCCTTCGTAAGTGATCTTCCCGCAGAGCGGGGCGACTGTTCCGGATATGACCTTGAACAGAGTCGTCTTGCCGGCCCCATTTGGCCCGACGATCGCGACGAACTGGCCTTGCGCCACGCCGAGCGACACGCCTGACAGTGCGTGGAGCCCGCCATAGGTGACGCTCAGGCCGTCGATTTCCAACATGCGGGCTTTTATCGCGGGTAGCGCGCGCGGTCCAACGCATGTTACGGCTTTCCAATGGAACTACCGCCCTTCTTGGCTGAATTTCTACAGGCTCTCGCGGCCGGCGTGACCGTGGGCGGCGCCTACGCGCTGATGTGCATCGGGCTCGGCATCATCTTCGGCTCGATGCGCGTCATCAATTTTGCTCAGGGCGACTTCCTGATGCTGGGCATGTACGTCGCCTTCTACCTGACCACCGGATACGGCATCCTCAGTTTTCTCGGACCCTATGGCGGACCGATCGTCGCCGCATTCCTCGCGGGCCCGGTGGTGTTCGCGGCCGGTTGGCTGGTTCATCGCTTTATCGTGTCGCGAGTCACCGGCGCCGGTGTCGCCGCCTCCGAGGGTGCCGGCGCTTACGGTCAGATCATCGTGACCCTGGGCCTGTCGCTGATCCTGCAGAACGGCGGCCTGATCCTCTTCGGTTCGACCCCGACCGCGATCCGCACGCCGTTGTCGCGCAGCTCCTGGGAGATCGGTCCCATACTGCTCAATCAGGCGCGGGTCGTTAGTTTCCTCGTCGCGGTCGCGCTGGTCGTCGCGGTTTATCTGTTTCTTGCCCGGACGCGCGCCGGCAAGAGCTTGCGGGCGGCCGCCGACAACAGCACCGCGGCGATTTACATGGGCATTGATGTCGATCGCGCCCATCGCATCGCCTGGAGCCTCGGTGTCGGCATCACCGCCGTCGCCGGCGGCCTGCTGGCGGGTTCGCAGTCGTTCCAGCCCTATGTCGGGTTCGATTTCGTCATCGTGATGTACGCGGGCGTCGTGCTCGGCGGGCTCGGCAGCATACTGGGCGCGTTCTGGGGCGGGCTCTTGATCGGCGTCGTCCAGCAGATGTCCACCCTGGTGCTGCCATATCAGCTGCAAAACACGGCAATCTTTGTCGTCTTCCTGCTGATCATCTTTCTGCGCCCGCAAGGTCTCTTCGGCCAAATCACCGAGCGGACATGAGAGCTTCCGTTGAGACGAAACGGCAAGTTTGGGCGATCCTCGCCGTCGCCCTGGTCGTCCTCGGCGTCTCGCTCGGCATGCAGAGCGCCTATTACCAGCTGGTTCTGACGCAGGTGCTGTTGTGGGCGGTGTTGTCGCTCGCCTGGAACATTCTCAGCGGCTACAGCGGGTATTTCTCGTTCGGGCATGCCGTGTTTTGGGGGCTCGGCGCGTACACAGTGGCGCTCGGGGTGATCTATCTCGATCTGCCGCCGTGGCTCGGCATCCCACTCGGCGGGGTCATCGGCGGTATCGCCGGGGCGGTCATCGGCTATCCGACTTTCCGGCTGCGCGGGCATTATTTCGCGCTTGCGATGCTCGCCTATCCGCTCGCGACACTCTACGTCTTCCAGTGGCTCGGATATCAGGAGATATCGTTGCCAATGAAGCGGCAAGCCCCGGTTCTCTATATGCAGTTCGCCGATCCGCGGGCCTATGTCGTGCTCGCGCTCGGATTGCTGGTCATTGCTCTCGCAATCTCGCTGCGTGTCGAGAATTCTCGCTTCGGAATGGCGCTGCTCGCGATCAAGCAGAACGAGCCGGCGGCGGAGGCGGCCGGGATCGATACCTGGCGCTGGAAGATGCGGGCGATCATGTTGAGCGGCGCGCTCGCCGGAATGGCGGGCGGGCTTTATGCGGTCGTGCTGCTGGTGGTAACGCCGGAAAGCGTCTTCGGCATGCTGGTTTCCGCCCAGCCGCTGATCCTGGCGCTCTTTGGCGGCGTCGGCAGCCTGTGGGGCCCGGTCATCGGCGCTGCGGTGCTGGTCCCGTTGGCCGAAGGGCTGAACGGCGAGCTCGGCGACGTGCTGCCCGGCATCCAAGGCGTCGTCTACGGGGTTGCCATCATCGCGATCATCCTGTGTGCTCCGGAAGGCGTGTATTGGCGCCTGCGCGACCGTTTTACCAAGCCCCGTCCAGCAGGCATTGCCTCGGCCGAGCCTGCTCCGTCGATGCCGCTTTCGGCAACTGCCCCAGCGGCTCGGTTGGAGGAGAGCGGCGAGCTTCTCGTACTGCGCGACATCAGGATCTCGTTTGGCGGCCTGCGTGCGCTCGATGGCATCGACCTGATTGTTCGGGAAGGCAGCCTGCACGGCATCATCGGCCCCAACGGCGCCGGCAAGACAACCTTGTTCAATGTCGTCAATGGCTTCCTCACCCCCGATAAGGGCAGGATCAGTTTTGGCGGGGCGTCACTGGCAGGGCTGCGGCCGAACCAAGTGTGCCGCCGCGGCATCGGCCGCACGTTTCAGGTCGTGCGTGCCTTCCCACGAATGTCCGTGTTGGAAAACGTGATTGTCGGCGCATTCGTCGGCGCCCGCGACCACGTCACAGCCGAGCGCATGGCGCGAACCGCGCTCGACCGCGTCGGGCTCGCCGACCGCGCCGCCGCCATAGCGGGCGGGCTGACCACGCGCGAATTGCGGTTGATGGAGCTGGCGCGCGCGCTGGCGCCGCTGCCACGGCTGTTGTTGCTCGATGAAACCTTGGCCGGGCTCGGCCACGAGGATCTGGCCGGAATTCTCGGAGTCATCCGGCAGGTACGCGAGGAGGGCGTGACGGTATTGATCATCGAACATACGATGCAGGCGATGGTGCAGCTCGTCGGCGAGTTCAGCGTCCTCGACCATGGCCGCCTGATTGCCGGCGGGCGGCCCGAAGACGTCGTCCGCGACCGCCGCGTCATCGAGGCCTACCTCGGCCGGCGCTGGATGGACCGAGTGGCGGAAACCGCGGCTTAGGAAAGGAGTGTCGATGAAGAAGGGACCGACGCGCCGTGAGTTCGGCTCGGGATTGGCCCTGGCCGGGGCGATGGGGCTGGGATTCCGCCCGGCGCTAGCGCAAACCAAGGAGGTAAGGGTCGCGATGATCGCCCCGCTCTCCGGCCCATGGGCGCGGCAAGGTCAGCTGATGCGAATGGGCGCCGATATGGCGATCGAGGAAATCAACCAGAAGGGCGGGGTCAGGGCGTTGGGCGGCGCCAAGATGGTGCTCGTCGTCGCCGATGCCGGCGACAGCACCGAAAAGGCGAAAAATGCGGCGCAGCGGCTTCTTGCTCAGGACCCCGATCTGGTCGGCGGCACGGGAGCGTGGCTCAGCTCCTTCACTCTGGCGGTCACCGAGGTGACGGAGCGCGCGCAGCTCCCGATGCTGACCCTGTCCTATTCGGACCTGATCACCGGCCGTGGTTTCAAATACGTGTTCCAGACCTCCCCCACGGCCGGCCATCAGGCGGCCGAGACACTGCCGACTGCCCTCAAGCTCGCCGAAAGCGCCACCGGCAAGCGGCCCAAAACGGTTGGAATCCTGATGGATAACACCGCCTCGCCGACGAGCTTCGCCAAGCCACTGCGCGAGGGCGGGTTGGAAAAGCTCGGGCTCAAGCTCGTCGTCGACCAAGTGTTTACGCCGCCCCTATCGGATGCCACGCCACTAATTGAAAAGGTGCGCACGGCGCGGCCCGATTTTCTTCTACTCCTTCTCTCGGCGATGCCCGACAACAAGCTGGTCCTCGAAAAATTGGACGAGTTCAAGCTGAGCAAGGGGCGGCTGCCGCTGGTCGGGAACGGGTCGCCGCTCGGCACCCCGGAGCTAAAGGACACGATCGGCGCCGACCTCCTCGAAGGGCTGCTGTTCAGCGTTGCCGACTGGCCATTCAAGGGCGACGAGGAGATTGTCGAACGGTTCAAGAAGCGCACCGGTGAGCCGTGGATGACGCAGGACGGCATCACCGCTTACGGCGACATGTGGATTCTGAAGGAAGCCGCCGAGCGCGCCGGGGCGGCCGATCGCGCCAAGGTCACCGAGGCACTCCGCGCGCTGGATCTGACTTCGGGTCCGGTGGCGCTGTCTTTCCCGGGGCCGGTCCGTTTCGATGAGAACGGCCGACGCGTCGATGTGCCGATGATCTTCGCGCAATGGCAGAACGGCGTGCCCGTTACCGTTTTCCCGCCCGAGCTGGCGCTTGCCAGACCGTACTGGATCAAAGAGGCATAGCTGGCACCGGGCAGATCGCTACGGCGGCTCCTCGGGAGACTCCCGGCCGTAGATCCCTTGCAAAAACAGGCGACATGAGACCGAAACATATCTCTACAAAAAGCTATACGGGTCGATGTCGATTTGGATGCGAGTCGAGCCACTGGTGCGAACGCGCGAGAGCCAGTCGCGTAGTATCGGCTGGAGGCGCACCTCCCGATCCGCCTTCACCAGAAAGCGGCGGCGGTGGCGGCCACGCAGCACGGCGAGCGGCGCTGGGGCTGGGCCGAGGACGGCAACGCCTTGCAATTGCGGCGCAGCGCGGGACAGAGCGCGGGCGGTAAAGTCGCAGGTGTCGGGGTCGCCGGCGCTGACGATCAGAGCGGCGAGACGGCCGAAGGGCGGCAGCCCGGCCTGGCGCCGGGCCGCGGCTTCAGCTTCGAGGAAACGGTCGCGGTCGCCGCCGGCGAGCGCCTGCATGACCGGCTGGTCCGGCATCCAGGTCTGGATCAGCACGCGCCCCTTGTGCTCGGCGCGGCCAGCGCGCCCACCGACCTGGTGCAGCAGCTGATAGGTCCGCTCGGCGGCGCGCAGATCGCCGCCGGCGAGCCCGAGATCAGCGTCGACGACTCCGACCAGGGTCAGCATCGGGAAGTGGTGTCCCTTGGCGACAATTTGGGTG
>Ga0306926_10006217_pt1 | contig 12796 bp, 9 predicted proteins | sample flu12Cox44000178_FD_203759 | JGI IMG/M metagenome (GOLD analysis project Ga0306926, IMG submission 203759) | Lab enrichment of tropical soil microbial communities from Luquillo Experimental Forest, Puerto Rico - flux8day.12C.oxic.44.000.178 (v2)... | ecosystem: Environmental > Terrestrial > Soil... | reverse complement strand
CTGGGGAACGCCGCAGCAGGCCGCGATCAGGTCCACGACGCCCACTGCCCTCATGAACGCGCAGTTCGCGGAGGGCTCGATGGGACCGAAGGTGAAAGCGGCGTGTCAGTTCGTCGAGGGCGGTGGAGGGTTCGCGGCGATCGGCTCGATCGACGACGCGGCGGCGCTGCTCGCCGGCACCGCGGGCACCACCGTGATGCGCGGCCCGGCCGACCTCGCCGCGGTCACTGGGGCCGCCATTACGAAGGAAGCCGGCTAGCTGCGCACGTGGGCGCTCGCTCGCATCACCGGCTGCGGAGTCGATCTTCGGCGAGACGCCGGCGAACCGCGAACGGTGTCGGATCGGCGTGCAGCAGGCACGCGACACGGTCGCGCCCGCGGACGGAACGCGCCAGAATGAGGCGGTGCGTCGAGTTGACAGGCCTGCGGGGCCTCAACCGCACTCGGTCGTGCGGTGTGGGCTCGGATGCGGCCGCGAGGGTCAGTGGGCGTGAGCGCGACTGAGATTCAGACCGAATCGTCTCGGCGCTCGGACGCGATCCGGTGGCACGCCATGAGCGTCGAGGAGGCCTGTCGCGAACTCGGCGTGGAACCGGCTGCCGGACTCGATTCCGGTGAGGTCGAGCGCCGCCGCGCGAGGTATGGCGCGAACAGGCTGGCTGAGGCGAAGAAGGAACCGGGGTGGCATGCGTTCTTGCGCCAGTACAAGGACTTGATGCAGCTCGTTCTGGTAGGCGCCGCGGTGGTGAGCGTGGTGGCGCTCGGGGAGTGGCATACGGCGATCGTGGTGTTCGCGGTGACCTTGTTGAACGCGATCCTGGGGCTTAACCAGGAGGGCAAGGCGGCTGAGAGCGTTGCGGCGCTGCAGAAGATGCTGGTGCTCAAGGCGCACGTGCGGCGGGGCGGTGAGGTGACCGACGTCCCGGCGGAGGAGCTCGTCCCCGGGGATGTAGTCGCGTTCGAGGCGGGCGACAAGATTCCCGCGGACGGCCGGCTGCTGGTCGCGGCGACCTTGGAGATCGAGGAGGCGGCGCTGACGGGCGAGAGCACGCCGGTGCCCAAGTCGGTCGATCCGGTCGAGGGCGAGGCCGTGGCGCTGAGCGATCGGGTCGATATGGCGTATATGAACTCGACGGTGACGCGCGGGCGGGGGGAGATGGTGGTCACGGCGACGGGGATGGCGACCGAGGTCGGGCGTATCTCCGGGATGTTGGGCGCGGTCGAGCAGGAGAAGACGCCGCTGACCCGGCAGCTGGATCAGCTGACGATGGTGGTCGCGATCATGGCCGGGATTTCGTTGGCGCTGGTGATCGTGCTTGGCGTGGCGCACGGCGACAGCCTCGATGAGCTGTTTCTGATCGGGATCAGCGTCGCGGTCGCGGCGATCCCGACGGAGCTGCCCGCGGTGGTGACGTCGATGCTGTCTTTGGGGACGCGTTCGCTCGCCGCGAAGGGCGCGATCGTCAAGCGGCTGCGGTCGGTTGAGACGCTGGGGTCGACGTCGGCGATCTGCACGGATAAGACGGGCACGCTGACGCTGAACCAGATGACGGTCCGTGAGCTGGTGGTCGTGGGTCGACGCTATGCCGTCGAGGGGGAGGGCTACGCGACGGTCGGTCGGATCCTCCATGTCGCCGGCGAAGGCGAGACGGCGCTGGAGCCGTTTCTGTTGCCGATGGCGCTGGCGAACGACGCGAGCGTGTCGGACGGCGAGATCGTGGGCGACCCGACCGAGGCCGCGCTCGTGGTTCTGGCCGCGAAGGGCGGCCTCGATGTCGACGGCACGCGCCGTCTGTATCCGCGTGTGGCGGAGGTTCCGTTCGACTCGGATTACAAGTTCATGGCGACGTTTCATCGGATGGAGGACGACGGCCGGAGTGTGGTCCGCTGTCTGGTCAAGGGCGCGCCCGACGTCCTGCTCGCTCGGTCCGCGCTGGCGCGGGGCGCGGACGGTCGAGCCCTCCCGATCGAGCTCGGTCGCGACCGCGTGCTGGAAGCGAACGACCGTCTCGCGCGTGAGGGGCTGCGGGTCCTGGCGGTGGCGTCGCGTGACTTCGACCCCGCGACGTTCGACCCCGGCGGAGACCTGCTCGACGACGTCCGCGATCTGACGCTGTTGGCCCTGGTGGGGATCGTGGATCCGCCTCGAAAGGAGGCGCGCGACGCGATCGCCCGGTGCAAGGAGGCGGGGATCCGCGTGCGCATGATCACCGGCGACCACGTCACAACGGCGGCCGCCATCGGCACGCAACTGGGGATCGAGGGCGAGGCGCTCACGGGGGCGGAGTTCGCCGCGCTCAGCGACGCCGAGCTCGAGCATCGACTCGGTGGGCTCGGTGTGGTCGCGCGGGTCGCGCCGGAAGACAAGGTGCGCCTCGTCGAAGTCCTGAAGCACATGGGCAACGTGGTGGCCATGACCGGAGACGGCGTGAACGACGCTCCGGCGCTGCGGCGCGCCGACATCGGCGTCGCGATGGGCATCACCGGGACCGAAGTGACGAAAGAGGCCGGCGACATGATCCTCACCGACGACAACTTCGCCACGATCGTTCAGGCCGTCGACGGCGGCCGGGGGCTGTACGACAACCTCATGAAGTACGTCCGCGTTCAGCTGGTGATGCTCGGCGGCTTCATCCTGACGTTCCTCGGCGCCGCGATCTTCAACATCGCCGACGGTGAGCCACTCACCCCACTTCAAATCCTGTGGGTCAACTTCGCGATCGACCTGTTCCTCGCCGTCGGACTAGGGTTCGACGCGCCCGTACCGGGCTTGATGCGCCGCCCGCCGCGTGACGCAGCGGCCCGAATCGTGTCCGGTTCGCTCGCCGCGCGGCTCGCCCTCGCGAGCGTCCTCATGGCTGGTCTCGCGCTCGGGGTTGTCGCGTGGGGACAGGCTCGCTACGACCTCATCGTCGCCACCACGATGGGGCTCACGACGCTTTCCCTGATGCACGTCGCGGCCGCAATGGAGGCCCGCGAGCCGAAGGGAACCATCTTCGCTCGCTACACGATCGAGAACGCGCGGTTCTTGCAGATGATCGGCGCCGCGGTCCTGTTGACGTTCCTGGTCACCGCTCTTGCGCCACTGGAGCGGATCTTCGGGACGACGTCGCTGACGACCCGGCAGTGGGGAATCTGCCTCCTCGGCCCGATCGCGCTGCTCGCGCTCCTCGAACTCGGAAAGCTCATCGACCGCCGCTTCAGTCGTCGGCCGGAACCAGGCGCAGCGTCCGTGGAAGGTTCAGCGAGCACGCCGTGAGGCAAACGCCCCGCGCGGGCGGCGGGAGCTCATGCGTGCGCGCGGGTCAACTGACCGCGGCGGCGATGCCGACGAAGCCGCAGACCACGACGAACACGGCGATGAGGTAGGGCCAGACGAACCGGAGGTAGCGGTCGTAGCCGACCTTGGAGAGGGCGAGGCCGCCCATGATCACGGCGGAGGTCGGCGTGAGCAGGTTCACGAACCCGTTGGCCGATTGGTAGCACGTGACCGCGATCGCCCGCGGGACGTGGGCGAAGTCGGCGAGGGGCGCGAGGATCGGCATCACGAGTGCTGCGTGGCCGGATGAGGAAGGGACCAGGAACGCGATCGGGATGTTGACGATGAACGCGATGATCGCGAACCCGGCGGAGGAGGTGCCCGAGACGGCTTGCTCCATCCAGTGCAGGACCGTGTCGGTCATGTGCGCGTTCTTCATCACGACGGTGATCCCGCGGGCGAGCACGATGATCAACCCGGCGCCGAGGAAGTCGGCGGCGCCGGAAACGATCGCCGACACCGTGCCCTCCTCGCCGAACCGTCCGATCAGGCCGATCACGACGGCCGCGACGAAGAACAGGGTCGCCGCCTCGGGGAAGTAGAAGTCGTGGAAGGTCGGCAGCGGGAAGTTCTTGCTGAATCCCTCCTGCCAGAGATCGTTCCAGGGGATGAAGCCGTAGATCATGATCAGGAACGTGAGGCCGAACAGGCTCAGGATCAGCTTCTGCCGGCCGGTCAGCGGCGGCACGTCGGTCACCAGGCCCTGTGCGTCCTCGGCGTCTCGTGGCGAGACGCCCACGATTGACTTGGCGGGATCCTTCGCGACGCGGCGCGCGTACCGGATCACGAAGGCGATCGCGAGCGGGACGAGCACCAACCACATCGCGATCCGCAGCCCGATCCCGTCGCCGATCGTGATCCCGGCCGCGTCCGACGCAACGCCGGTCGCGAACGGGTTCACCGTCGAGGCGAGCACGCCCGTTCCGGCGCCGAGGAAGATGATCGCCGCCCCGACCATCCGGTCGTAGCTCAGCGCGAGCGCGAGCGGCACGAGCAGCGCGAAGAACCCGAGCGTCTCCTCGGCCATCCCGTAGGTCGTTCCGCCGACCGCGAACACGGTCATCAGGATCGCGATCAGGACCGAGCCGCTGTGCCGGTAGCGAAGCGCGAGGCGGCCGATCCCAGTCTGGATCGCTTCGGTCTTCATCGTCACCGTGATGAAGGCGCCCACCGCGAGCACGAACAGGAAGATCGCCGCCGACCCGTACAGGATCCCCTCCTCCCACGGTCCGACGAACCCCTTGTTGTTCTCGACGCCGTAGAGGCCGTTCGGCGGCGCGTCCCACAGTTCCTTGAACTTGAACGTGAACGCGTTGTCCACGCACGGCAGCCCGGCCTCGGCCACCGTCGTGCCCGGCGCATACTTTGCGTCGGCCGGTGCCTGCCCGGCCTCGGTCGGCGATGCCTGCGGTTCCAACGCGGGCGCCTCCGCCGCGGGAGCCGAGCAGTCCGGGAGCTTGTAATACGTTCCCGGCTGCGGCTGCCCGTCCTTGTTCAGTTTGTAGGCGCCCGCCGGGACGAAGAACGACGCGATCCAGACCAGCAGCAGGACGGCCGCGAGAACGGTGAACGCCGTCGGGAACTTGAACTTCTTCGCGGGCTGTTCAGGTTCAGACGGCCCGGCCGATTCAGGTTCAGACGGACCGGGCGGTTCAGGTGGAGACGGCTCAGCTGCGCTCACGATTCACTCCGCCACCCTCATCCGGGCGCGGTACAACGGGCGTTCCTTCCGAGCAGTGCCAGAGTTCGACACGCGTCCAGCGGTTCCTCCACGCTTGGCGATCGTTGATGGCGCGACAGACCTATCGCTTTCTCGGACGTCTCGATCCGGGCACCGCCGGCCGCCCGCCCGCCGATGCCAGCTCAGGCTCGCGCCCCGACGAGACAACGCCGGCCGGGGCGACACTGTTCTTGCTCAGGCGGACGACAGCTCGTCCACGACGCCCGTGAGCAGCCGCCAGAATCGCTCCACGGTCGGGATGCTGACCCGCTCGTCGGGCGAGTGCGGCGCCTCGATCTGCGGGCCGAACGACACCATGTCAAGCCCGGGAACCCTGCCGCCGATCACGGCCGTCTCCAGCCAGGCATGCACCGCGGTCACTATCGGGACTTCGCCGAACAGACGCTCGTAGACGCGCCGGGACGCGGCAAGGACAGCCGAGTCGAGGTCGGGTCGCCAACCGGGGTCTGCCTGTCCCACCTCAAGCACACCCCCAGCGAGGCGGGCAGCACCCTGGAGGGCAGCCAAGACATCCGGGAGCGCGGAGCTGTTCGACGAGCGCGACAGGTGATGCAGCGTCAACCTCTCTCGATCCGTGACGGCCTCGCCCATAGAGCTACTCGTCTCGACCAGCCCTCGGAAGTCGGGACTCATCGCGACCAGCCCGTTCGGCACGACCGCGACGAGGTCAAGCAAACCCTCGGTCGCGTTCTCCGTCCACGCATCGGTCGTGTCCGGGCCGCTCGCAACGGTGATGGCGAGCTCGGGATCGGTGTTGGCGTAGGCATCTCGAATCGTCGCAGCCGCGGCCTCGACCGCCGCGCCGAACTCCGCCGCTCGCTCCGGCCTCAGCGAACAGATCGCGGTCGCTTGCCTAGGGATCGCATTCCAGCTCCCGCCGCCGTCCAGGGAAACAAGCCGGAACGGCGCCACCGTGAGCGCCTCGCGAAGCGCGCGCCCCAACACCTTGATCGCGTTCGAGCGCCCTCGTGCGATGTCCGTACCGGAATGCCCGCCGAGCCCGCCGCTCACACACACCGACATCGTCACCGCACCCTCCCCGCACGTCGCTCGCGGCTTCTCAACCCGGATCGAGGTGTCGGTGCTGCTGGCAGAGCCGACGGTCAGCTTGCCGTCCTCCTCGCTGTCCAGGTTCAGCAGCGTGGCCCCGCTGACCAGTGAAGGGTCGAGTCCGCTCGCGCCCTCCCCCTCCCCACCGATCTCCTCAATCACGGTCATGAGCAACTCGACGGGCCCATGCGGCAGCGACCGATCCTCGGCCAGCGCCATCATCGCCGCGATACCGATGCCGTCATCGGCACCGAGCGTCGTCCCATCCGCGGTGAGCCAATCGCCGTCTCGGAGGAGAACGATGCGGCCCTCGGCCGGATCGTTCGGGCTATCCGGCCGACGCTCACACACCATGTCGAGGTGCCCTTGAAGGATCACGGTCGGGGCCGACTCGCGCCCCAAGGTCGCCGGCACCCGTACGACGACATTCCGTGCCGCGTCTCGGCGAACCTCGAAACCGTTGTCCGCGGCCCACCGACGAATGTGCTCGATCACCAGCTCCTCGTGACGCGACGGACGCGCGATCTTCGTCAGGGCCTCGAAGTGCCGCCAACACGCGCGGGGCTCAAGCCCCCCGATTGCCGCGCTCTCGCGAGCCATCAAGCGTCCCGGTGTCGGCTGCTCGCTCACTTCCGTCGCTCAGCGGCAATGCTAACCCCGCTCGTGCGTCGCCGGTTTCGGCTAACTGCTAACCGATCCCCGCAGCGATGGCCTGTCCCGGTCGCCTCCCGCGCTACCCGCCGCAGGACGTCGCTGCTTCTGCGGCCGACACCGAGCAGCGCTCGGGCGCCGAGCCGACGCACACCTCCGCCGATGCATGACTGCCGAGGTCGATGGCGAGCGAATACACGCGCGACTTCTGGATTCACAGGGGCGGCGCGGCACGTGCGTTGCGTTCGCCGTAACGGCGATCCACGAACACGACCGCAGCGCGGACGGGCCTAGACGCCACGTGTTCGGACCCCCACCTGTTGGCGAGGTGATGGGTCGCAACCACTTCCAGTTGGCTCGGCGATGTTTCCGACGAAGCCAGCCGACGATCCGCCGCATGCGCTCCCGCGCCCGCCGGCATCAGGTTGAGCGATGGACGGGAAGGGCGATCGCTGATGGACGGTCTGGATCGTGGCTCAGTTCATGGTCGGCGACGCGGCATCTGGTGGTCGTGGCGACGGGCTCGCCCGAGCCGAGGTTTCGCACGTAGCGAGGATGCGAGCCGCTGGAGACCTGGAGACGAACGCGGTGGCCGCTCTTGAAGCGGTGCGCGCTCGGCCAGAGCTCGATCGTGATGCGCCGACCACGAGAGACCATTGCGGCAGCTTCGGTCGTCACGACGTCACCCACGCCCGGGCGTCGTCGATCTCGTTGGACGCGAACACCCTGACCTCGCCCGGCATAGCCCAACTGAGGGCGTGGATCGCACGCCTCAGCCAGTCGGCGTCGCCGACGACAGCGATGCGCTCCCAATGGCGAAGCCGTCCGAGACCGAGCTTGGTGTCTTCCCACGCAGCGCCGGCTGTGAACTCCGGGAATTCGGGACCAAGCACATAGAGCAACCTGATCTTCCCGTCGCTGGAAGCGGCCGCAGCCGCTTCGACCGCAGGTATCAGGACCTTCTCGTAGTCGTCTGCCGTGACCTTCTCATGGGCCTCGACGCCGACAATCGTTGCTGGAAGGTCTCGAATGGCAGTAAGCACGACATCGCCTCCCGGGATAGCTGGACGACCCAATGCCGCAGCATTTGGCGCCACGCGACAGGCCAGACTAGTGCTTCGGGCAATCTTCGACACTCTGCGATGCGATGTGAGCGCTCCGCGTCGGGCACGCCCGGGACCTCCTTTCGCTCTTCAATGAGCATCTCACCGCCGACGATGAGCGTCCTGCTCCGCGCGGTAGGCGAGTTCTGTCCGCGGGCGAGGCGCTCGGTACCGGCGCCCCGCTCGCTCACCACAGCGCGTCCGCGCCTCGGATGCGGCGTCTGCCATGCAGCCCGCGCGTTGCAGGGGAGTCGGAGTCGCGCTCGAGATGCTCGTCGTACCAGCAGAGCGGGTCTCGTGACCGATCGCTCACCCTCCGTGATGGGACCGACCGGGCGCTGGCGCTTGAGCGTCGGCTGGTTTGACGTTTAGTCGTTTAGGGCTTGCTTTGCGACGGCGAATGCGGACATGGCTCGTGGCCAGCCGGCATAGAACGCGAGGTGGATGATGACTTCCTTGAGCTCGGTATCGGTCAGCCCGTTTGCCTGTGCTCGGGCGAGGTGGCCGCGGAGTTGCTCGGTGCTGACGGTGGCGACCAGCGCGGCAATGGTGATCAGGCTGCGGTCGCGTGGTGAGAGCTCGTTGCGTTCCCAGATGTCGCCGAACAGCACGTCTTCGGTCAGGGAGACCATCTTGGGGGCGAAGTCGCCGAGCAGTTGCCGGGTCCGGGTCTGTTCTGGTTCGGGCATTGGTCGCGCTCCTGGCTACAGCTGTGCGGTGGGTCGGATCAGGATCTCGTTGAGGGTCACACGGTGTGGTCGGGTGATCGCGAAGGCGATGATCTCGGCGATATCGTGGGCGGTGATCGCGACCTGCTCGTAGAACCCTTCGGCCATCTGCTTGGCGCTGGTGTCGGTGATGTGGTCGGTCAGCTCGGTCGCGACAGCGCCGGGCTCGATCACGGTCACGCGGACGGCGGGCTGGAGCTCCTGGCGCAGCGCCTCTGACCAGCCGTTGATGCCCCATTTCGTCGCGGCGTAGACCGCGTTGCCGGGGCGGGCGGTTCGGCCTGCGACGGAGGAGATGTTGACCAGGTCGCCCTCGCCGTCGCGGAGCTGGTCGAGGAACACCTCCGTCGCGGTGATCGCGCCGAGCAGATTGACCTCGACCATCTTCCGGCTCTCAGCGTGCTGTTCGCCGCTAAACGGTGCAAGCAGCATCACGCCGGCGTTGTTGACGAGGATGTCCGCGCCACCCAGCTCACCCTGCACGCGCTCGGCCGCTGCCGCGAGCGCGTCACGGTCGGTCACGTCGGCGGTGATCGCGATCGCGCCGTTGCCCAGCTCGCTCGCGAGCGCCTGAATCCGGTCTGCGCGGCGGGCGAGGAGCGCGAGCCGGTGTCCGGTGGCGGCGAGCGCCCGGGCGGTCGCCTCGCCGATGCCGGATGACGCTCCGGTGATGACCGCAACGCGGCCAGTACGGGCTTCGGTGCTCATGGGTGTGGTCTCCTGTCGACGCTATTGGCTCGAGTCCTCGTGGGAGCCAAGCACGTGCGCGGGTGAAGTGGGAGTGGCTGTTGTGCCAGGGGCTGAGAGACCCTCCCACCGGGGCCCCCGGCGGGTCTACCCTCCCGGGGGCATGGACCCCAGGGGAGAGATTCGCGAGTTCCTCATCTCGCGGCGCGCCAGGATCACTCCGGAGCAGGCCGGGCTGACTGTCTATGGGGATAACCGGCGGGTGCCGGGGCTGCGTCGGGAGGAGGTCGCGATGCTCGCTGGGGTCAGCGCCGACTACTACACCCAGGTCGAGCGCGGGAACGTCAGCGGGGTCTCAGACAGCGTCCTGGAGGCGCTCGTGAGAGCGCTGCGACTCGATGATGCCGAGCGGTCGCATCTGTTCAACCTCGTCCGCGCGGGGCGGACCGCGACCCAGACCCGCCGGCGTCCGCCGCAGCAGCATGTGCGCGCGAGCGTGCAGCAGGTCCTCGACGCGCTGACGAACGCGCCGGCATACGTGCGCAACGAGTACGGCGACCTCGTAGCGACAAACACGCTCGGGCGCGCGCTCTACTGCGACCTGTTCGACGGCGAGGTCGGGCCGCCGAATGTCGCGCGGTTCGTGTTCCTCGACCCGCGCGCCACGACGTTCTTCGTCGACTGGGACGAGGTCGCCAACCAGATCGTCGCCGCGACTCACGCCCAGGCCGGCCGCGACCCGTACGACCGCCGGCTCACGGATCTGATCGGGGAGCTCTCAACCCGCAGCGAGGTGTTCCGCGTGCGTTGGGCCGCCCACAACGTCCGCCACCACGACACGGGCGTCAAACGCTTCCACCACCCGGTCGTCGGAGCGCTCGAGCTCAACTACGACGCACTACCGCTCCCAGCCGATCCGGGACTGACGCTCGTGACCTACACGGCGCCGGCGGGCTCGCGATCCGCCGAGACGCTGGGGCTGCTGGGTAGCTGGGCCGCAACGATCGAGTCGGAACCAGCGACCGACCGTCCGCACGGACGAGACTGACTCGCCCGCCAGCTCGCCCGACCAGGGTGAGTGGCAGATCGCGGGCCGCGAAGACCGTCTCGGGACGTTGGGGGTCTGCCAGCCCCTGGGACAACAGCAACTCTCACCGTTTGCCGGCGAGTGGTTTGCTGCTGACGATGAGGAACTCAGGCACACGGAATACGAAAGCGGGTAGCTCATGGAACGCGTGACCTTCTCCAATCGCGGCAAACAGGTGGTGGGCAACCTGTTCACCCCTGCCGACGCCAACGCCGGGACCGCGGGACCGGCGATCGTGGTGACACACCCGTTCGGTGCGGTCAAAGAGCAGGTGTCGACCCTGTACGCGCAGCTGCTCACCGAGCAGGGCTTCATCACCCTGGTCCTTGACGCCGCCTACCAGGGCGAGAGCGGCGGCGAGCCGCACTTCACCGAGAGCCCCGCGTCCCGAGTCGAGGACATCCGCTGCGCCGTCGACTTCCTCACCACGCGGCGAGAGGTCGACCCCGAGCGGATCGGCGCCCTAGGCATCTGCGCCGGCGGCGGGTACACCCTCAACGCGGCCCAGACCGAGCATCGGATCAAGGCCGTGGCCGGTGTCTCTAGCTTCGACATCGGCTCTGCCCGCCGCTCGGGGATCGGCGGGACCGTCTCGCCCGAGCGACGCCGCGAGATCCTTCACGAGGTCGGCCAACAGCGCACACTCGAGGCCGAAGGCGGGCCGATCCGGTACTACTCGCTCGTCCGCGACGACCCGACGTTCGACGTCACCCATCCCGAGACCCTGCCCGCCCTCTACCGCGATGGCTACCTCTGCTACACCCAGATCGCGCCGAACGAGCGCGCGATGACAGAGTTCGTGTTCACGACGTACGCCGAGCAGATGGCGTTCTTCCCGTTCGCCGACATGCAAGCCATCGCCCCGCGGCCCCTCCTGCTGATCGTCGGCTCCGAAGCGGACACGCTCTGCTTCAGCCAGGACGCCTACGATCGGGCAGCAGAGCCAAGAGAGCTGATGATCATCGACGGCGCCTCGCACATCGACCTGTATCACAAGCACGATTGTGTCCCGACCGTCGCCACCAAGCTGGCCGCCTTCTACCACCAGCACCTGGAAGGCAGGCGCTGCCGAATCGCCGAAGTGCGGGAGCCTGCCCCCGCCGGCGCACCCTGGGGACCTGGCTACCGCGCCCCGGGTATTGCAGGTGTCGCGATCGGGCCCGCCGCTTCCGCGTTTTCGCCAGGGCGCGTTGCTGACGTCGCCTCGCCGGCCATGCGCTGGGCCGGCTCCCCGCTGACCGCGCGCATTGGAGGGCGGTTCAGCCGAGGTCCGAGATGCGCGGCGTGGCGTGAGAGCAGGGCCCGGCGCGATCGTGATCAGCGATCGGCTCCTGCGTCCGGCGTTGTGAGTCCGCGGAGAACGAGGGTGAGCCAGCGTGCACGGCCGGCGGGCTCGCGGTCGGTCGGCGCGCTGGTGAACAGCAGGTAGAGGTCCTCGACCGTGACGTCGTGGTAGATGTCGCCGTCGGCTTGGGCGGCGTGGATGATCTCGGCCAGCGCGCTAGTTGCACGCTCCTCGCCTGCCCGGTTGGTCGGCTCGGCGCCGAGCGTTTGCGCGGCCGCTTTGACGGCCTGGTCAGTGGCGGTTGCCTCCACCACGTATCTGAGGAAGGCGGTGATCTCGTCGACCGCGTGCGCGCCGTCGGCCACGCGCGAACGTGCCGTTTCGGCGTGTTCGGCGACCGCGTCTACGAACTGCGCGATCACGGCGGCGACGAGCTCGGTCTTGGTGGGGAAGTGGCGGTAGAGGGTGCCGACGGCGACGCCGGCGGCGGCGGCGATCTCGTCCATCCCGGCCTCTGGGCCGTGGAGCGTGATCTGCTCGCGCGCGGCGTTGAGGATCTTTGCGCGGTTGCGGACCGCGTCAGCGCGGGCTTGGGGCATGTCTTTCTCCGAAGGCTCTTGACAACAAGATGAACGATGGTTCATGATACCACCATCATGAACTATAGTTCATCTTATAAGGAGCAGAACATGACCACCAAGACGGCCCTCGTGACCGGCGCGTCGTCCGGGATCGGCGAGGCAACCGCCCTGAAACTGCAGGAGCTCGGCTTCACCGTCTACGGCGCCGCGCGTCGCGTCGACCGGCTCGAGCAGCTCGCGAGTCACGGGATCAAGCCGCTGGCGATGGATGTGACCGACGAGGACTCGACGCGGACGGGGGTCGAGCGGATCGTTGCCGAGACTCGACGAATCGATGTGCTGGTCAACAATGCCGGCTACGGGTCCTACGGAGCGATCGAGGACGTGCCGATGAGCGAGGCGCGCCGCCAGTTCGAGGTCAACGTGTTCGGTCTCGCCCGGCTGATCCAGCTGGTCCTGCCCCCGATGCGCGAGCAGCGCTCCGGGACGATCGTGAACATCAGCTCGATGGGCGGCAAGATCTACACGCCGCTCGGCGGCTGGTATCACGGCACGAAGTTCGCC
>Ga0306926_10006216_pt1 | contig 12796 bp, 13 predicted proteins | sample flu12Cox44000178_FD_203759 | JGI IMG/M metagenome (GOLD analysis project Ga0306926, IMG submission 203759) | Lab enrichment of tropical soil microbial communities from Luquillo Experimental Forest, Puerto Rico - flux8day.12C.oxic.44.000.178 (v2)... | ecosystem: Environmental > Terrestrial >... | reverse complement strand
ACCGGTGGCACTCGATTCCCCTCCCGCGTGTGCGATCTCGAGTGCCTCCCCGAGCGCATCCGCCGGCAGCGTGACCGGCGTCCCCGCGGGCGGCCGTACCGATACGGTATCTGTCTCGAGCAGCGCGACGGCCTGGCCGGGATTCTGCGGCAGCAGCTCGCTGTCGGCGTATAGCGCATCAGGCTCGATGCCCGCGCCGCGCAGCTCGGCGAGCCATTGATCGAGCAACCCGCGCGCGACCACCGCAACCGGTACCCGGGTCGATTCACCCGAGCGCTTGCCGAGCGCGAAGTGCAGATCCTCGATGTCTTCCGCGAGGTGTTCCTCGAGCGCGTAGGGGACGAGCTGCTGCAGCTTGGCTCCGGCCCGGACCGGCACGTCGGGCTCCGCGAGCAGCACCTCCGCGCCGCTCACCAGCACGCATACCCGGCGGCCGGTCGTGCGCGCCGCCGCGAGCGCGAGCGGCCCGCTCTGCGGCGGCCCCAGCGGCGCGCCGCGGGCATCGATCACGAGCCAGGTGGCGAGCTCGGCATCCTCACGCGGCAGGCGAAGCAGCAGCCAGTCAGACATGGGCGGATAGTGTCATCATTCGTGGGCTCGCGCTCGTCGATTGCGTCACTGTGGCGAGGGGCGTGCCGTCTCAGTCGGGCGTGAAGCTGCGCTGGATCGGACGCACGGCACCGGTCGCGTCACGGTACATCAGACTGTACAAATTGAATTCCGCACTGCCAACGGTGATGAGGCTCGTCAGCCGGAAGTAGACGGAGGTCTGGCCGAACTTGCTCTGCGTCTGGGCCCACACCTTGGGATCGGCGAAGGCCGCCTGGAAGTTCGCGAGCGTCGGGAAGCACCCGCCGGAGCCGGCAGCCCGGTTCTTGTCGAGCTGACCGGCGGTCGAGCTGAAATCGGTCTGACCGGAGGCGAGGAACGCATCGAGGACCTTGTCCTTCGCGGTGCAGACGTTGATCGTGGTCTTCCAGGGCAAGGCAGTTACATAGGGGGCGAGCAGCAGGTAGCGGTCGCGGCCGAAGCCAGGGAGCGCGAGCAGCTCACTCGCGCTGGTGATGTAGCGGTTCGGCGTGCGGTAGGGCGGCGTCTGCCCCATGTATACACTGTCTTCGGCGCCATCGATGTTCTGGGGCACGATGTCGGCATCGATCCAGTCGACCAACATCGGCGCCCACTTGGTCTCCAGCCCGAGCAGCTCCAGCAGCTTGGTGAAGGCGGCGACGTTCACCGCATCGGGCGTGCCGTCGTTCTTGACCAGGTTGTTGAGATTGAAACGTCCCTGCATGTCCTCGAGCGAGGCTTCCAGCAGGACGCCGGGCACCACCTCCATCGGTCCCACCGGCTTATCCCACCCCTGGCCGATGTAGGTGTGCTGCGGGTCGGCCTGGAAGAACTGCCGGATACCGTAGGCGGCGAGCGCTTCGGCACCCTGCGCGATGAGCAGCGATTCGTCGAAGGCGAAGGTGCCGGCGCCGCGGCGTGCGGTCATTGCATTCTCGTAGGCCACCGCGGCCGCGAGTATGGTGCCGAGCGCCACCAGCAGGATCGCCACGATGAGCGCCACACCGCGCTGCGCGGTGCGCGCAGCGCACCTGCGCTGGCGGTGCGCGCGCGAGAGCGACAGCACGGGCCTCATGAGGCGATCTCCACGATGCGCACCACCTTGCCCCAATCTTCGGTATCGAGCGTTATCTCGACCGCGAGCGGCCGCTGCCGCAGGCTAAGCTCCTGCGTCGGGCCGATGAGGACCGTATTGGTGGCGGGCGGCCACTGCTCCTGCCACTGGTGATTGACGTCGAGGTAGCGGATGGTTACCGCCTTCACGTGCGTCATGAGATCGCGCCGCGTCGTGGTGCTGGCGAGCGTCGGATCGAGCACACCCCAGAACTCGCGCCGCAGCGTTCCGTTCTCGAGGAAGTAGGCGACCCGCTGCAGCCCGGGACGCTGCAGGCCCGCGGGATTCGCCCATCCAGTGCGCGTGAAGGCAACGATCGGCAGCGGACCGGAGGAGGGGCTGCCCGACAGCGATCCCTGGGCTCCGGTGACGCCCGCGACCAGCGCCGGCTGTGCCGGCTCGTTACCGACCGCCTGCCGTACCGGTCGCGGCGCGAGCTGCACGAAGTCCTGCTCGAGCACGCGCACGGCGGTCTGCAGCTCGAGCAGGTGCGCCTGTTGATCCTTGAGCGATTCGTGGGTGTTGAGCGCCTGCCGAATCGCGCCATATCCCATGGCGAACATGATCGCCGCGATGAACATCGCCACCAGCAGCTCGATCAGCGTGAAGCCGCGCAGCCTGCTCATTCGGAGTCCGGCGGAGGCTGCTGCGGGTCAGTCGGCGGCGGTGGCGGAGGATTCGGCGGAGGGGGCGTGCCGAGGTCGCCGCCAACTCCGATGCCGCCCGAGCCGATCGCGCCCGGCGGGCGTACCCCGCCCGAGCCGATGGTTCCCGGCGCCCCGAGCGTGCCCGGCGTCGGACCCGACTGCAGCCCCGGGAGCACCTGGGCGCCCCAGTCCGGCACCACGGCGTTGGGCACCCCAACCGCATCTCCCTGAATGCCGCTCACCGTTGTGAACCAACCGTTGTCCTCGTCGCCCTTGATGTCGGCGGGCCGGACCTTGACATCGATGCGCACCACACCGGGCACCTGCGTCGCAGTGACTTCACGACGCCAGTGCCAGCTACGACCCGCGAAATCGGTGTTGCCATCACTGTTGCCGGTGGGCGTCATCTGACCGGAGAGCCGCAGCGTCGTGATCTGGTTGAGGGCAACCCATTGTGCGAAGGTCTTGTCGCGCAGGTACGAGACGGTGTTGGCCGAGGAGGTGAGCGCACCGAGCACCGCGGCCATGCCGATCGCCACGATGGCGAGCGCCACCAGCACCTCGATCAGGGTAAAGCCCTGGCGGCACCTCACGGCTTCTTCTCCTCGAGCGGCTGCAGAACGACCTGCCCCTTGTTGTCCTCGGTGAGCGTGACGCTGCGCACGCCGCCCTCGCGTTCGAGCGTCGCCGCAAAGGTGGTGAGATCGCCGTTGGAGAAGATCATCACCTGCGGCGTCTTGTCTTTCGCATCCTTGGGCCGCGTCAGCACCACCGGGCGCGCCTCGACGCTCAGCCTTACACCCAGTCCATCAGGCAGATGTCGCGCCGCAAGGGCGTCGTCCTCGAAAACACTGCGCCAGCCGGCGCGGCGGGCATCGTAGGTGAGGAACTCGTAGCCATCGTCCTGAAACATCACGCCGAACTCGCGGGTCTGGAGCTCGGCCTGCTCGCGCGCGTAGTTGAAGAGCGCCAGCAGCCGATCGCTCTCCTTCTCGAGCTCCCGATCCCGGCCGGTAATGTTGACCGACAGCAGGATCCCAGCGGTGATCACGCCGATGATCACGACGACGACCAGGATCTCGATCAGGGTGAAGCCGCGTGATGCTCCGCGCGAGGCCGGGCCCCCGCTGGAGCACCCCATGAAATTTCGCTTCCCGTTGCTCGAGGGGTATTTGCCGCTCGGCAAGATGCGAAATTTCCCGGGGAGCCCGCTAGTCGCTGATGTTCCAGTTGCCGATGTCGGCATTGATGCCCTCACCGCCGGGGGCGCCATCGGCTCCGAGGCTGTACAGGTCGAATTCCTGGCCGTGAGTACCGGGGTAGACGTACTGGTAGTCATTCCCCCATGGGTCCTTGCTGACGCGCTGCAGATAGCCGCCCGGCCGCCAGTGCCTGATGGAAGGATCGGTCGGCTGCGCCACGAGTGCCTGCAACCCCTGCTCGGTGGTCGGGTACTTCGAGTTGTCGAGCCGGAACAGCGTGAGCGCCGTTTCCAGGCTCTTGATGTCCTGCTTCGCCTTGGTGACACGCGCTTCGTCCACCCGGCTCATGACCTGCGGCACGATGACTGCGGCGAGCAGGCCAATGATGATCACCACCACCATGATCTCGATGAGGGTGAAGCCGCGGGCGCGCTGTCTGCTAACCTGAAATGTGTGGCTCATGAGCGGCATGTCCCGGTCGCACCGGCGTTTGGGCCTAAAAACGGGTCGGGATGATAACAAATGAGGGTCTCGGGCTTCGTGATCCAGGTGCACCCCGTGCTCAGGTCTCTCAATTGCGACGGCCGGCGCGGCCTGGCGCTGCTCCTGGCCTGCGTGTTGCTGGTGCTGCCGACCCTTGCGGGCGAGGGTGGGCAGGCTCTGCTGCGCTACGAGCGCAATGCGCTCGCCCAGGGGCAGTGGTGGCGACTCCTGAGCGCCCATCTGGTTCACCTCGACCTGCGACATGCACTGCTCAACGCCGTGGGGCTCGCTCTGGTGTGGGCACTTTTCGTGCGCGACTACTCAATGAAGGCGTGGCTCGCCATAGTGCTCGGAGCCATGGCCGCGATCGACGCAGGACTGTGGCTCGCCGATTCGACCGTGCAGTGGTACGTGGGTTCCTCGGGCGTGTTGCACGGGGCAATGGCGGCAGGCGCTCTGGCGCACGTCCGCAACGGGGAGCGTGATGGCTGGCTGCTGGTGGCGCTGCTTGCCGCGAAACTACTGTACGAGCAGGCGGTTGGGGCACTGCCTTTCTCCGGCCACGACCCGGTCGTCGTGGATGCGCACCTCTACGGCGTACTCGGGGGCGCGGCGGTGGCCGCGTTCCTGAGCCCGCAGCGGCTGCCGCTATAATCTCGGGTTTTTGCGGGGCAGGGCCTCATGGCATTTGCATTCGTGTTCGCCGGTCAGGGCTCGCAGTCGGTCGGCATGCTTGCGGCGCTCGGTGCCACCGAGCGCAGCGTGCGCGACACCTTCGCCGAGGCCTCGCAGGTGCTCGGCTACGACCTCTGGCAGCTCGCGAGCGCGGGCCCTGAGGAGGCGCTCAACGCCACCGAGCGCACGCAGCCGGCGATGCTCGCGGCCGGAGTGGCCGTGTGGCGGGCTTGGCGGGCACGCGGCGGAGGCCTGCCCGCGCTTCTCTCCGGCCATAGCCTCGGGGAATTCACCGCGCTCGTATGCGCGGGCGCGTTCGAGTTCCCCGCGGCTATCGAGCTCGTTCGCTTCCGTGGCCAGGCGATGCAGGAGGCCGTGCCTGCTGGCAGCGGTGCGATGGCCGCGATCCTCGGACTCGAGGATGACGCCGTGGCCGCGGTCTGCCGGGAGGCCGCGCAGGGGGCGGTGGTCGAGGCCGTCAATTACAACTCCCCCGGGCAGATCGTGATTGCCGGGGATACGGCGGCGGTCCAACGGGCGATCGAGGGTGCCCGGACCCGCGGAGCCAAGCGCGCCATCGCCCTGCCGGTGAGTGTGCCCGCACACAGCAGCCTGATGCGCGGCGCCGGCGAGCGGCTGGGCGTGAAGCTCCAGGCGCTGACCGTGCGCCAACCCGAGATTCCATACGTGAGCGCGGTCGATGCACGGCAGCATTCCGAGCCCGCAGACATCCGCGCCCTGCTCGTGCGTCAGATATCGAGCCCGGTGCGCTGGACCGATACCGTGCGTGCACTCGCGCGTGGGGACATTGCGCAGGTCATCGAATGCGGACCCGGCAAGGTGCTCACGGGCCTCAATCGGCGCATCGAGCGGCGGCCGGACCTCGCCTTTCTCTCGCTCGAGGACCCCGCTTCCATCGACGCCGCCCTTGGGCGCCTCGGCGGGGTCGCCATGAAATTAGGGGGAACGCATGCTTGAAAATCAGATTGCGCTCGTCACGGGCGCCTCGCGCGGCATCGGCAGTGCCGTCGCCCTCGCCCTGGGGGGTGCGGGTGCGCGAGTGATCGGCACCTCGACGAGTGCCGAGGGCGCGGCGCGCCTCGGCGAGACCTTTGCGTCGCATGGATACAACGGCCACGGCGCCGTGCTGGATGCCGCAGACGCAGCTTCCACCGATGCGTTGATGGCGCAGCTCGAGCAGGCCGCAGAGCTGCCGACCATCCTCATCAACAATGCCGCCATCACGCGCGATACGCTGCTGCTGCGCATGAAGCCGGAGGACTGGGACGCGGTGATCGCTACCAATCTCACCGCTGCGTATCGGCTCTGCCGAGCGTGCGTGCGCCACATGATGAAGGAGCGGCGCGGCCGCATCGTCAACCTCACCTCCGTCGTTGGACTGACCGGCAACCCGGGACAGGCGAATTACGCGGCCGCCAAGGCCGGGCTGCTCGGATTCACCAAGTCGCTCGCGCGCGAGCTCGGCTCGCGTGGCATCACGGTGAATGCCGTGGCGCCCGGTTTCATCGACACCGACATGACGCGTGCCCTCAACGAGGAGCAGCGCGCGGCGCTGCTGCGCCAGATACCCGCCGGCCGGCTCGGAACACCCGCGGAGGTTGCGGCCGCGGTCCTGTTTCTGGTCTCGCCCCAGGCGGCCTACATCACCGGCGAGACGCTGCACGTGAATGGTGGGATGTACATGCCATGAGCCTGCTCGCGCGTTGGCAGCGCGCCACAGGCCCTGCGCGCAGGCACGCTGTGGGAGAGGTCAGAGGACAAGATTCACCAGCAAAAACAATCACTCGCACCGGGCGCGCCCGAGTGGCACCCCCGGGGGTGTTCCCCTACAATACCGCGCCCGCTGCACCCCGAGAGGGGCGAGCGCCGCGGCAGTTTTGCCTATCTCTATCTATACAAGGACCAACCGCTAATGAGCACAGTTGAGCAGCAGGTCAAAGCCATCGTTGCCGAACAGCTGGGCGTCAAACAGGAACAGGTCACGGACGATGCATCGTTCGTGGACGATCTTGGGGCTGATTCGCTCGATACGGTCGAGCTCGTCATGGCTCTGGAAGAGGAATTCGAGATCGAGATCCCCGACGAGGACGCCGAGAAAATCACCACCGTCCATCAGGCTATCGATTACATCAACGAGCGTCGCAGCAAGTCCTGATCCTTGCCCTGCAGGAAGCACGTGAGCAAGCGTCGGGTCGTCATAACGGGTCTTGGGCTGGTGTCCCCGTTGGGGAGCACCGTCCAGTCGGCATGGGATGCCATCCTGCGAGGCGAGAGTGGCATCGCCCCGGTGACGCGCTTCGATGTCTCAGCCTTCCCGGCCCGCTTCGGCGGCGCCGTGCGCGACTTCGACGTCGCACAGTACATTCCGCCCAAGGAAGCGCGCCGCATGGACGAGTTCATGCACTACGGCGTCGCCGCGGGGATCCAGGCGGTAAGCGACAGCGGCATTGATTTCTCCAAGACCGATGCCACACGCGCAGGAGCGGTGTGCGGCTCGGGCATCGGTGGACTGTGGACCATCGAAGAGGATTTCGAGGCGTACCTGAAGGCGATGACTCCGCGCAAGATCTCGCCGTTCTTCGTACCCGCGACCATCATCAACATGATCGCCGGACATCTCTCGATCCGCTATGGACTGAAGGGTCCGAATCTCGGCGTGGTCACCGCCTGCACCACCTCGACCCACGCCATCGGGCTCGGCATGCGCTCGATTCAGTACGGAGACGCGGACGTCATCATTGCCGGTGGTGGTGAGATGGCCACCACGCGCTGTGGCCTCGGCAGCTTCGGCCAGGCCAAGGCCCTTTCGACGCGCAACGATGCGCCCAAGGAAGCGAGCCGCCCGTGGGACAAGGACCGCGACGGATTTGTGCTGAGTGATGGCGGCGGTGCGGTGCTGCTGGAAGAGCTCGAGCACGCGCGCGCGCGCGGCGCGCGCATCTACGCGGAGCTCGTCGGCTTCGGCATGAGCGGCGACGCGCATCACATCACCGCCCCGCCCGAGGACGGCGAGGGCGCACGTATCGCCATGGTCAACGCCCTGCGCGATGCCGGACTCAACCCGGGCGATGTGCAGTACATCAATGCGCATGCCACTTCGACCCCGCTCGGCGATGTAGCGGAGACCGTGGCGATCAAACGTGCCTTCGGCGAGCGGGCCTACCGCATTGCGGTGAGCTCCACCAAGTCGATGACCGGTCATCTGCTCGGTGCCGCCGGCGTAGTGGAGGCGATATTCTCGGTGCTCGCGATTCACGACAACGTGGCGCCACCGACTATCAATTACCGGACCCCTGACCCCGACTGCGATCTGGACTACGTGCCGAACACCGCGCGGCAGATGAAGATCGACGTGAGCCTTTCGAACTCGTTCGGCTTTGGTGGCACCAACGGCTCGCTGATCTTCCGGCGTCTCAACTCCTGAGCACTCCGGGACCCTGCCACGCACCCAGCGCTCGTTCGCGACCTCGATGTTCCGCCCAGCGTGTTGCGGCGCCTGGCAGCGCGTCACCCGGGGCGTTATCCACTGCTGCTCGACAGCGCGGCCACTGGCCCGCTGAGTGCCGCGAGCGTGCTGCTCGCCGCACCCTCCGCGGCGCTGTGGCTCGATCGCGCGGGCCGCATCGGCGCACAGGGAATAACACCCGAGGGTGGCGGATTTATCGCCTCGCTCGAGGACTGGTGGCGCAGCGAGCGGCTGCCGGTGGCCGGCGCAGGGGGCGCCGCGAGCCGTTTTTCCGGTGGCTGGGCGCTGTTCCTCGGCTATGAGCTGGCGGGGGAGATCGAGCCGAAGCTCGCGCTGCCTCCGACACCGCTTCCGTGGCAGGCCTATGCGCTGCGGACCCACGGCGCGCTCGTGCTCGATCTGGAGACCGCGCGCGTCGCGGCGGTGGCGGAGGATGAAGCGACGCTCGAGTGCCTGGTGGCGGATGCGCTGGAGGTCTCCCAGGAGCCGCCGGCGAGCGAGGGTTTGCGCATCGAGAGCGTCCGCGAAGAGGAGCCGGAGGCCTATCTCTCGCGCGTGCGCCGCGCCAAGGAGTACGTGCGCGCCGGGGACATCTACCAGGCCAATCTCTCGCGACCCTGGGACGTGCTCATCCGCGCGGCGCAGCAGCCCGGCCGCGATCCTCCACACCCGGGCACTGCGGCCGCACTGTATGAGCGGTTGTGCGCGGCCAATCCCGCCCCCTTTGCGGCACTCGCGCAGTGGCAGGGAATCTCGATCCTGAGCTCATCCCCGGAGCGGCTGGTGCGGGTCGATGACCGCCGTGTCGACACCCGTCCCATTGCCGGGACGCGTCCACGCAGCCGGGATCCTGCCCGCGAGCGTGGGGAAATGAGCGAGCTCGCCGCCCACCCCAAGGAACGGGCCGAGCACATCATGCTGATTGATCTGGAGCGCAACGATCTCGGACGGGTGTGCGAGGCCGGTAGCGTGCGGGTCGATGAGCTGATGACCATCGAGTCCTATCAGCACGTGCATCACATCGTCTCTAACGTCAGCGGCCGGCTCCGAGCCGGCGTCACGCCACTCGGCGCGGCCCGCGCCGTATTCCCCGGAGGCACGATCACCGGGTGCCCGAAGTTCCGTTGCATGCAGATCATCGCCGAGCTCGAGGGCCTGGGACGCGGTGCCTACACCGGCTCGCTCGGATACCTCACGCGGGACGGCCGGCTCGACCTGAACATCCTGATCCGCACCATGACGCTGCGCGGGCAGGCGCTTTCCTTTCGGGCCGGGGCCGGCATCGTCGCGGACTCCGATCCGGAGCGTGAGCTGGAAGAGACCCGCGCCAAGGCCCGCGGTCTGCTGGCCGCTCTGGAGAATGCAGAGTGATCGCAGACCTCGAGCTCGTCCGCATCGATGGGAAGCCCGCTGCGGTGGCGGATGCCTGCGTGCCGGTGCTCGAGCGCGGCCTGCACTACGGGGAGGGACTTTTCGAGACCCTCGCCTGTGTCGGCGGTCAGCCGCGGCTTCTCGAGCGTCACCTGCGGCGGCTGCAGCTCGGTTGCGAGCGGCTCGGGTTCGACCCGATCGATGCCGCAACGCTCGCGCGTGAGGTACGCGAGCTTGCCGCCGGCACTTCGCGCGCGGTCATCAAGCTGCTCCTGACCCGAGGGGCAGCGGCGCGCGGCTATGCGCTCACCGGCCGCGAGCGCACGCGCCGCATCAGCCTGCGCTACGCGTGGAAGGCGGAGGATCCGGCGAGAATGGAGCAGGGCGTGCGCGTACGCCTCGCGACGCTGCGGCTCGGGGAGAATCCCGCGCTGGCCGGCATCAAGCACTGCAACCGCCTGGAGCAGGTGCTCGCGCGCCGCGAGTGGAGCGATCCTGCGATCGCCGACGCCCTCATGTTCAGCCGCTCCGGTGCGCTCGTTTCGGGCACGATGAGCAATGTGTTCCTCGTACGTGAGTCAAAGCTCCTGACGCCGCTCATCGATCAGTGCGGCGTCGCCGGAATCATGCGTGCACTGGTGCTCGAGATCGCGACTGCCAACGGTATCAGTGCAGAAGAGTGCCGCCTCGAAGCCGCGGATGTGGCGGCGGCCGGGGAGCTGTTCCTCACCAATGCGCTCATGGGTATCTGCCCGGTATGCGAGCTCGAGGGAGTGCGCCGCGCGCCAGGACCTTTGACCCGTGCCCTGCAGCAGAAGCTCGCGACGCGCCTCGCCGCAGAGGCGAGCCGCGGAGGCGCCGATGGGTGAGCCATCAGGATTCGGGGCGGCGCGCAGCTTTGGCGCCGTGCGCGGCCGGGCGCGCATCGCGACGCTGCTCGCGACCCTGCTGCTCCTCATCGGTGCCGCCGTCGCAGGAGGGTGGCTGTGGCTGGAGCATGAGTTCAACGCGCCGGGCCCGGCATCTGCGGCAGTACGCATCGAGGTCGAGCCGGGAACCAGTATTCGCAGCGTGCTCGCGCGGCTCGAGACGAGCGGCTCCCTGCGCAATGCCCGCGCAGTGGAGTGGTACCTGCGTCTGCACGGCCGCAAGCCCCGCATGCAGAGCGGCGCGTACGAGCTTCCTCCACAGGCGAGCCCTGCGCAGATCCTCACACTCTTCGAGGAGGGCAGGGTGATCCTAGAGCAGGTGACGGTAGTCGAAGGAGCGACGTTCGCCGACTTCCTCGCTGCCCTCGAGGAGCATCCGCGCATCGCGCATACGCTGCAGGGCAAGAGCCCCGCGGAGATCATGACCTCACTCGGCCACCCGGGTGTTGCGCCCGAAGGCGAGTTCTTTCCCGACACCTATCGCTTCGCGGCCAACACCACCGACCTTGCGATCCTGACGCTGGCCTACGAGAGCATGCAGCGCGCGCTCGCAGCCGCGTGGCAGCTCCGCAGCCCCGAGCTCCCGCTCGCCACGCCCTACCAGGCGCTGATCCTGGCTTCGATGGTCGAGAAGGAGGCGGCGCTTCCGGCGGAGCGCCCGCTGATTGCCGGAGTGTTCGTCAACCGCCTGCGCAAGGGCATGCGGCTGCAGTCCGATCCCACGGTGGTCTACGGGCTCGGTGAGCGCTACGACGGCACCATTCACACGCGCGACCTGCAGCGCGATAACCCCTACAACACCTACACGCGCGAGGGACTGCCACCCTCACCGATCGCGTTACCGGGCCGCGAGTCGCTGCACGCGGCGGTGCAGCCGGCGCCGACGGCAGCGCTTTATTTCGTCGCGACCGGCCTCGGGGATAGCGCCCATCACTTCTCGAGCACGCTGCAGGAGCATAATTCGGCCGTGCAGACTTATCTCGAGCGGCTGCGCGCAAGTGCACGCGGGGCAGCTGCCAAACCGACACCCAGCCCTCCCGCCGCATCCGGTGAAGGAGTGCGTCAGCCGTGAATGCCGGACGATTCATCACCCTTGAAGGAATCGAAGGCGCCGGCAAATCGACCGTCGCGAAGTACGTCGCTGACTGGCTGAGCGCGCAGGGACTCACGGTGCGTCTGACCCGCGAGCCTGGCGGCACGCCGCTCGCAGAGCGGGTGCGCGGGATCGTGCTCGAGCGCGGTGCCGAGCCGCTGACGGCGGTGACCGAGACCCTGCTCATGTTCGCTGCCCGCGCGCTGCACGTGGAGAACCTCATCGCCCCCGCGCTGCGCGCGGGGGAGTGGGTGGTGTGCGACCGCTTCACCGACGCGACCCGCGCCTACCAGGGCAGCGGCCGCGGGGTGGATGCAGCGCTCATCGAGACGCTCGCCCGCGCGGTGCATCCGCAACTCAGCCCGCACTGCACGCTGCTGCTCGATCTGCCGGCCGCGGCAGGACTTGCGCGCGCACGCGCGCGTGGATCGGGCCCCGATCGATTCGAGGCGGAGACCGTCGGCTTCTTCGAACGAGTGCGCGCCGGCTATCTCGACCTGGCGCGCCGCGAGCCCGGACGCATCGAGATAATTGATGCGAGCGCGCCGCTCGATGAGGTGCAGCGGCGCATCGGGGCGATCCTCGCGAGGCTCACGGCGCCATGACCCGCGCGGCAGGAACCGCGGCTCCGAGCTGGCTCGCCGCGCAGACTGCGGCACTCGTTGCCGCGCACGAGGCCGGAAGGATGCCGCACGCGCTTCTCATTCACGAGGCGCCCGGGACCGGGGGGGAGTGGCTCGCCGGGTGGGCCGCCGCGCTGGTGCTATGCGAGCGCGGCAAGGCGGCTCCTTGCCTCGAATGCACCGCCTGTCGACGCGTTGCGGCTGCGACGCACCCGGACGTGAACTGGCTGCGGCCGCAGGAGGAGTCGCGGCAGATCCGCATCGAGCAGGTGCGCGAGCTGTCGGCAGAGCTCGCCCTCACCAGCCACGGCGGTGGTTACAAGGTCGGTGTCATCTCGCCCGCCGATGCGCTCAACCGCTTCGCCGCCAATGCGCTGCTGAAGACTCTCGAAGAGCCACCACCCCGCACCTTGTTGATCCTCGTCGCGAGCGAGCCCTCACGATTGCCGCCGACGGTGCTCAGCCGCTGCCAACGCCTGAAGATCCGCGCGCCCGAGCGCGCCGAGTCCGTTGCGTGGCTGAGCTCCGTGCGCGGCAAAGCGGACTGGGCAGCTGCGCTCGATACGGTCGGGGAGGCGCCGATGCAGATCGTGCAGGCGGAC
>Ga0306926_10006214_pt1 | contig 12797 bp, 11 predicted proteins | sample flu12Cox44000178_FD_203759 | JGI IMG/M metagenome (GOLD analysis project Ga0306926, IMG submission 203759) | Lab enrichment of tropical soil microbial communities from Luquillo Experimental Forest, Puerto Rico - flux8day.12C.oxic.44.000.178 (v2)... | ecosystem: Environmental > Terrestrial >... | reverse complement strand
TCGATCTTCGCCGCAATCAGCTGTTGCGCCTGACACCCGGCAAGGAGCCGGAGCTCGTCAGGACCACGATCGGCGGCAACGGCACGACCTTCGACCTAGAGGGCCGCCTAATCGTCTGCGAAGGAGACGACCGGCGCCTGACGCGCATGGGCCCGGACGGTAAGGTCGAGTCTCTGGTCGACAACTACAAAGGCGGGCGCTTCAATAGGCCCAACGACGTGATCTGTCACTCGAACGGGTGTCTCTATTTCACCGACCCGGACAAGCGCCGTCCCTATCACGAGCGCGAGATACCAGGCCCGGCCGGGGAGGACAACCTTTGGGATGGCGCCCGCGTCTATCGCCTGGCGCCGGACGGCGGTTTGGGCGTGTTGGCAAATTGCGAATACCCGAACGGGCTCGCTCTATCGCCAGACGAGCGCACGATGTACGTCGCGAACACCCGCTCTTCGCAATACATCCACGCAATCCGGCTCGACGCGACCGGCAACATGGTTGCGCGCAGCATCTTCGCCGACCTCAACGAGGGCAGCGAGCCGGGCATCCCCGACGGCCTCAAGGTCGACAGCATCGGCCGGGTTTATTGCACTGGGCCGGGCGGCATCTGGGTCATGGCGCCGGACGGCGGGCGCATCGGCGTCATCCGGTGGCCAGAGCAGGCCGTCAACTTCGCGTTTGGCGGGCCGGACCTGCGGACGCTGTTCTGTTGCGCGCACACCTCAGTCTATACATTGCGCGTCAAGGTGCCCGGCAACTCGCATCCCTGGTACCAGCGGCGCGGGCAGTAATCTCACGCCGCGAGCAGCGGCGGTGTCCCGAGCCGGTCGGCGCCGGTGCCGAGCACCTGCTCTGCCGCGAGCGCGATGGCAAGCAGCTGCTCTTCTGCGAGGGCGGGCGCGGTCAACTGGAGCCCGACCGGCATGCCGGCGCGGTCGCGACCGACCGGCATCGTGATCGCGCAGAGCCCGAGATAGTTGACCGCAAGGGTATTGCGGACAATGCGGCGATTGACCCGGAGATGGTTGTCGGCGTCCGCGACGTCCGACATCAGCGGCGGGGTCAGGCACAGCGTCGGCGAGGCGATCACGTCGACGGCGTCGAGCCTCGGCGCGGCGCTCCGCGTCAACGCGCGCAGCCGCGCAATGCGCGCGAGGTAATCTGTCGCACTGACGCTCTCGGCATTGCGCACCGCCGGCGCGATGACCGGATCGAGCTGCGCCAGCCAGTCCGGCAGTTTCCAGTCGAGGAAACTGCGCAGCTCGATGGCGCTGAGGCTGCCTTGGAGAAAGACGGCATAGGCGGCTTCCGCCTCCGGCAGCGTGAATTCGCGCACGACGGCGCCGGCGCGCGCGAGCGCATTCACCGCCTCATCGACGGTCTCGGCGATCCCCGGATCGCAGTCGCGCCACAGGAATGGGTCGCCGACGCCGATGCGAACCCCGGTGAGGTCGCGCGTGCCAGCTCGCTCGATGAAGCCGACCGGATCGATGCCGGCGGGATCCAGCGCGGCGAAGCCGTATGCGACGTCGCAGACGCTGCGCGCCAGAAGGCCCGGCGTGTCGAAGGTCGGGGACAGCGGCACGACCCCATCGGCCGACCAGCGCCCGAGCGTGACCTTCAGGCCGACCGTACCGGTCATGCACGCCGGTATCCGCACCGAGCCCGCCGTATCACTGCCGAAGGCGAGCAGCGCGGAGCCTTCCAGGAGACTGACGCCGGCGCCGCTCGACGAACCGCCCGGCGCGCGGTGCGCCACCGTATCCCAAGGGTTGTAGGGTGCGCCCCAGTGGCTGTTATGGCCGGTGCCGCCGAACGCGAACTCGACCATGTGGGTTTTGCCGGTGATGACGCCGAGCTGACGCCGCAATGTCGCCACCAGCGGCCCGTCCCGCTCCCAGGGATCTGCCGGCAGTCGGCGGCTCGATCCGGCAAAGCAGGGATACCCGGTTGCCGCGAACAGGTCCTTGATCGAAACCGGCAATCCCTGGAGGGGACCGACCGTCACCCCGGCGGCAAAGGCGGCGTCGGCGGCCGCCGCGGCGGCGCGGGCCTGCTCCGGCGCCCAGAGCGAATAGGCGTGCAGGCGCTCGCCAAAGCGTTCGTGCGCGGCAATTGCCGCTTCAATCAATTCCCGGGCGGTCACCCGCTTCTCGCGCAAATCGCGCGTGATCTCGATCAGCGTACCGGAGAGCAGATCGCCCGGCATCGTCATCTCCCGTGATCCCCAACCCCAGAGGCGGCTGAGCCTAATACGGCCGGCGGTCGAGCGGCGCGTGCGGCTGCTCCAGACCATCCACCGGAATGTTGCGGCCGTTGATCCAGTGGGCGCGCGGCGAAGCGAGGAACACGATCACATCCGCCACCTCCTCGGCGGTGCCGAGGCGGCCCATCGGAAAGCCGTGTCGGACGTAATCCTCGAAATACCCGGGGTTGGCAAGGCGGTAGCGGTCCCACCCGTTTCCTTCGACCAGGATCGAGCCCGGTGAGACCGTGTTCACCCGGATGCCATAAGGCACGAATTCCAGCGCCCACCGCTCGGTGCCGAAGATCAGCGCCGCCTTGGCTGCGCCGTATTGTCCAGACATCGCGAGCTGCGGCGACCAGCCGGAGATCGATGCGACGTTGATCACCGCAGCTCCCGGGCGCTCCTTCATATGCGGCAACGCCAGCCGCATCATTCGCACGGTCTGGACGAGGTTCCGTTCCAGCGCGCCGCGCCAGTCGTCATCGCTGCTGTCGGCAACGCGCGCGCCCCCGCCGCCACCGCCGACATTGTTGATTATGACGTCTATGCCGCCACAGGCCGCGACGGTGGCCTCGATCAGGCGGGCGGCGCCGTCGGGACTGGCGACATCGGCAGCGTGAGCCGCAATTTCGGCGCCGGTCGCGCGCAAAGCCGTTTCCGTCTCCCGCAGTTGCTCGGTCGAGCGCGCCGACAACATGATCCGGCACCGCTCGGCGGCGAACGCTTTTGCGGTCGCCAATCCGATGCCGCGGCTCGAACCGGTAACGAGCGCAACCTTGCCACGCAGTTCGAGATCCATGACGCACCCTCCCTGAGCACCTCGAATTAAGCCTACCAGCCTCGTTCAGCCCGTTCCAATCGGGATACCAGAGCGGCCGCAGCCCGGGATTCAGTCGAACAGTATCGCCAGGCGCTTCTTGATGCTGTCGGCGATGTAAAGCGCCAGAGCCTGGATGGTCGATGTCGGGTTCACGCCGCCGGAGGTGACCCAGATGCTGCCATCGACGATGAAAAGGTTCTTCACATCGTGGCAGCGCCCCCACTCGTTCACGACGGATCGCTCGGGGTCCGACCCCATGCGTGCGGTGCCCAGCAGGTGGCCCGGATAGTTCAGCACGGTGCGGGAGCACGAGATGTTTGTCGCCCCAGCCGTGGCGAGGATCTCCGACGCGCGGGCGATGCCATGTTCCATCATGCATCGTGTGTTCTCGCCGATCGTGTAGTCGATTTTTGGCGCCGGGATCCCGTGACTGTCCTTCAGAACCGGGTCCAGTGTGACGCGGTTATGCTCCTCCGGCAGGTCTTCACAGGCAACGCCGATCAGCATGCGATGATAGAGCAGCGTGCGATAGATGCGGTGATGGTCCTTGCCCCACGGCAAGCGGCCGGCGGCCATGCTGGTGATCGCTTCGTTCGCCGGGCCGGTGCCGCGGGTGAACTGCAGAGTATACCCGCGCACAAAGCCGCGCGAGCAGTCCGTCTCGTAAAACTCCTTGCTCCACATCACGGTCTGCGGCCCGCGGTCGCCGTCCAGCTCGTCCTCCACATAGCCAAAAACCAGCGGCCAGGGGTGCAGCATCAGGTTCTTGCCCACCAGGCCAGAGGAATTGGCCAAGCCGCTTGGAAAGCGGGCCGAGGCCGAATTCAGCAGCAGCCGCGGCGTGCCGATGCCGTTCGCGGCCAGGATCACCACCTCCGCGGGCTGAAACCGCTCCACCCCGTTCGGGTCGTAATAGATGACGCCAGACGCCATGCCGTGTTCTTTGAGGGTGATTTCCCGCACCCGGCAGCGCGTGCGTAATTCCACCCGAGCGCGCAGCGCCTGCGGCCAGTAAGTGATGTCGACGCTCGCCTTGGCACCCTGCGCGCAGCCCGGCGTGCAATGCCCAAGGTTGATGCACTTGCCGCGCCCGTCATATTCGGTCGTGGCCACGGCGATGTCGGACGGCCACCAGTGCCAACCGAGCTCGTTCATCGCGCGCGCGTACCGCGTACCGGTCTTCCCTAGCGGCACGGGTGGCATGTTGGGCTGATGCGGCGGATAGGCTGGATCGCCCGCCAGGCCGGCCACGCCGGTCATACGGTCGTTCTCGGCAAAATACGGTTCGAGCGTCCAGTAGTCGATCGGCCAGTCATCCGCCACCCCGTCCAGCGTCCTGACGCGGAAGTCGGACGGATGCAGGCGCGGGTAGTGCGCCGTGAAGAGGATCGTGCCGCCGCCAACTCCGTTGAAGTTGGCGATCTTCATCGGGGAGTTGTCGTCGTTGATCGGGTAGTCCGTATCCCGTGCCCGGCGGTTAGGGCTGATGTCGAAATCGGTGTAGCGGCGCGCTTCCCAGTCGCGCCCGTTGCTCGGGAATTCGGTGGATTTGATCCAGTCGCCCTGCTCGAGGCACAGGATCTTCATGCGCGTTTCAGCGAGGCTCCAAGCCACTGCGGCGCCGGAGGCGCCGGCGCCGACGATCAGAACATCGACGATCTCGTCGGTCGGTCGGTCGGTATTGGAACTTGCTCCTGCGGTCACGTCACTTTCCCGTGCCGTCAATGTCGCGCCACATCCTCGGCCGGCCGCGCACCGCGTCCAGCAGGGACCAATCGCCCTGTTCCAGCACGTGGCCCTTCGGATAGGGCGGCCGCGGTTCAAGACCGAGGGCGCGCATCACGCGGTCGTCGCGGTAATAGCATTGCAGCACGGCGCGCCCGAGTGCCGTCACCACCGGGTCTTCGCGGCTGAGTAGCGTCATCGCCGCTGCCTCGGCTTTCGCCTCATCGAGGCCGGTGAAGTCGCCGCCCGCGATTTCCCGCAATATGGCGAGCGCCTTGCGGACGGCATTCCGGTCGCGGCCGAGCGAGCGGACGATGTCCGCGAAGATTACCTCGTCATTTGCACCCGGTACGCCGTATTCGGCGCTGGCCGGCACCATGACGGCGGCGAGCCGGCGCAGATCCGCCAATTCCGCGGACGTCAGTTCGGCTCCGGGATCTTCGATCGCGCTCATCGCACCGCACCCATGGTGAGGCCTCGAACAACACAGCGCAACGGTCGTCCCTCGCACCGGGACGATTTAGCGTTGTCCGGGCCGGTGAAACGGTCGATGCTGCGCCCCAGAACCACCAGGAATCTAGTAGATGTGTGGAGTTAGAAAGGTCGCCTGCTGCGTGAAGCTGTCGCTCCTGTCGACGCTCTGCGCCGCTTTCCTCGCGAGTCAAGCCTATGCCCAGGGCCTGCTGCAGACGTCCCGCATCTCCGCGGATCTCGCGAACCAGGCCGTCGCGGCGGCTGTCGCGAAATGCACCAGCCAGGGTTATGCCGAGACGGCCGTGCTGGTTGATGCCGACGGGGTGCAGCAAGCCGCGCTGCGCGGCGATCGCGCCGGCGCCCACACGCTCGACAGCGCCTTTTCGAAGGCCTACACGTCGGCATCGTTCAAGACCGACACGACCGCGCTCGTTGAACGGTCGAAGACGGTGCCGGTACTGGTGAACCTATTCAAATTGCCGAACCTGCTGTTGCTCGGCGGGGGCATCGTCATCAAGGTGGGCGACGAGGTAGTAGGCGCAATCGGCGCCGCCGGGGCGCCGGGCGGCGATCTCGACGATGCCTGCGCTCACGCCGGCCTGGACAAAATCAAGGACCAGCTCAAGTAGCGTTCACATAGGCGACAAGGGATGACGCAATGAGAGTCGGGATCTCGCTGACGAGCAATCATCCGGACGTGAAAGATCCGCGCCACGGAGCGCGATGGATGATCGAGCGAACCGCGGCGGCACGCGGTGCCGGCCTCGATTCCCTGTTCATTGGCGATCAGCACGTGTCTCCCACGCCCTATTATCAGAATACGCCGATGCTCGGGCGGCTGCTCGCGGAGTGGGGAAAGGCCCCGGCCGGCTGTCTATTCCTGCTCCCGTTGTGGCACCCGGTGCTCGTGGCTGAGCAGATCGGGACATTGGCCGCTATCGCGCAGGGCCCCTTCATCATGCAATGCGGGCTCGGCTGGGGCGAGGCCCGGTTCGCCGCGATGGGCGCCAACCCGAGGACGCGGCCGTCGGCGTTCGAGGAAGCTCTCGACATTGTCCGGCGCCTATTAGCCGGCGAGACGGTGAGTTCTTCCCGGCGGTTCCGGATCACCGAGGCGAGCCTTGCGCTACGTCCAGCCGAGCCCGTCGAGGTATGGGTCGGGGCCAGCGCACCGCCGGCCATCGACCGCGCGGCACGACTGGCGGAGGGCTGGATCGCGAGCCCCGGCCTCACCTTCGAGGAGGCGCGCGCAGGCGGATATCTATCGTGAGCGCTGCGCCGCTTACGGCAGGCAGCCGGGCGCAATCGTCTTGCGGCGCGACGTCTATGTCGGCGAGTCGTCGTCGGAGGCACAGGCGGAATTGCAGCATGTGCTCGACCGAGGCTATCGCGGCATTCCATCAGAAGCCCTGATCGCCGGATCGGCCGATGACGTCGCGGAACAGTTTCGGGCCTTCGGTAAAATCGGCTACACCGAGATCCTCGTGCGCCATCTGTCGAATGATCAATCGAAGGTCCTGGGTTCTCTGGAGCGACTGGCGGCGGTGCGCGCGGCGGTAGCTTAATGAAAAAGGTGGCGGTGTTCGGCAATGCCGGAGGCGGCAAGTCTGCGCTTGCCAGGCGCCTGGCGGAGCTGACGGGGCTGCAGCTTTATGTCGTGGACATGATGCAGTTCGGGCCGGGCGGCGCGAAAGTCCCGCATGACGAATTCTTACAGACGCACGCCGATATCCTCCGCGGTGACGAATGGATCATCGACGGTTTTGGAAATATGGCGATTGCCTGGGAGCGGTTCGCCGCCGCCGATACGCTGATCCATATCGATCTACCCCTCTTCATTCATTTCCGATGGATAACCAAGCGTCTAATCAAAGGGCTGTTCGCAGACCCGCCAGGCTGGCCAGAAAACAGTCCGCTATGGAGCAGCTCCGTGCAAAGCTATCGCGTGCTCTGGCTCTGCCACCGGCACCTTACACCCAAATACCGGCAGCTCGTGGCGGAGGGAGCCGCATCGAAGAGGGTTCACCACTTGAAATCACCTGGCGAAATCTGCTCTTTCCTCAAAGGGGTGAAGAAGGAGCGTCTGAACCAGTGAGGACACTCAGTCCGGCTGGCGCGGAGTGAAAGGGAGGATCTCCAATGCTGGAGCTTTCGGACATCCAATCTTCGCAGGAAGAGCTGGAGGACTACTACGCGCAATTGCGCGCACAGCACGTGACGCCGGCCTGGATCGGCGGCGGCATCAGCATCGAGCCGCGCAGCGAGGCAGTGCCATACCTGTGGCATTGGCGCGATCTGCGACCACAGGCGATGCGGGCGGCCGAGCTGGTCGGCACCCAGCAGGCCGAGCGCCGGGTTCTGCGCCTGACCAACCCCAACCTTTCCGGGGTGGCCAGCAACACGCTCGTCGCCAACATCCAGATCGTGATGCCGGGCGAGATTGCCCGGGCCCATCGCCATTCCGCGGCCGCCCTTCGCCTGATCATCGAAGGCCGCGGCGGCTACACGGTCGTTAATGGCGAGCGCGTTCCAATGTTTCCGGGCGATCTCGTCCTCACCCCCAACTGGTCATGGCACGACCACGCGAACGACATCGATGCACCGATGATCTGGCTGGACGGTCTTGATACTCCGTTGGTGCGGATGCTCGAGGCCGGGTTCTATGAGGAGTACCACCAGGAGAGGCAAGACTTTGGCGCGGCCGTCAACGCCTCGCAGTGGCACTACCCGATGTCGGAGATGCGGGCCGCCCTGCAGCGGCAGGCTGCCGCCGATACCGGCAACGCCGGCGAGGAGATCATCCTCGAATACACCAACCGGGTCACCGGCGGACCGGTGATGCCGACCATCGCCTGCCACATGCAGCTGCTGCGCCCCGGTGAGAAGACGCGCGCGCGTCGCCGCGTCTGCTGCACGAACTATCATGTGGTGGAGGGTGCCGGCTATTCGGTGGTGGGCGACCAGCGGCTCGACTGGGAAGACAAGGACGTGTTCACGGTGCCGACCTGGACGTTCTGCGAGCACGTCAATAGCGGCGACCGCCCGGCCTTCCTGTTCAGCTTCAGCGACGCACCGGTGATGAAGGCCTTGAGCCTCTACCGGGACGAAACCAGGTCGTCGTAGCTGCGGGATACGAAAACTGGGATATGGCTAGGGAAAAGCCATGCCGCTCTCCCGGCTGACGAGGAAGAGATCGCGCCGCTCAAAGAATTCGAGCGCGATGTAGGCGAGCGCCTCCAGCCGCTCGGCACCGATGGCGCGACCTGCATCATAGACGAACATGAAGTAGCAATCGGGGAGCAGCGTACGATAGCGATCGCCGGCATCGGATTGGTCCTTAGTCCCAGAGAGCACGAGCACCGGCCGCTTGATCTCGTGGAAGGCTCCATCAGGCAGCCCATCGGGCGCTGCAAGCGCGCCGGAACCGATGTTCTGACGCGCGAGCGTCAGCCCCACGGCGGCCGCAGCCCCCGGCCCCCTCGCCCATCAGGTCAAAGCGCTCAACGCCCAGCGCCGCCACCGCGGCGGCGCCGAGCCGCAGCTGTGCAGCGACGATATGCCGTGCCGCCGGCAAGGTCAAAATCGAGCGGCGTTGACACTCAAGCCGCGGCGCCCGCAAGCTGCCCGCATGCCACAAGCGCAGAACGCCCGCTGATGCCGGCCGGCGCCAACCGGCCGCTCGCCGGCATCACCGTGCTCGATTTCGGCCAGGTCTATCAGGGGCCATACGCGACCCTGCTGATGGCCAAGGCCGGAGCCGACGTGATCAAGATCGAGCCGCCGCAGGGCGAGCCGCTGCGTCGGCGGGCGCCGCCGGGTAAGAGCACGACCTTTCCGATCGCGATGCTGAACTCCAACAAGCGCGCGATCACACTGAACCTGAAGCACGAGCGCGGCCGCGCGCTGTTGTTCCGGATGGTCGAGCGCGGCGACGTATTGCTGGAGAATTTCGCACCCGGGGTCATGGACCGTCTCGGCGTCGGCTGGGAGGTATTGCACCGGATCAACCCGCGTCTCGTCTACGCCTCGGGCTCGGGTTACGGCCTGACGGGGCCGGACCGCGACAATCTGGCGATGGATCTGACGATCCAGGCGGTCTCGGGACTGATCGCGGCGACCGGCTTTCCGGAAGGGCCGCCGGTCAAAGCCGGCCCGGCGGTCGTCGATTTCATTTCCGGGATCCATCTCTATGCCGCCACCCTGACCGCGCTGTTCGAGCGCGAGCGCACCGGCAGCGGCCGCCTCGTCGAGGTGGCGATGCAGGAGGCCGCTTACGCTACACTGACTTCGCAGCTGCACGCCTATTTTGAGACCGGCACGGCGCCGCCGCGGACCGGCAACGCCAGCCACGGGCGCGTGCCATTGAACGTCTACCCGACCAATGACGGCTACGTCGCAATGAACATCGCCGTCGAAGAGCACTGGCACAATCTGCTGAGAGCGATGGGGCGTGAGGATCTGCGCGATGACCCGCGCTTCGCCGATAACGCGGCGCGCGTCGCCAATCGCGAGGCGACCGACGCGCTGGTCACGGCGTGGACGCGCACGCTCGGCAAGATGGAGGCGTTCGCGATCGCCAAACGGCACCGCATCCCGCTGGCGCCGGTGCGCGACGTCGATGAGGTCATGCGGGACCGGCACATGCACGAGCGGGGTATGCTCGAGTGGATCGAGCATGACGAGATCGGCCGTATCGTCGTGCCGACGACGCCGTTGCGCATCCACGGCGTCGACAAGGTCGAGACCGTCCCGAGCCCCAAGCTCGGCCAGCACAACCGCGAGATCTACAGCGACTGGCTCGGATTATCGGCCGCCGAGATCGCCGCGCTCGAACGAGACGGTGTCATCTGAGCCTACTCGACAGCCGTCAACTGCCTTAGGGTCGAGAGCGGAAATTCGCAATCGTCCGCGCTGCGCCGATTCCGACCGTTCGCATGACAACCGGTTCGGCCCAGGTAGACCTTAAGCCGACCTTGACGGCAGCCGGGCACGGACCACTCGCCGCGCTCAGCTTGACGACGGTGGGCCGGATGCCAAAGGTGCTGCCCGCGATCGGGTTAGAAAGGAGATGCCGATGCTGCCGCTCGTTCTCTCGTCCGACTCCCACGTATTCGAGCCGCCCGATCTGTGGCAGACCCGCATCGATCGGGCGTTCCGCGATCGGGCGCCGCGGATCGAGCGGATCGACGGCGGCGACCATGTCGTCGTCGAGGCGGATCAAATCCTCTCCGGGATCGGCCTCATCTCGAACGCCGGCGCGCGGTTCGCGGCGCCCGAGACGATCTCCCCTCAGGGGCGCTTCGAAGACGTTCTTCGCGGCGGGTACGACCCCGAGCAGCACCTCGAGGACATGGCGCTCGATGGGGTGGCCGGCGAAGTCCTCTATCCCTCGCAAGGGCTGTTTTATTTCAAGGTCGCGGACACGCTGCTGATGTCCGCCATCTTTCGCGCCTACAACGACTGGCTTGCCGAGTTCTGCCGCACCGATCCCGCCCGATTGAAGGGCATCGCGATGATCAACCTCGACGATGTCGAGGACGGGACCCGAGAGCTGGAGCGCGCCGCCCGCTTGGGCCTCTCCGGCGCGATGATCACCGAATATCCGGCCGAGGACCGCCGCTACGACCAACCCGAGTACGAGCCGTTCTGGGCCGCCGCCGCGGCGCTCGACATGCCGTTGAGTCTGCACACCGCGACGCGACGGCAGGGCAAGATCCGCGGCGCCGGTCCCGGAACATTGCGCGACGCCAGCAGCCGCGCGACCAAGGCGTTCTATCCGGCGCTGTCGATGTGCGACATGATCTTTTCCGGCGTCTTCGAGCGCCATCCGCGCCTGACATTGGCCATCGTCGAGTTCGAGCTGGCCTGGGCGCCGAACGTGCTCACCTCAATGGACTACACCTACCGCGAGCGCCACGGCGAGGCGATCTACCGGTTCAAGGACGGCATGAGGCCCAGCGACTTCTTCCACCGCAACGTCGTCTTGAGCTTTCAGGAGGACGCCATCGGCATTCGCCTGCGCGACATCATCGGCGTCGACAACATGATGTGGGGCTCGGACTATCCACACAGCGAGTCGACGTTTCCCCAGTCGCGCAAGATCCTGGCGGAGATCCTCGAGGGCGTGGCGGACGACGAACAGGCCAAGATCGCCGCCGGCAACACGGCCCGCGTGTACAAGTTCGACGGGGCGGGGCTGACCGTTCCTGCTTGAAGAGAGTCTGCCGTTCGAAAGGGAGATGGTCTAGCCAGTCTGGCCTATTGCAGCAGCGCGCGGCATTCGGCGAGTGCCGGGACGTCAAGGGCGGCTGGAAACCAATCCACGACGGCGCGCAGCCGTTTGAGCGCCTGGGTGGCGACGCCGGCTTCGGCATCTAGCTTGGCGAGATCGCGAGCGGCATTCAGTTCGAACAAGTGCGCTTTTTGTTCGCTCGACTGCGCGATGGCCCGCTCAAAGCAGAGCCGGGCCTGGCCATAATCACCCTCCGCCTGCCGGAGGCGGCCGCGCAACCGGATGATCATTTTCTCGTCGGTTGTTTCAGCCAGCTGTTCGGCTTCATCGAGGTTCGCGCAGGCCTCTTCGAGATGGTTTGCGCGCAGTTGATACTCGGCGAGCTTCGCCAAATTACGCGCCAGAAAAAAGCTACCGCTCCGCTCGCGCCAAAGGGCTACCCCACGCTGAATATCGGCGAGACCTCGTTCTTCGTCGCCAAGTTCGAATAACGCGGGTCCACGATGCTGGAGAATATTGCCAATGCGCGAAAAGCCGTGTTTCTCGCAAATCGCGAGGGCATCGTCGGCGCACGCGACCGCTTCGGCCCAGCGACCGAAACTAGTCAATGCAAGAACACGCGACACGCTTGCCCATACGATCGAAAACAGGTGCCCACGGTCGAGCGCGATCGCCATGCACTGCCCGGAGACCGCGAGTGACCGCTCGAGATGCCCCATCGGTCGCGACGCCATTTCGACCAGATCGCGGGCAACGATCGCCGGGTCCGCGCCCGCCCAGGGAGCCTTGTATGTACAATTGACCTGATCATCCAACTCGATCGCCCTTTCCGAGAAAGGTAGCGACTGTTGAAAATCGCCCATATGGCAGTAGGCCGAGCCCATCGCCATCCACAGGTGCACAAGCGTCTCGGGGCGCAGTCGGTCCGTCCGCCCCTGCAAGATGTTCCTGCCAATTTCCAGGACTTCGCCATGGCGGCACTGGCCGAAGAGGAATACCGACGCGCGGATGCCGGCCTCCGCAGCCTCGTCCTGCTGGTCCAGCGCCAACGCGGCATCGCGTGACTGGTGGAACAACTGCAGCACCTCTTCGGAGTGGTAGCCGACCATTTGCACCTGAGCATTGCCCAGCTTCAGCAGGACTTCTGCAGCGCGGGCCCGGTCGGCTGCCGGCAGCTGCGCGTCCTCCGTCAATCTCCGTGCGGAGCGGTAATGCGCCACCGCTTCCTCGCTGGCGCCGCGCCGCTCGGCAACGTCGCCGGCCGCGATCCAATGGGCGAGGGCTGCACTGAAATCTCCGGC
>Ga0306926_10006212_pt1 | contig 12805 bp, 15 predicted proteins | sample flu12Cox44000178_FD_203759 | JGI IMG/M metagenome (GOLD analysis project Ga0306926, IMG submission 203759) | Lab enrichment of tropical soil microbial communities from Luquillo Experimental Forest, Puerto Rico - flux8day.12C.oxic.44.000.178 (v2)... | ecosystem: Environmental > Terrestrial >... | reverse complement strand
ACCGCATGGCCGCCATTGTCGCGCACCACACCCTTGGGGATGCCGGTCGTGCCCGAGGTGTAGAGGATGTAGAGCGGGTCGGTTGCCAGCACCGGCACACAGTCGGCGGGTCGGGCGGCAGCGACGAGCTCATGCCAATCCCGGTCGCGGCCGGGCATCATATCGGCATGGCACATCGGCCGTTGCAGGATCACGCAATGCTGGGGCTTCGCCCGCGCTTCGGCGATTGCGGCATCGAGTAGCGGCTTGTAGGGGATGATCCGGTTGACCTCGATGCCGCATGAGGCCGACAGGATGACCCGCGGCTTGGCGTCGTCGATGCGGGTGGCGAGTTCGTGCGCGGCAAAGCCGCCGAAGACAACCGAATGGATAGCACCAATGCGGGCGCAGGCGAGCATCGCCATCGCCGCCTCGGGGACCATCGGCATATAGATCAGCACACGATCGCCCTTGACGACACCGAGACCGGCAAGGACGCCGGCGAGGCGCGCAACCTCATCGCGCAGCTCTTGATAGGTGAATTGCTTGATTTGCGCGGTAACCGGGCTGTCCCAGATCAGGGCGGTGCGGCCGCCGCGGCCTGCCGCGATATGGCGGTCGAGTGCATTCCAACAGGTGTTGAGCCGTGCACCCGGGAACCAGCGATAGAAGGGCGGCCGGCGCGCGTCGAGCACTCGGTCCCATCGATGCTCCCAGTCGATCGCCTCTGCCGCCTCTGCCCAGAATTCTTCCGGCCGCCCGATCGATCGGCGATAGGTCTCGGCGTAACCCGTCGTCATCGGTCTTCTCCTATCAAGCGTGGGCGGCACTCGGCCGCTGGGCAAGAACCCGGATCGAGGTGCAAAATTGACAAATTCCCTGTCGTCATCCTGGCCCACGGGTCCGCGCTTTGCGCGGCCCGAGGACAGGCTCCAGCCGGGGATCACTCCTCCGCCTTTCGGAATTTTCAAGCAATGGCAATGTGGTACCAACGACTCTCGTGCCGCGGAAGCCGGGATTCCCGCCTTCTTGCGGCGCAGATCGGCTTGCGCGCGGGCGCACGAGGAGCAAAGAGATCAGGACCAACCGATTGATATTGCGGGATTCCACTTCCGAAAACAGCAAAATAATAAGAGGGTGTAAGCGGATCGACAAGGGCTTCGGGCATCGGTGAATTTGGCTGCGGCAAGCGCGTCGGGACGAGATACGTTCTCTTTTCATTCCTTTCAAGGCTGACTGCCAGTCCTCGGTCCGTTTCCGCCGATCTTTGCCGGTCCTCTTGGTTCATTCCGTCTCACCCATCGCCAGGCGTAGGCCCGAGAAATACAGCTCGCGATGCCGGGGGTCCCGAAACGGGAGCGGATAATTCACCATCACCTCGGGCGTAATCGCACGCAGACGCGCGATCGTCGCGTGCGCCTCGTCGAGCAACCCCATATGAGCATAGCAAGCCGCAAGAAAACGGTAAGAGGTCGGGAATACCGGCATGTCCTCGATAGCCACCCGTATCCGCGGAACGGCCTCTTCGAAGCGCCTGTTGAAGAACAGGGCGGCACCGATCAGCCACGAGCTCACGCCCGCCTGAGCGCGCGGGCTGAGCCGCAAGGCCCTGCCGGCATGCTCGATCGCCAGATCCGTTTGCCCGGCCCACAATCTCAGAAAGCTGCTAATGTGCCAGCCGCGCGCGTAGCTCGGATTGAAGGCAAGAGCGCGATCGACCAGCACGATCATCGCATCGATGTCCTCGCCGAAGCAGGCGAGCGCGTAGGCGGCGTCAGCCAGCACGGCCGGTTCGTTTCTCGCGACCTCCAAGGCGCGGTGTCCAAAGTCGATTCCCTTCTGCCGGATCTCGTCGTGATCCGGAGCGGAGGCTTCGCTGGCCAAATGCATGCAGCAGGTTGCCGCAAAGCCAAGGGCCGGGCCGTATTGCAGGTCGCGAATGATAGCCTCCTCCAGCAGCGCCAGAGCCTGCCGCATCTGCCTTTGGTGGAAGGCAGAATATATTGCGTAGGCGCGCAGATAGAGGTCGTATGCGGTCAGATCGCTGGTCGGGCGGTTGGCCGACCGCGCGGTCTCGGCCGCCTGCAATGCCGGCTCGATGACGCCGGCAACGCCGGTCGCGACCTGCTCCTGCAATTCGAAGACGTCTTCGAGCGAGCCGTCGAAGCGGTCGGCCCAGAGGTGCGCGGCGGTCTCCGCCTCTATCAACTGCACGGTGATGCGCACTCGGCCGCCGGCCTTGCGCACCGAGCCCTCGAGCACGTAGCGCACGCCCAGCTCGCGGCCGACCTGCTTTAAGTCTATCGCCTGGCCCTTGTAGGTGAACGTGCTGTTGCGGGCGATCACGAACAGCCAGCGGATGCGGCTGAGCGCGGTAATGATCTCCTCGACCATGCCGTCGGCGAAATACTCCTGCTCCGGGTCGCCGGAAATATTCTGGAATGGCAGCACGGCGATCGACGGCTTGTCGGGGAGCGGCAAGGCGGCCGCCGGAGCTGCCGGCAGCTCAGGCACCGGTGCTGATGCACTCTTGCCGGCGGCGACGGTGTCGCGCACCCGGTAGACCCGCACTGGGCGGGCGATGTTCTTGACCTGCTGCCCGCCCAAATCCTCGAAGACAAGGGGCAGCCGGTCGCGGACGTGATCATGGACAGTATTGGAGACGAACACCCCGCCGGGATCGGCCAGGGCTTCGATCCGCGCGGCGATGTTAACGCCGTCGCCGTAGAGATCCTCGCCCTCGACGATTACATCGCCGAGATTGATGCCGATGCGCAATTCGATGCGGCTGTCCGCCGCGACCCCCGTGTCCCGCTCGGGCATCGCCTGCTGCACCGCGACGGCACAGCGCACCGCATCGACGACGCTGCCAAATTCGACCAGCAAGCCGTCGCCGGTGGTCTTGACGATGCGGCCGTGATGCTCCGCGATCTTCGGGTCGACGAGCTCGCGACGCAGCGCTTTGAGGCGTTCGAGGGTGCCTTCCTCGTCCGCCCCCATCAGCCGCGAATACCCCGCCACATCGGCGGCAAGGATCGCCGCGAGCCGACGTTCGACGCGAGCTGGCCCTGCGGGCTTCATGCCGTCTCCTCGGTGGCGGACGATTTTACACGAACCGGCGCCCGCCGTGCATTAAGCAAGGAGGCCCTGTAGAGAACTCGGTCAGGCAGTTGCAACGATCAGGCTGCAGCCTTAGGGCGCGTCATGCGCTCGCTCACGTCGAGCACCTCGATGCCGATCACCCGGCCGTCGCTGTCGAAATCGAGCATGATGCCTGGCGACACCTCTTCGGTGACGGCGGATTTAATGCCTTCCGTGCCAAACCAGACAAACATCGCGTCGGCCTCTGGGTCACAGGAAGTTCTGATCATCGGCGGGCTCCGCGATCGAAATGCACCGTAACGATGACGATATCATCGCCCTCTTCCCGTAACGATGACGATATCATCGCCCTCTTCTCGATGCACAACCCGCAGAACGCGGGCACCATACTCTGCAATTGCCTTATAGGTCGCGTGCGGTCGGGGTGGCGTGGATCTGGCTCGATCAGTCCGGCTCGCTGACCGCCGCTTCGATCCATTCGACAGCGATGTCACGTATGCTGATTGCTTCCCGAGCGTGCTTGGTGAAGCGGATCATCCCGCGTTAGCCAGCGGGCTCGGCGATCTTCGATCTATGAGCTCGCGGCGCAGCGCTTTGAGGCGTTCGAGGGTGCCTTCCTCGTCCGCCCCCATCAGCCGCGAATACCCCGCCACATCGACGGCGAGGATCGCGGCGATGCGGCGGGTGGCGGTCACTTAATTCGAAGCTCCGGACTCGCTAGCAGTTGCGGCTGCCCGCAACCGTTCGCCCAAGCCTTCAACGAGGCGGATGGTCCGGCGCAGCTCCACTTCGCTGGGGACCGGCTCTGGGATGTCCTCTGTTCCCGGATAGCGGTATGCGAAGCCCCACACGGTGAGCGCGCGCACCGCGTCCAGCAGGTCTCGGCATTCCGGATAGCTCGAGGCTGCGAGGTCGGCCAGCTCATCCATGTCATGCGTCTTTCGGAACGGCACCGCGGCGGCCACCAACAAACCCTTTACCAGCTTTTCGGCCGCTTGCTGACAATGGTACGCGGCCACCCCGCGAGCCGGCGGGTCGAGCGACAGGCACGCGCGGGCAACGCGGACATCTTCGCGTGCAATCGCGAGCCAACCGGCGGCTTCGCGGCCCCGTTCGGAGGCCTCATCGCCGTTCATAGACGACCCGGCCCTCCTGCGCCGCCGTGTAAGCCAAGGTTCCGGCGATCCGGCTCTTGCGCCTGAAGACCGACTCCCGGCAGGGGATCACGTCGGTGGCGCGATGATAGGAACGCCGCGATTGATACCCTGCCGCAAGGGTCAGCTTTTCGGGCGGCGAGTTGTCATCGAGGATGACCAGCAGGTCGATGTCGCTGTCTGGACCGGCGTCCCCGCGCGCCGCCGACCCGAACAGGATCACGCGCAACGGATGGAAATACGCGACGACCGCGTCCAGCAATTCGGCGGGAACAGCGCCCGCGGTCATGGTGCTCTGCTGAAGAGGGTCGCGGCAAGGCGGCGGATTTGGCTCATCCTTCCTCGCCCATCGCCAGGCGCAGGCCGGACAGGTAGAGCTCGCGGTGCTCGGCGTTCCGCCAATGGGCGACGCTCGGCATGACCTTCTGTGTGAGCGCACGCAGCCGAGCCAGTGTCGCGCGCGCCTCGTCGATCCGCCCCAGATGGGCGTAGCAAGCGATGAGATACCGGTAAGGCACGGTTCTTCCCGTATCGGCCTGGATCGACTGGAGGAGTTTCGGAAGTGCTTCCTCGAACCGGCGGCTTAGGAAAAGCGCTGCTCCGATGTACTCGAGGGCTGGGCCGACTCGGCCGGTGGGGCTGAGGCGCAGTGCGGCCTCGAAGTGCGTGATAGCCACATCGAGGTTCCCCGCCCAGCGCCTGATCTGGCCGCTGACAAACCAGCCGCGGGCATAGTTCGGGTTGATCGAGAGGGCACGATCGGCCAAGGCCGTCATCGCGTCGAGATCCTCGCTGAAATGGGCGAGCGCAAAGGCGGCATTGGCGAGAACACCCGGATCGTCGCCCGCGGCCCGCAACGCCCGGCGTGCGTATTCGGCTCCCTTGCGGCTATCGGCCTCGCGATCTGTGCTCGTGCCATCGACGCAGAGCCGCATGCAACAGATCGCGGCCTCAGCGAGCGCAGTGCCATAATTGGGGTCGCGAGTGATCGCCTGCTCGAGCAGTTGCAACGCCTCGGGTACCTGCCGCGCCGACGCCGCGACGATCGCGTCGGCGCGCAAATAGGCGTCGTAGGCGGTCAAATCGGTCGTTGGGCGTCTGGCCGAGCGCTGGGTCTCGGCCGCCTGCAAGGCCGGCTCGATTACCCCGGCGACGCTCGACGCCACCTTGTCCTGGAGGTCGAAGATATCTTCGAGGGAACCGTCGAAGCGGTCGGCCCAGAGATGGACGCCGGTAGTCGCGTCAATCAGCTGCGCGGTGATCCGTACCCGGCCGGCCGCCTTGCGGACCGAGCCTTCGAGCACATAGCGCACGCCCAATTCGCGCCCGACCTGTTTGACGTCAATCGGTTGGCCTTTGTACGTAAAACTCGAATTGCGGGCGATGACGAACAGCCAACGGATAGGAGAGAGCGCGGTAATGATCTCCTCGACCATGCCGTCGGCGAAGTATTCCTGCTCCTGATCGCCGCTCAGGTTCTGAAACGGCAGCACGGCGATCGACGGCTTGTCGGGCAGCGTTAGCGCCGGCGCGGACGGATGTTTCGGGGCGCCGAGATCACAAACCCGGTAGACGCGCACAGGTCGCGCAATGTTCTTGACCTGCTGCTCGCCCAGATCCTCGAAGACAAAGGGCAGCCGATCGCGCACCTGATCGTGAACCGTATTGGAGACTAACACCCCGCCGGCATCGGCCAGGGCTTCGATGCGCGCCGCGATGTTGACGCCGTCGCCATAGAGGTCGTCGCCCTCGACAATCACGTCGCCGAGATTGATGCCGATGCGCAGCTCGATGCGACGATCCGCGCCGACGTCCGCATCCCGTTCGGGCATCGCCTGCTGCACCGCGACGGCACAGCGCACCGCATCGACGACGCTGGCAAACTCCACCAGCAGACCGTCGCCGGTGGTCTTGACGATGCGGCCCTTGTGCTCGGCGATCTTCGGATCGAGAAGCTCGCGCCGCAGCGCTTTGAGACGTTTGAGGGTGCCTTCTTCGTCCGCTCCCATCAGCCTTGAGTACCCCGCTACATCGGCAGCGAGGATTGCAGCGAGTCGGCGGGTCTGGCTCATCCCACTTCGCCCGCCGCCAGGTTCAGGCCGGACAGAAATAGCTCGCCATCCTCCGGACGGCGGAATGGGTTCGCAGTCGGCACAACTACCGGGGTGAGTGCTGCCAGCCGCTTGAGGATGGATTGCGCTTCGTCGAGGCGGCCCATATGCGCGTAGCAGGCCGCTAGCGTGCGATATGCGGGTGAGAACGCAGGAACCTCCTCGAGGGAGACCCGCAGCACCGCCAACGCATCCTCGAATCGACGATTGACAAAATGAGCCGTGCCGATCCCGGCCAGATGGAAGCCCCTCTGACCGCGGGGATTTAGGCGCATCGAGGTCTCGAAATGCTGGATCGCCAGCTGCGCCTGACCCGCGAACAGACGCAGCCAGCCGCTCCAATACCAGCCATAGGCAAAGCTCGGATTGAGCACGAGAGCGCGATCGATCAAGGCGAGAGCGGCATCGAGATCCTCGCCGAAGCGCCCGAGCACCATGGCGGCGCGACCGAGGACACCCGGGTCGTCGGCAGCGGCGCGAAGGGCCTCGCGGGCAAGATCAACCGCCGCGCGGCGGTTTTCCTCCTCGTCGCGACTATCAACCCAATCGTAGTTTTCGAGGTCGCCCCGGTAGGCCGCTGCCAACGCGAGGGCGGGGCCGTAGCGTGGTTCCCGCTCAATAGCCTGCTCGAGCAGATCGAGCGCCTGAGCTAGATGCTCTCGTTCGTAGCTCGAAGCAGTCGCGCGCGCCCGCAGGTAAAGATCGTAAGCGGTCAAATCTTTCGTTGGCCGTTCGGCTGAGTAACGGATCTCCGCGGCTTGTAAAGTCGGCTCGATAACGCCGGCTATGCTGAGTGCGACCTTATCCTGAAGATCAAAGATGTCATCGAGCGGGCCGTCGAAGCGATCGGCCCATAGGTGCGACTCGGATTCCGCTTCGATCAATTGCGCGGTGATGCGCACCCGACCGCCGCCCTTCCTGACCGAGCCTTCGAGGACGTACCGCACTCCCATCTCGCGGCCGACCCGCTTTACGTCGATCGCTTGGCCCTTGTAGGTGAAGGTGCTGTTGCGCGCGATGACGAACAGCCAGCGGATGCGGCTGAGCGCGGTTATGATCTCCTCGACCATGCCGTCGGCGAAATACTCCTGCTCGGGGTCGCCGCTCAGATTGGCAAAGGGCAGCACGGCGATCGACGGCTTATGCGGCAAGGCCAGCGCCGAGCCGGCCGCCGCCACCCTTCTCTCCCCTGCAGCCAGCTGAGGGTCAGCTTGCGGCCTCTTAGGTCCGACGCGGTAGACCCGGACGGCGCGAGCGATGTTCTTCAAGCTCTGCTCGCCGATGTCTTCGAAGGTGCAGTCGAGCCGGCCCTGCACCTGATCGTACACGATGCCCGAGATGCAGATTCCGCCCGGCTCGGCGATCCCCTCGAGCCGCGCGGCGATGTTGACACCGTCTCCGTGAATGTCGCCGTCTTCGACGATCACATCACCCGAGTTGATGCCGACGCGGAATCGGATGCGCTCATCCTCGGCCGCAGCGTCGTTGTGTGTCTCCATTCCCCGCTGCAGCGCGACGGCACAGGCAACCGCTTCGACGACGCTCGGGAATTCGACAAGGATTCCGTCGCCGGTGGTCTTTACGATGCGCCCCTTGTGCTCGGCGATCTTCGGGTCGATCAGATCCCGGCGCAGCGTCCTCAGGTGCGCAAGGGTACCCGCCTCGTCCCGCTCCATCAGGCGGCTGTATCCCGCGACATCCGCCGCCAGAATGGCCGCGAGCCGGCGCTCGACCCTGTCTGCGCCCAAAGTGCCCTCCCTGACGGGTCCACGACAGGCCGGACCGCCGGTTGGTCTCTACGATGGCACTCTGCGCCTCGGCCCGAGGTCGATCAAGCGGGCTCGACACCTCCGGTCGCGAGGGCGAGAATGGGAAAATGGAGAAGCGGGACATCGGGGAGGACGCGTTGGAGAGGATCGCGGAATGTCATTGCGGACAGCTGCGGGCGATCACGTCGGGAGAGCCGGACAGCGTCTATGTCTGTCATTGCAAGGCCTGCCAGCGCCGCACCGGTGCCGTCATTCACAGCGGCAGCCGATGGCTGAAGAGCCAGGTGCGGATCGAAGGCGAGCACAAAACCTACGGCCGGATTGCCGACAGCGGGTTCGAGATCCGCTTTCATTTCTGCCCAAATTGCGGCAGCAGCGTCTTCTGGGAAGGCGATCGCAGCCCGACGACTTGCGGCATCGCCGTCGGCTGCTTCGCCGACCCCGATTTCCCGGCGCCGACCTCGTCAGGCTGGGAAGAGTCGATGCACCGCTGGCTCGGGTTGCCGCGGGACACCGCGCGTTTCCCCCAAGCTCGCTCCTGAAGGCCTGCGTCGATGAGCGCGGCCGACACCAATCCTTACGAAATCGGGCTCGACAAGAACGCCGCGAACTACGTGCCGTTGACCCCGATCGGGTTCCTGCTGCGCAGCGCGTCCGTCTATCCCAACCGGCTGGCGGTCTCCTATGGCGGTCGCCGATACAGCTGGCGCGAGGCGCTGGAGCGCTGTCGACGGCTCTCCGGCGCTCTCGTGGCGCGCGGCATCGGGCGCGGCGATACCGTCGCCCTGATGGCGCCCAACTTGCCCGAGGCCTTTGAGGCGCATTTCGGGGTACCGATGGCCGGGGCGGTGTTGAACGCGCTGAACATCCGTCTCGACCCCGAAACGATCGCCTTCATCCTGCGCCATGGCGAGGCCAAGGTGCTGATCACCGACACCGAATTTTCGCCGGTGATCAAAGAGGCGCTGGCGCGGCTCGATGCGAAGCCCCTCGTGATCGACATCGCCGATGCGCAGGGAGTGCGCGGCGACCGACTCGGTGAGATCGATTACGAGGATTTCCTTGCGACCGGCGACCCGACATTTACGGAAGTGACGCCGCACGACGAGTGGGACCCTATTGCTCTCAACTACACCTCGGGAACGACCGGAAACCCGAAGGGTGTCGTCTATCACCACCGCGGAGCCTACCTGAACGCACTGGGCAACGTCCTGGTCTGGGGAATGCGGCAACATCCGGTCTATCTATGGACATTGCCGATGTTTCACTGCAACGGCTGGTGCTTCCCATGGACGATCACGGCGATGGCAGGCACCCATGTCTGCCTGCGCCGGGTCGAGACCGCGGCGATCTATCAGGCGATCGCACGCGAACGGGTCACTCACCTTTGCGGCGCCCCGGTGGTCATGAACATGCTGCTCAATGCCGGGCCCACAGAACGCCGGCCGCTCGATCGCCAGATCGAGATGATGACGGCTGGTGCGGCACCTCCGGCTGCGGTGATCGAGGGCATGGAAGGCCTCGGCTTTCACATCACCCATGTCTACGGGCTGACGGAGGTTTATGGCCCCGCCGTCATCTGCGCCTGGCACGGCGAGTGGGACGAGCTGCCCAGCGCCGAGCGGGCGCGGCTCAAGGCGCGCCAGGGCGTTACTTATCCGGTGCTGGAGGATCTGATGGTCGCCCACCCAGCGAGCCTCGCGCCGGTGCCAGCCGACGGCGCCACGATGGGCGAGATCTTCATGCGCGGCAACATCGTCATGAAGGGCTACCTGAAGAACCCGCGCGCCACCGAGGAGGCTTTCGACGGCGGCTGGTTTCACTCGGGCGACCTCGGGGTCGTACATTCCGACGGGTATGTCGAGCTGAAGGACCGCTCGAAGGACATCATCATCTCGGGCGGCGAGAACATCTCGACGATCGAGGTCGAAGACGTCCTCTACCGGCACCCCTCTGTGCTCGAGGCTGCGGTGGTGGCCTGCCCCGATCCGATGTGGGGCGAGACCCCTTGCGCCTTTGTGACCCTGAAGCCCGAAGCGCAGGCCGAGGCGGAAGAAATCATCGCCTTCTGCCGCGACCACCTGGCCCATTTCAAGGCGCCGCGGACCGTCATCTTCGGGCCGCTGCCAAAGACCTCGACCGGCAAGATCCAAAAATTCGTGCTGCGCGAGCGCGCCAAGGGCAACGCACAGGGCAGGTGAAGCCCGCAAAGCGGCATGGAAAAAGCCGGGAGGGACAACGCACCTCCCGGCTTTTTGAAGGCCCAGGTTGTCGGGGCGGCGGTTAGTGCCGCTCGAGCTGGACGATTTCGTCCTTGATGCGGAGCTTCTGACGCTTCAGATCGGAGACCGCATCCCGATTCGGCAAGGGACGCTTATTCTCCTCATCGATGGCGCGCTCCAATTCTGCATGCTTGGCTTTGAGCGCCTCGATGCGATCCTGCGGCGACATGCAATTTCCCTCCTGCTAGACGATGACGAGGTCGATGGTAACGCCGACGGCAGCAGCCGGCCAGGGAGTAGCTGCACCTTGAAACGCAGATATATCGCGTCAACTGGTTTCATAGAGGGCGATGCCCGAGAAATGCCCATTCGGCCCCGCCTGATCGTCGGCATCAGCGGCGCCTCGGGCGTCATTTATGGGGCGCGGCTGCTCGAACTGCTGCAGCCTTTGCCGGTCGAGACCCATCTGGTGATTAGCCGGACCGCCGACGTGACCTTGGCGGTCGAGACGGATCTGAAGCCTGCGGCAGTCCGCGCTCGGGCGGATGTCGTCCATGCTAATAGCGATATGGCGGCGCCGATTTCGTCCGGCTCGTTCAAGACGATGGGCATGGTGGTGGCGCCTTGCTCGATCCGCAGCATGGCCGAGATCGCCAGCGGTGTAACCACGACATTGTTGAGCCGGGCGGCAGATGTGGTGCTGAAGGAGCGGCGGCGGCTTGTCCTTTTGGTCCGAGAGACCCCGCTTCACACCGGTCACCTGCGAACCATGATGGCGCTTTCGGAAATGGGCGCGGTCATCGCACCGCCGGTTCCTGCTTTTTATGCCAAACCGCAAACCCTCGAAGAGATGATCGATCAGACCTTGGGCCGCATTCTCGACCTCTTCGGTCTCGAAACCGGACTGGTGCGACGCTGGGGTGAGACGTCCGGCGAGAGCGTGCGCTCGCTGAGATCAAAACCGCATCGCAACAAGGCGTAGGGGCCGACTTGGGTCAACCCGCAAGAAACGCTTCGAGCGCTTCTCCGATGGTCGCCGCCTCGGGGCTGCCGGCCATCTCCGACCCGAGATAGAGGGCCAGGTTGGCATATGCGGCCGCGAAGCGCGAGGCCAGGTCGGCATCGCTGACGGGCGAACCCGCGATGCGGGCGAGGCGACGCTGCACTATCCTCTCAGCCGCGAGCTCAAGCGCCTTGACGCCCTCGCGCAAGCGCTGAATCTCCGTGTCGGGTTCGGCCCTGAGCTTTCGCCGCAGCTCTCGCAGGGGCTCCACTATTTCGGCCCTGATCGGACGGACGATTCGATCGGCGCACTCGATCCCGTCGCTGGTCAGCCGGCCTCGTCCGGAAACCCCGAGCCAAAGAGCGAACAGTATCAGGTTGACGTCGCGACCGGCGCGATCTTGCAAAGCTATCAACGCCTCCGAGACGCCCGGGCGCGAGTAGAACTCCAGGGAGAAATGCCACAGCGCCGCTTCATCCGGCGGCTCGCCGGCCGGTTCGGTCATCATCGCACGCAAGCTTTCGATAGCCCATGCATCCGAGATGCTGTAATGATGGTAAACTCTAGGGCTATCGGCCATGGATCTCGACGTAGAAGCCCTGAAAGCCAAGCTCTCCGCCCTGAAGAGCGAGCACCGTGACCTCGACGACGTGATCGCGCGGCTCGCCGCGCGCGTACCGTTCGACCAGCTGCAGCTGCAGCGCTTGAAGAAGCGAAAGCTGCTGCTGAAGGACCAGATCTCGAAGATCGAGAGCGAGCTGCTGCCCGATATCATCGCCTGACCGGCGCCGAGCCACGCTATGCGACCGGTCTGCGGGGGCGCTTGTGCGTTCGCGTTCCGCGCCTATAAGCTGGTCCTTGCGGCTAGATGCTGGAAGGGAACCCAATGAGCGGCGGCGGTCGGGTGGTGGGCATCATCATGGGGAGCCAATCCGACTGGGAGACGATGCGGCACGCCTCAGAGGCCCTCGACCGGCTCACCATCAGCCACGAGACCCGCATCGTCTCGGCCCATCGCACGCCCGAGCGGCTTTACGAATATGCCCGCACAGCACGTTCGCGCGGGTTGCGGGTGATCATCGCCGGGGCCGGTGGTGCCGCTCATCTCCCGGGCATGATCGCCGCGTTGACCGCGCTGCCGGTGCTCGGGGTACCGATCGAGAGCAGGGCCCTCAACGGGATGGACAGTTTGCTGTCGATCGTGCAGATGCCGGCGGGCATCCCGGTCGCGACCTTTGCGATCGGGCAAGCCGGCGCCGTCAATGCGGCGCTGTTCGCCGCGGCAATTCTCGGCCTGTCCGATGCCGCCGCCGAAGCGGCTCTCGACGATTGGCGGCAGACGCAAACGCTGGGGGTGGCTGACCGCCCGGACCGCCGATGATGCCGGCGGCGAGGCTGGCCCCAGGGGCGACGATCGGCATTTTAGGCGGCGGCCAGCTCGGCCGGATGACGGCGTTAGCGGCGG
>Ga0306926_10006202_pt1 | contig 12819 bp, 11 predicted proteins | sample flu12Cox44000178_FD_203759 | JGI IMG/M metagenome (GOLD analysis project Ga0306926, IMG submission 203759) | Lab enrichment of tropical soil microbial communities from Luquillo Experimental Forest, Puerto Rico - flux8day.12C.oxic.44.000.178 (v2)... | ecosystem: Environmental > Terrestrial >... | reverse complement strand
TTGGATTTGCGTCAAACTCAGCCTCCGCGCAAGCCAAAAACGCTGCCACACCGTCGCCACAAAAGGCCGGGCTGCCCAACGAAGCTACCGTCGAGGACTTCCTCAGGCAAATGTTCGGCTGGAATCAGGAACTGACTTGGAAGATCGCCGACATCAGGCCAGCCGAGGCGCAGGGGTTTTCCGAAGTCACCGCCATCTTCAATACGCCGCAAGGACAGCAGGTGTTCCGCGTTTACGTCACACCTGACCAGAAATTTGCGCTCACGGGTGACTTAGTTCCGTTTGGTGCCGATCCGTTCGCAATCGCGCGCGCCGACCTGAAGGCGGCCAACGGCCCGTCACACGGGCCCGCTGATTCCGCCGTCACCATCGTAGAGTTTGGAGACCTCGAGTGTCCCGCCTGTAAAGCCGCTCAACCCAACGTTGCGAAACTCATGGAGGAGGAACCGAAAGCGCGGCTAGTCTTCCAGAACTTCCCGCTGGAGACGATTCACAAATGGGCGATGCTGGGTGCAACGTACGTCGATTGCGTGGGTCGAGAGAATAACGACGCCCTGTGGAAGTTCATTAGCACTGTGTACGAGCATCAAGGCGAAATCACTCCGGAAAATGCCGACGCCAAGCTCAAAGAATACGCCAAGGAAGCGGGAGCCAATCCAGATACGGTCTCCGCGTGCGCCGCCAAGACGGAAACGGAAAAGCGTGTGCGCGAATCGATGGCGCTTGGCGAAAAGCTGGGTGTAACCAGCACCCCGACATTCTTCATCAACGGCCGAAAGGTCGTCGGCTTCGGAAACACCACCCCATACGACGTCGTGAAAGCGATCGTGGACTTCAACGTAAAGAGCGCCGGAAAATAATGATTTACTGTCATCTGCCAGCACATCGCGCTCCGGCTTTCGGCGGCCTCAGTGTCCCACTGGCAACTGGACCGCAAAACCCTCTGTGTTCGCCATCCGCACGATATGCGGCGTCATGACCACCAGCAATTCATCGTCGTTCACGTTCTTGGTGTGGACGCTTGCAGCATAAGTCAGTCCAGGTACGCGACTGAGGAACGGATAACCGGAGAGACTCAGTGCGTCGGCCTTCGACAGCAAGCCGGCCACGACTCCCGACTCTTCATTCTTCAGCGTAATGCTGCCTGTGTACTCGCGATTCAGGATGATGGGAATTCCATTCACCGTCTGTCCGCCTAGCGTGCGAATGTTCAGCTCGATCTTGAGGCTCACGTCGGTGTTGGCATGAATGATCGGTGTTGCCTTAAAGTTCAGACCAAGGTCCTCGTAGTTGAACGAAGGAAACGGAGCAACATAAGACTGATTTCCGATTACCCGCGAAATCGCCGTGCTGTTGTAGATTGGCGCAAAGGTTGCATTGACGAATGGATATCGCTCGCCTATGCGCATCAACGCAGCGGTATTTTGCGAAGCAAGTAGTTCCACATGCTCCAAAGCCTTAACGTCGGATTCATTCACTTGTAGGTTGGTCGCAATGTTGGGGGTGCCGTTAACACCCATCAACGTAAGTCCGCCGCCAAACGTTGCAAACGGTGTCGAAAGCAGCGGGTTCTGCGTCGCCTGCTGTAGCTGCGACAGCAGCGCCTGTATGGCCTGCGAGTTCGCCTGGTTGATGCCGCCGGATGCAATAAGCTGATTAATCAAATTCTGGCCGTTGGACCCCAGAAGCGAGGCCGCGAGGGCGGGGCTGATATTGAACATCGTGAACTGGTTGGGCAGTTGCAATCCCAATTGGCGCATCAGGCTCGAGCTCACCTGGTATACCCTCACCTCAAGCATTACTTGAGGTCGTCCACCGGCCAGGCTTTCAATCATTTTGCTGGCCGCGTCGACCACCGCCTGCGGCGCACGGACCGTAATCGTCGATTTTGAGGGGTCCGCCGAAACGATGTGAATGTCCAGGACCACGCGCAGCGCGTTGACCACTTCGGTCAATTCCTGCGGCGTCGCAACGTCAGGGAAGTAAAACGTGCGCAGTGCCAGCCGCTCGAAATTCTTGCGGTTCTCGGTCGTGTCGGAGACGACGTACATCTGCGAACCCGACAGCGGAACCCAGAAGCTCTTGGTAACTGCGGTTGCTGCCTCCATCGCCTGCGCGAAATTGACGTTGTCGATGTCAAATCGGACCGATCGTGTCTGCACCGAATCATCGATCGTCGCCGTAATGCCGGACGCACGGGCTACCTGGGTCAGAAGGGTCCGCGAATCACCTTTATAGTGAAAGTCATGCAAGCCCGGTTGGGGGGACAGGGAAACTTCCACCGAGTTCTGTACCACCTGAAGCGTACGACTCGGCGCAGGGGTCTCTTCCCAAATGGCATCTTTCAGGCGCTGCCGCGCGAATTCATTGTCGGGATCAAACTCAAGCGCTCGCCGAAACTCCGCCGTAGCCAGGACTTCGTCGTTCGCGCTCATGGCCTTGTTGCCTCGTTCGAGCGCGTCCATGACCAGTTGCTGGCGGGTGAACTCGCGTGCGGTAGCGTATTCCACGCTTCGCGGATTGAGTTGCGATGCCAGCTTGAACTTGTCGAATGCTTCTTCGGTCTTGCCTGAGGACAGGAACTTCGTGCCTGCACTGAACTGTTTCTTGGCTGCGGCTAGCTCAGCCGCAGTTGGTGGGGCTGGAACAATCGTTGGGCTCGGTGACGCGGAATCAGCGTTAGATGTAGCGGGTGGTGCAGATGCGTTAACGCTCGTCGAGACCGGCTCCTGCGCCCATGTCAGCGCAGAAAGCGTCACCGCCAGCAGTACTCCAGCCGCAACTCGCATCATCGATGAGGAAATTTTATGACAGTCTTGCACTCGTTGTCTCGTCCGCGCTGCCCCCTGCCACGGGAAAGGGAAGCCTTGTGCTAAACTGCACCCAACAGGGACCTGGGATGAGGCAAATCATCAGAAAAATGTTGTTCGCAGACCTGATCAAGGGGTTGGGCGTTACCTTTCGTTACCAGGCTCCGAAGGAAGCGATTACCGAGCAATATCCCTTGCAGCGTCCTCAGGTTGCTGAACGTTTTCGTGGAGCGCCCCGCCTGGGTGTGAACCCTGAAAACAACGAGTCGTTGTGCATCGCGTGCGATCTGTGCGCCGTGGCGTGCCCTGAAAACCTCATTGTGGTTGGTAGCGAGCGCAATCCCGTGACCCGCCGCAAAGAGCTCACCGAGTTCACCTATGACCTGAGCCGCTGCATGTTCTGCGGACTCTGCGAGGATGCCTGTCCAACCGACGCACTGGAACTCACCCAGGATTTTGAGATGGCGCAATACAGTCGCGAGGGACTGATCTGGAACCGCAAGACCCTGGAGACCGGACCGGAACCACAGAGTTATAAGCGCTAATGAACCGGCCGGAATGGTTAGGGCGCGCACCAAGCGCGCCCTTTTGCAAGTTGTGAACCCGTCCGGCTATTCGAAAATCAGAATCGCTGAAGCGATGACCGTCGTCCACAACCCGGTTTTATCCCCAACGGCACTCTGCGTGATATTCAACGTTCGGACGATTTTGTTCGACAGCCGATACACCTCTTTCTTTTCGTCCCAAGACTTATCCGCATCGAACTCCACGTCCAGCGTGGTGGCAAGCATCTCAGCGGCGAGCTCTTCCGCGTAATCGCCGGCCACGTCTTCTTTCTCGCCAAACGAGTGGTGCTCACTCAGATAGCCGAAGGTGTTGCGATCTGCTGGAATCGCCAGCCCGATGCTTGATGCGACCAGTCGATGAGGCTCGCGCGTTGAGTTCTCCGCGACTACCGCGAAAACGACTTCTCCCGGATACAAGTACTTGAGCCCCTCCTTGCGGGGAATCAATTTGCAGTGGGGAGGGAAAATTGACGATACGCGAACGAGATTTTGTGCGGCGATACCGGCATCTCGAAGCGCTAATTCAAAAGAAGTAAGTCGTTCCCTGTGCTTTCCTACACCTTTAGTGAGAAAAATGCGTGTAGGGACCATGCTTTTGCCCAATTTGAGCCCCTCCAAAGCGAAAACGATTATGTTTCCGAACGATTAGAAAATAACACGCAGGTTTGGGATGCGCGAATTATTCATCAATTTATCGGCGCCGCGCCTGGTTCAGGCGTCTGAATGGTTACAACGAGCGCGCAATTCCTGTCGCTGGACCGCCGGTCTTTAATCTGACAGCAATTTCGATGAAGGCCAACGCGGCCCGGCTCAGTGCCTTGTCCGTGCGAAAAACCAGCGCCAAATCACGTTGCAGGACAGCATCTGACACCTTCAGCGCAGCCAGCGATTTCGCCTTCACATCTTCGGCAACATTCGACCGTGGAATAAAGCTGATGCCCACGTCGGCGGCCACAAAGCGTTTGGTGAGCTCGCTGGAGTCCAGCTCCATCGACACAATCGGCTTCAGTCGGCGTTCATGAAATAGCGCCTCCAGCGAATCACGAGTGCGGCCCAGTTTTGGCAGAAGCAGCGGATATTGCGCAATATCGGCCAAAGAAACCTCGCTGCGTCCCGCGAGCGGATGCTTCGTCGGCGTTATCACCACCAGCTCGTCTTTGTGGATAGGCACTACGGTATAGCGTTTGTCCTTGATCGGCATCGATACCACCCCGAAGTCACATGAGTTCTCGATGATGCCTTCGAGGATCTTCTGATGTTCCGAACGCTTTACGTTTACGGCTACATTCGGATACTGCCGTTTGAACTCAGCAAACACCTCGGGAAGGATATGAAGACAAGTGCCTTCGTTGGCTGAAACCACAATCTCCCCGCGCGGCACGCGATGCATCTCCGCCAGCGTGATGAGCATGACGCGGCGTTGCTCGATTGTCTCCTCGGCATACTTCTGGAACACTTTCCCCGCAGCGGTCAGTGCAACGCGGCCGCCGCTTCGGTCAAGCAGCTTGGCGCCGACTTCTTCTTCCAGGGAACGTATCTGCGATGAGATGGCTGGCTGCGTGCGAAAACGCCGCTCCGCAGCCCGTGAGAAGCTGCTGAGCCTTGCGACCTCCAGGAACGTCTCGATTTGATCGAAGTCCATGGGCGCTTCGCCAATGTCACTTCCATAATACGAGATTATTCAGCCGATAAATTCATTGTATGCCCCTCGAACGAGATCAACGGCGTATGCTGTCGAGTTACCTTGAAGGGAGTTCGCTATGACTGCGACTAAGGCCGATCCAAAAGCCGTACTTGAGTTCGCACGGCACAGCAATGCTCAGATGCTGGATCTGCGTTTCACGGATATGCCCGGACTCTGGCATCACGTCTCATTTCCGATCAACCAATTGACAGAAGAATCGTTTGCAGACGGCTTCGGGATGGATGGCTCATCCATTCGCGGCTGGGCAGCCATTCACGAGAGCGACATGCTGCTCATTCCCGATCCAGCCCGCTACTTTCTCGATCCCTTCACCGAGGTTCCCACGCTAGTAATGGTCTGCGACGTGATTGACCCGGTCACCAAGCAGCGTTACGACCGCGACCCGCGCTACATCGCTACCAAGGCTGAGATCTATCTCACATCCACCGGTATCGCCGACACCGCCTACTTCGGAGCCGAAGCGGAATTCTTCATTTTCGATAACGTTCGCTTCGACCAGAATGAACACCAGGGATACTACTTCATCGACGCCGAAGAAGGCCGCTGGAATTCCGGCCGCGCTGAATCCAACTTGGGCTATCGTCCGCGCTACAAGGAAGGATATTTCCCTGTCCCTCCTACCGATCATTATCAGGACCTTCGCACGGAAATGGTCCTCGCCCTGCACAGTTGCGGTATTGAGGTCGAATGTCATCATCACGAAGTCGCCACCGGCGGCCAGACAGAGATCGATCTCCGTTACGATTCGCTGCTGCGCTCGGCCGACAACATGATGCTGTACAAGTACGTTGTTAAGAATGTCGCAAACCAGGCGGGCAATACCGTGACTTTCATGCCCAAGCCACTCTTCCAGGACAACGGCAGCGGCATGCACACTCACCAATCCCTCTGGAAGGATGGCAGCCCCCTCTTCGCCGGCGACGGCTACGCAGGTCTCTCGCAGCTCGCGCTTTGGTACATCGGAGGACTCATCACGCACGGACCAGCACTTTCGGCGATCATCGCCCCCACAACAAACTCATACAAACGTCTGGTGCCCGGATTCGAAGCTCCCGTAAACCTGGCTTACTCGCGTCGCAATCGTTCTGCTGCAATCCGCATCCCGATGTACTCGGCATCCGCCAAGGCTAAGCGCGCGGAATTCCGTCCTCCCGACCCGAGTTGTAACCCTTACCTGGCGTTCGCCGCTATGCTCATGGCAGGGATCGACGGAGTCGAGAATCGCATTGACCCCGGTCCGCCGCTCGACAAGGACATCTACGATCTCGGGCCAGAAGAGCTGACCAAAGTGCGATCGATGCCGGGGTCGCTCGAAGCCGCACTCGATGCTCTTTCGCGTGACTGTCAATTCCTCATGAAAGGTGATGTCTTCACCGAGGAAATGCTCAACATCTTTATCGACTACAAGCGCGAGAAGGAAGTCGACGCCTTGCGCCTGCGTCCACATCCGTATGAATTCATGATGTATTACGACGTGTGACTCTGTTTGTTATGGACTTCTCTCGGACTTTCGCCACATTCGGTTGACAGGGCACGCTGGCCCTAACAATCTCAGAAACCTCTAACTTCTGCGTCCAGAATGCCAGGGCACCGCCAACGTCTTTCTAGGCATGAATGCCGGATATAACGATACAACCGGCGGTAACCGGGAGCGTCACTCCGGTGGCGAAGGCCTACAACATAATCACGCAATGAAAATTGGAAAACTCGCGACCGAGCCACTTTTCGAACGCGCGCCCTACTGCGCGTTCAGCTCGACGTCTTTGAGCGGCAAATCCCAATGCGCCTCAAGAATCTCAAAGCGTCGTTGCTCTTCTTTCTTATACGTCGCTTGGTCAGGATACATCTTTTGTATCAGCGCCTTTTCATCAAAGCCATCATTCGCGACCGCGGCGTTCTTGAACACGATGGTCACTCGATAATCCCAGCGACCGTCTTCGGTCATGTGGTATCGCGGAGCGACAGCCGACACCTGCAACATCCGTCCCATTTCAACCTGCTGCTTCAGCAGTGGGTAATGGTTCTTCTTGAATAGCGTGATGAACTCGTCCGCGTAACCCCACTTCACCTTGTAGTAATACTCAACCACAAATGGTCTGTTCTGGGCGCCGGTAGCGGCTGTGGTCGCCTGCCCCATCGCCGATGTCGACAAGCCGCCGAAAAGCAGCGACACGAATAGAAAACCAATGCGCAAGTCAGGCATTACCCTCGATCGAGAAATCATCGATTCCCCCCAACGTGGAAATGAATCTACAGATTTGCGTCGCCCGTTTGTTGGTCTTTGTTCACCCCGTACCCGGGCAGATACTTCACCAAAAGCACTTCGTTGCCCTTTTCGCCATAGATGAGCTCGTCCACCAGGTTCTTCGCCAACATTACGCCGTAACCACCGGGACGCATCCCTTCGTCGTTGCGCCTCTTCACATGCGCTAAAGGATCGTCTGGCGGATTACCAATCGCCGCATGCCGAACTTCATCGAGCGTAAATCCATCACCAGGGTCTTTAATGCGCGCCATCAGCACATGTTTGGTTCGCACATAACAAACCTCAACGTACTTGTTCGGATCGAAGCTTCCGCCGTGCTCCATCGCATTCAGCAGCATTTCTCGAAACGCGATCCCGACATCGTGACACTCCGACTCCGGCAGGTCGGTGATTTCTCCCAGGAACTGCAGCAGCCGTTCTGCGGTGACGATCTGGCAACGAACCGCCAGGCTAATTAGCTGCGGCGTTGCCGAGATAACCTCAATTCCATCGTCCCAGGCGGGCGTCTCCAATGCACGACGAATCGTGTCCGCTAGTGTCTCCTCCGAGAAACGCCTTGAAAGGTATCCGAAGGCGTGCTCCCGCATGGACGCAATCACGTCTTCCGGCGTGCTCTCGTCCGTAAGAATGATCACGCGGGTGTGCGCCTTCATCCGCCGTATCCGCCGCAACAACTCGACATCTTCCTTGCCCGAAGTTGCACGACTGGTGACGACAAGATCGATCGGATATTCCTCGACCAGCGCAAGTGCTTCTTCCGGATCACGGCTCTCATGGATCGCCCATCTTTCAGGCACCAGCAGTTGCGATAACTCGTTCTTGACATCGGGGTCGTCGCCGATCATCAACACTGCTTTGGTCTCAGTGGCCGCCGGCGATTGTCCGTTTGCCGCACTCTTTGCTTCGTCCATAACCTCGAGCCTTTATTCCTGAGGATGCGCCCATTGTATCGGTGCTGCTCACGGTTTTGTTCTCGAATTCACGATAATTTGAGGTATCAGGCAAGTAAGGGACGAAGAGCACTCCTCTCGCACACTCCGGCGCCTCCCGCAGAGGAACTGAGGACTGGTCGCAACTCAAGGACGCTTATGTATAATCCGCGTTTCATGAGGAGAACAATACTCGTCTGCGTTTTATGGCTTTTCGTGCTCGCTGCAACACAAACGCCGCCGGCATACGGGAACGCGGGCGCGCCTCACAGTGTCGGAGCACCCGCGCAAAGCGAGCTGCTCTGGGAAAAGCTGAACGCCACGGTTCAACAGGTCAATCGCGACCTCAACGGCACGATGGGCGTCGCCGTCCTGGACCTCACCGATGGCCACACGCTGTTGCTGAATCCCGACGCTATCTTTACCCAGGCCTCATCGATCAAAGTCGCCGTATTGGCTGAGTTGTATCGCCAGCAACAGGAGTCCGAGCAAGGCGGCGCTGGCAAAGCGAAGCTCAGCGACCTCTACACCGTGAATGCCAACGATATTGTGGCCGATAGCTTCATCATGGCCGGTCTCACGCCTGGCATTACTCGCGTCACGAACCGCGACCTCGCGACTTTCATGGTTGCGGTGAGCGATAACAGCGCCACCAACGTGCTCATCGATCGTGTAGGCATGGACAACGTGAACGCCATGCTGACCTCGCTTGGTCTCAAGCACACGCGCCTGCAGCGCAAGATGATGGACATCAAGGCCGCGCAAGCCGGCCGCGAGAACCTGTCCACCCCGCGCGAAATGATGACTCTCTTCGCTGACCTGTATCAGCAGAAGCTACTGAACAAGCCACTCACCGACGATTTCTTCAAGGTTCTGAGCATCCCCAAGCCGAGCGACATTCCTCGGCTCATTCCTGATGACGTTGTCGTCGCCAACAAGCCCGGCGAACTCGCCGGTGTGCGTAATGACGTTGGAATCGTGTTCGTGCCGGGTCGCCCATTCGTCATCGTCGTCATGACGGCTTACCTCAAGCGCGAGCGCGACGGCAACGACGCCATCGCCACCATCGCCGCAGCTGCCTATGACTATTTCGATCGCGTTGGCCGTTCATCTGAGTATGGACGCATCGTCAACGAGCGGAACTCGCACTAATGTTTTCCCGCCGCACTTCGTGGAACCTCTGCACCAATCGCTACACTCAAGCCCTCGAGGCGCATCGCCGCGCGGGAAGGGAACTGCTCGACCTGACCGCCTCCAACCCCACGACCGTTGACCTGCACTACCGCGAGGAAGAACTGCTCCGGGCCGTCACCTCCCGCGCAATGACCTACGAGCCGGCTCCGAAAGGCCTGATGCCCGCCCGCGAAGCCATCGCAGCGTATTACGCCGAGAAGGGAAGTATTGTCAGCGTCGACGACCTCATCCTGACCACCGGCACCAGCGAAGCCTATTCATTTATCTTCCGGCTCCTCTGCGATCCGGGTGACGCCGTGCTCGTGCCCACGCCGAGCTATCCCCTCTTCGACTTCCTCGCCGATCTCAATGACGTAAAGCTGGTCCCCTACGAGCTGGTCTACGACCACGGCTGGCAGATCGATTTCCATTCCCTACTGCAAGCAATCGACGGCGCAAGGGGACGATGCCGTGCCGTTCTGGTCGTCCATCCCAACAACCCGACCGGCTCATACGTAAAAGCTCACGAACTTCGCGAGCTCAACCAAATCTGTTCCGCCACTGAGCTAGCCCTCATTGCCGATGAGGTCTTCCTCGACTACCCACTAGGCCAGCCGGTACTGACCTTCGCTGCCATCAACGACGCACTGACATTTACTCTCAACGGACTTTCCAAAATCTCTGCCTTGCCACAGATGAAAGTTGCCTGGATCGCCACCAGCGGGCCGCAATTCCTGAAGTCCGACGCCCTCGCCCGCCTCGAAGTCATCGCCGACACCTACTTATCGATGAACGCGCCAATCCAACACGCCTTTCCTGCGATGCTCGCCGAACGTCACAGCATTCAGGCCCAGCTTCTCGACCGAATCAAGTCCAACCTCACTGTCCTCGATGAAAAGCTTGCTGATCAGACACTGTGTGAACGTCTCGCCATCGAAGGTGGCTGGTACGCGGTACTTCGCGTGCCGGTTCTCGGCAGCGACGAAGACTTGGCGATCTCCCTCCTGCACCAAACCGGAGTCCTGCTCCAACCCGGCCACTTCTACAACTTCCCAACCGATGGCTACCTGGTTGCCAGTCTGATCACGCCGTCGAACGAATTTGCCGAGGGCATCGTAAGGACCGTAACCTACATCGCGAAACGCTAGAGCTTTTTGCCTTTTAGGTAATTGGGTGGAGCACCGCTTCAGCGGTGCATTCAGATACCCTATCGCGTCCGGCTTTAGCCGCTCGGGCAAACCGGCTTGAGGACGCCTGTGACAAACGCTTCACGCGTTGTCCATCTTGGGGACACCGTTGGGCCCAAAATTCCCATTTTGGGCGGTAGCGAACGGTATAATTAAGACATCGTGCTCAAGTATTCCATTGTTGTCCCGTTTCACAACGAAGAACAGAATGTCACCGAACTGTACGACCGGCTCAAGGTCGTCATGGAAGCCACAGGCGAGCCCTTCGAGTTAGTTTTTGTAGATGATGGCAGCGAGGACCACACCTTCCTGCTCCTCCAGCAGATTGCTGCCGTCGACCGCCGAGTGGTTGTGGTGAAGCTGCGCCGGAATTTCGGCCAGACCTCCGCCCTCGCCGCCGGCTTCGACCACTGTCAGGGCGAATTCGTTCTCGCCATGGACGGTGACCTCCAGCACGACCCCGACGATATCCCCCTGTTTCTCGAGCAATTACGCGCCGGATACGACATCGTGAGCGGCTGGCGGAAAGAGCGCATCGACAACTTCGTAATGCGTCGCATTCCCTCGCGGATCGCCAACTGGCTCATGGCCGAGCTCAGCGGCGTCGACATTCACGACTTCGGCACGACCTTCAAGGCCTATCGTCGCGAAGTGGTTCAGGAGGTTCCACTCTACGGTGAGCTTCACCGTTTCATACCCGCCTTGGCTTCGGCCTACGGCGCGACGATTTGTGAAATACCCATCCGCAACGTCAATCGCGAGCGTGGCGAATCGCATTACGGCATCGGCCGCACCTTCCGCGTTTTCTTCGACCTTATCACCATCCGCTTCTTGCTCAAGTACATGTCGCGCCCGCTGCACTTCTTCGGCGGATTTGGCGCCATCAGTTCCATCACTGGTTTACTCATCGCGTTCTGGATGGTCATCGAAAAGTTCGTTCGTCATGTCGACGTGATGGATCAGCACGGCCCCATGATGGTCTTCGGCGCGGTGCTCATCGTCGCTGGCGTGCAATTGGTGGCGCTGGGCTTGCTCGGCGAGTTGCAGGTCCGGCACTTCCATGAGCCGCAGAAACGCGCTCCCTATACCGTAGACCGCGTTCTGCGCACCAAGCACAGCGAAGCTCTGGCAGAGTAAATGTTGCAGTCCAAAGTCATCGTCTTTACACAGCAGGACTGTCCGCCGTGCGCCTGGGTCAAAAACTTCCTCGTGCAGCGCGGTGTGCAGTTCGAAGAGCGCAGCATCGACGCCGGATTCTCCGTCGTCCTAGAGCTGACGCAGAAATATAAAAGTCAGTCGACGCCGACCGTCGTTATCGGCGATGAAGTCCTGATCGGGTACAACCCTGAACGCCTCGCCCAACTCCTCGGCCAATAGCTATCATCCGGTTCGCGGAGTCCTTTACATCGCTACAGCAACATTCTTCTGGGGACTTTCCGCCGCGATGGGGCGCGCTGTCTTCACCGGGCGCATCAGCATCTCCGGCCACCATCTAGGCAAGATCGAACCCGTCATGCTCGCGCAGGCACGCACCAGCATCGCCCTGCTCCTACTGGCGCCAATTCTCATCGTTCGCAAGCGGTCAGCGCTATCCCTCCGCGCCTCGCATCTGGTTCAGTTCTTCATCCTGGGGATCATCGGCTTAGCAGCTTCGAACTTCTTCTATTACTTCGCTATCGAGAAGACCAGTGTCGCGACCGCGATCGTCCTTCAATACGTCGCTCCTGTATGGGTGCTGCTGTACATGGTCGCCCGCAAGCTGCAGGGGCCCACGGCTCAACGCGTCCTGGGAGTGCTGCTTGCCGTCATAGGCTGTGCATTCGCGGTAGGCGAACTCTCCGCACGTGCCGGCTTCCCCTGGGTCGGACTCTCCGGTGTGCGCTTCAGCACTATTGGCGTTCTTGCCGCGGAAGGTGCGGCCGTCTCGTTCGCCTTTTATAACGTCTACGGCCAGCATCTTCTGCGGAACCATCAACGCTGGACAGTGCTGTTCTACGCCCTCTTCGGCGCAGCCGCCTTTTGGATCGTGGTCAACCCGCCATGGAAGATCGCGGCGCAACATTACACAGGTGCGCAGTGGGCCTTCATGGCCGCCTTCTCCATGACCTCCATGCTCGCCCCGTTCTCGTTTTACTTTGCGGGATTGCAGTATCTCGATCCCACGCGTGCCATCGTGACCAGCT
>Ga0306926_10006201_pt1 | contig 12820 bp, 17 predicted proteins | sample flu12Cox44000178_FD_203759 | JGI IMG/M metagenome (GOLD analysis project Ga0306926, IMG submission 203759) | Lab enrichment of tropical soil microbial communities from Luquillo Experimental Forest, Puerto Rico - flux8day.12C.oxic.44.000.178 (v2)... | ecosystem: Environmental > Terrestrial >... | reverse complement strand
CAGCCCATAGCGAATGCCAATATCGCGCTTGCCGCGCAGCGATTAACTCGGATCGAGCACGTCGCCGCCCTTGACCACGAGATCGTATTTGTCGTCCGGCCCCATCGCTGCATCGCCTGGCCGGCCCAGGACTGTAGCAAGGGCAAACGAGCCCGCAGTAGCCAGAACATTTCGACGTGACAGAGCGGACATGACGGGCTTCCCCCTCGGGCAACTTTTGAACGATCCCGGTCGTTGTTCGAAAGCTATCCGAAAACTAGCAGATTGTCCCCCGGCTGTGTGTGAAACGGATCACGCCTCGATGCTGAGGAATGTCCGCTTTTGGGGGTAAAGCGGACATCACGGTCGGCTATTCGATGTCCGCTTTTGAGCCAAAGCGGACATGTGCGGCTGCCCCGTTAGGCGTACGAACGGCACAATTCTCAATCTAAAATGTGATATTCTTTTCGTACCCGATGTAGTCCTCGGCGCAGGCGAAGCCATGAGGCGACGGGAGTTCATCGCATTAGTCGGCAGCGTTGCCGCTGCGTGGCCGTTCGCAGCGCGGGCGCAACAAACTGAACGGCCGCGGCGGATCGGCGTGCTGATGGCCCGAGCCGCCAATGATCCAGAAGGACAGAAGCAGGCTGCAGCTTTGCAGCGGGGTATCGAGCAATTGGGATGGTCACCCGGTCGCAACGTCGAAATCGAATATCGTTGGCTCGCCGGAGATGCGAGCCGGGCGGAGGCGCTCGCTAAGGAGCTGCTCGACTGGCGACCCGACATCCTCGTGGCCAACTCAACGCCGTCTTTGGTCGCCGCGCGACAGGCGACCAGCACGATCCCCATCGTGTTTGTTGCCGTTGCCGATCCGGTAGCCCAAGGCTTCGTGCAAAGTTTGGCCCGTCCCGGCGGCAACATCACTGGTTTCGGAGCCGAAGAGCCCTCCATGGGGGCAAAGTGGGTGCAGTTGCTGAGCGAAATCGCGCCCCGCCTCAAATCGATTACGGTCATATTCAATCCGGATTCTGCGCCATTTGCGCGAATGTTTTTGCCTGCAATGGAAGCCGTCCGTGCGACCTCTGCATTCGAGCTGATCGTCTCGCCCGTTCGCGACGAGATCGAACTCGACCGTGCCATCGCCTTGGCAGGCCGCCAGCAATCCGGCGGCCTGATCACGCTGCCGGACACCTTCCTTAATCCCCGTCGCGAGATGATCGTCGCCTTGACGGCGAAGCAGCACCTGCCCGCAATCTATGGGGTTCCGGAGTTCACCCGGAGCGGAGGCCTGATCGCCTACGGAATTGAGCGCGCCGATCTGTTCCGCCGCTCCGCAGCCTATGTCGATCGCATCCTCAAGGGCGAGAAAGCCGCCGACCTTGCGGTCCAGCAACCGAGCAAGTTCGAGTTGGTCATTAATCTCAAGACAGCGAGAACGCTCGGTCTCACTGTGCCACCAACTCTACTCGCCACCGCCGACGAGGTAATCGAATGAAGCGGTTGATGTCCGCTTTTGGCACAAAAGACATGGGGATCGCGTTCGACGATGTCCGCTTTTGGCGGTAAAGCGGACATTGGCCGCACGCGGACGACCTGATCGAATAACCCGCTGCTTCCCGCCACCTAGGACTGTCGAGGACAACAGCAGTTGCTTAATGCGTTTCCCGGCACGAACGCCTGAGAGAGCCGGACGCGCGACAACGCCAATCCTGACATGACTCACTCAGAGCCGTCGTGGTGATGATGATCCGGCTAGTGTCACCCGAGCCGCAACAGGCGCTGCATGAACAATTGCAGCCTTCGGCGCAGGGAACGGCTCGGTGCTCTAAGCGCAGTGGCAGCAAGCCAAGCCGGAGCGTAGTGGGGAGCGGACATGCGAATAGAGGCTAAGGGCCGATATTGACAGTCAGGTGACAAGGCAAGCGATGTCAACTGATACTTTCAGCGATCCTTTCCTTTTAATTGCCCTTTGTTCGCAGCAAGAAATGCTCGAATATCGCCTGATCTATCCAGCAGTTTCAGCCACTGTTCTTTATACAAAGTCACTGGAGAACGCCTCAGTCCGTAAACTGAGACCGCCCCTTTTCCACTTACCTTCAAGCGTATGCCGGAAGCGACTTCCTTCTTAAGTGCAGCATTCTCCTTACGGAGTTGCTCAAGTTCGGCCTTCATATCTTCGTAGGACATCGCTCACTAGCTTTTGTAACCATCGAGCACAGCAGGACCGGATTGGCAAAAGGGACCAGCCTTTTGAGCTTTCTGATCGTCGCCGCCAACGCCCTGCCTGAAGTGATACGCGGCACTGATCGGCGCGGACGCGGACATCGCGGAGCGATCATCTGATTGACTGAGGCGCGCTATTGCAGACCTACGTTGCGACCGTTGGCGATAGCGTCCGCTAGCGCCCAAGTTTCAGCTAGCTTGTCGCTTGAGCGCTGTGTGGCCAGCATGTCCCATATCGCGGCCATCTCGAGAAAGTGCTCCCAATCTTCTGGCTTTGCCGCCAGCTTCGCCAGCCTGCGGCATTCCTCAGCACGGCTTGTCCAATCGGTCGACGCGCGCATGAGAACCCCCTCACCCTATGCAATGAATAAACAAATCTAGCTGAGGGGCGTCAGTAGCCCAGGCGAGTTATGCCCAAGATACCGCTAGCTCTTGCATTTTCGATGTACCCGTGTGTCTTTTAGATCACGCTTTTGGCTGTCATCTAGTGCACAAAACGCTCATGGCTTGCGCGATTGTTACGGACAACGCTGATAGTTCTTTAAATCCTCGAACGATCGTCCCATCGCGGCGCGATCTGGGCCAAGCGGCCGCACGATGATGTCTTTGGTTTGGGTCTTCTCCGGCAGCGATGCGCTGGTGCAAAGGCTATGCACGGCGTAATTGGTGCCGCCCGATCCCGCCGTCTCAACGATCCAGCGTACCTCGCAATCGCCGCCGCCGTCGCGATATTTGGCGGGCTGGATCACGATGTTAGTTTTGTCTTTGGCGGCGCATTGTTCAGCTGTTTCGGCCCAGGTGCCCAGCATGACGTTCGGGAAAGTAGCGTGACGGATTTCGTCGGCATGGGCTACTTGTACGAACAGCCCCGACAGCATGATCAGACTCGCAGTTCGCATGTGTTTTCGCCCTTAGTCTGGCATGGTCAAAGATCAGTTTATCAGAGACACCGAGCAATGGGATTATGGGGGTCAATGGTGACGGCAATCCGGCTCATACATCAAGCGAACGACGCGCATAATACGGCTTGTCCCGGCGCTGTTGTGCGCCCCACCTTATGGCGAACGGAAGGATTTGTGCCATGAGAAGAGAGCAGAAGATCGTCGCCATTAGCTCAGCCAGCGGGGTGCTCACTATGGTCGCCGCTGTGACAGCAATTTTTTGGCTTTGGCCGAGCAATCCCTTGCTAGCTGATATTCCGATGCGTCTAGGATACGCCCTCCAGGCCAACGCCTTTGCTGTAATTCCGCTCTTGCTTGGCATTTTAGTGGTGGCTAACGCCCGATTTCTCGGCGACGCCATTGATCCAACACTGTAGAAGGAGAACATGGCCATGCAGATTAATGGCCGTGTCGTCGACAATACCTTGCAGCAGTTCGTCCTGTTTCTCGTTGCGACGACGGCGCTCAGCGTTAATGCGACCTCCGCCCAGATGAGGCTCATCCCCGCTGCAACAATTGTATTTGTTTTCGCTCGTATAGCTTTCTGGGTCGGGTACCGCATTCACCCGCTCTACAGAGCGTTCGGCATGGGAGCGACTGGATACCCCAACGTGGGACTTCTTGCCTTTGCAATTTGGAAGGCGATAGGGTTTGGGGCGTAAAAACGTAGCCAAATATCCGGCAGTGAAGAAATTATCGACTTCGAGGACGGTTTTGCCTGTCGGCCGCGACCCTCGGCATACTTGGGTAGAGGATAACAAATGGCCCGCATAGCAATCTTAGACCGCGGCGATATGAACGCCGAACAGACGCGCGTTTACGACGCAGCCAAACAATCCAGTGGCATCGTGGGTGGGCCGTATTATGCCTATATCCGCTTGCCGAAATTGTTCGAGGCTTGCCAAAACCTGCGCGCCTCTCTGTCATCCGGACCGTTGTCCGCACGAGAACAACAGATTGTGAACCTTGTTGTCGCCCGGCATTGGAATGCTCGATACCCGTGGTTCGCGCAGGTTCGACGCTCGCTAACCGTCGGCATTGAGCAGGGGGTCATTGATGCGATCAACGCGCATGGGAATCCCAGCTTGGCTGATGCGCGCGAGCATGCTTGCTTGGTGGTGGCGCGCGAACTTCTCGCAAAAAAGAGCCTCAGCGACGAAACCTATTCCGCCGCGGAAAAGACAATGGGATTGGAAAGCCTAGTGGCTCTGGTCGCATCGATTGGCAGTTTTTCGATGACTTGCATGACTGCCAACACGTTTGGGATCGATCCGCCGACTGCCAACCCGACCCCGCTCGCAGAATAGCGCGTTGGCGGCCGTTGGTGGGAAACTGTCCGGGGGTGTGAAGGGCGACAAGCCAAGTGCCCCTGGCCTCACCTCCCTGAATTGCTCTGGCTTTGATGCAACCAGTCTACAGCACTTCGATGCTGCAGAGCGGACGTCACGCGATTTACGAGTTTAGCTCAGTTTGGAAGGCAATCTCGTTCGGCCTTGAGCCCTAAACGGATTTGCGACCGAGAATGGGATAATCATCTGAGCATCATGATCGTCGTTTAAGACGATAACCTTCCATTCTTTTGCGTCGGCATGGCCAACATGAAACAATATCTTGTGAATAAGCTTTCGAGCATGCTCATAAGCATCGTTTAAGGTAGCGAGTTCTTTTCCACTGTCATCCGGGATATGGCTATCCTTGGACGCTAGATGAAAATAAAAGCGCGGCATCAAATTATCCATTACACAGACATGCAAAGATTTCGTGCTTGTCTAGACCATATACATTAAATTCCACTCGATTTTGGTCAACGTAATTGATGCAAACATTCTCTACGTTTGATGAAAAACTAGCGACAATTTTAAGCAACGAGTTAACTACAAGCAGTCAGACGATTGGCGTTCATCGAACTGCATTCGATAATATGCGCTTCTTTGGGCCCGGCATTAAAACCCCCCTCGGCCATTCCTTGAGAACGAGATACGATCACGCAGTTCTCGCATCGTCAGAACCCTAGTTGCGCATGATATAAACGCTCTAGCGGAGAATTTTATGTTAGTACCAAGAAAAAAAGAGAGGACAGACTTCATAAGGGCAACTACTTCGCTGCACATCGTTCGGAATTTCGCAGAGACCGGGACAGCATTTTTTATAGCAGCTTCTTTAGACGGCTGGCAGGTGTAACCCAGGTAGTCCATGCCGCCGAGGGACATATCTTTCATAGTCGGCTAGTGCATTCGCTGAAGGTAGCGCAAATTGGCCAGTCGATAGTCGATGTACTAATTGAACGTACAAAAAAAGATCATCAAGGCGGTAGGAGAGATTGATGTAGACGTCGTACAAACGGCTTGTTTGGCCCACGACTTAGGCCATCCGCCGTTTGGTCATATTGCCGAGTCGGAATTGGATAAGTGCGCGATTGAAAACGGCGTTCTTGATGGCTTTGAGGGTAATCCTCAGTCGTTCAGAATCGTCACCTATGTTGCCATACATGATGCCCATGACGTAAAAAAACGCGGTCTGAACTTGACGCGCGCATCGCTCAACGCTCTTTTGAAATATCCTTGGTCTAGGGGTGTCGAAGGAAACAAGAAGCAAAAGTGGGGTTATTATTTCGGCGATAAGGGGTCATTTGAATTTGCCCGTAGTCGCGAAACACACCCGGATCAAAGATCTGCGGAAGCGGAGATTATGGATTGGGCTGACGATGTCGCGTACTGTATTCACGACATCGACGACTTTTATCGTGCGGGCACTATTCCTCTGGACCGTATTCTTGCTGGAGGAGCTGAATCCGACCTTTTCCTGCAACATCTGAGCGAGACAGGTGGATCTGGCGCTGCAGAGGCTGCGACGCGTATTTTCAAATTTCCACACGATAATTTAGGTTCCGATTTGTTGGTACCGTTTCAAGGTACGTCGGGTCAGTATCGAGCGCTTCGTCTGTTTGAAACTAAATTGATTCAGCGTTTTCTTGCAATTTCGAGACCGGACGATTTGCGACTCGATCCAAATGGCGAAAGTCGGCTCCATGTGGCACCGAGACTAAGGTCGGAGGTCAGTGCCCTAAAAGGCCTAATGCGGTTTTACGTGTACGAGGCACCAGCTCTCGTTGCTCAACAGTTTGGGCAGCGCAGGCTGATTCGCGAACTCTTTGAAATCCTTCTTGACGCAGCCCATCGAAGGGCACTGATGGAATTATTCCTCCGCCTTTCAACGAGCAATTGAATGTCAGCAACACGCCTACGGAAAAAGTTCGCCTGGCAATGGATGTGATCGCATCACTAACGGAACATCAAGCGGTCACTTACCATGCTCGTTTGACCGGAAGCTCTCTAGGATACTTCGCCGATCGAATTTTCGGGGCCTAAATTGAGCGATGAAGCGTGGTCGGTGCAGCATCCTGAATTCGGCAAGCTATTCAAGCAGGCAATGACGTATTCAATCGGCGGCGAACTTCTGTTGTGACGCACCAAGCCCATTCGACGATGTGTTAGTGTCTAGTCGTCGGTGTGAGAGCAGTCCATGAAGCGGCGCGAGTTCATCGCGATTGCTGGCGGTGTAGCGGCATGGCCGCTCGCGGTGCGCGCGCAGCAGTCGGCGCGGCTGCGGCGGATCGGGTTACTTCGGGTCTCGACGGAAGACGACGCAAGGGGGAAGGACCACCTTGCTGGACTCCGCGACGGACTCGCACGATTCGGATGGGTCGAAGGCAGCACCATCCACTGCGATTATCGCTATGCTGGCGGCCATCTCGATCAGTTTTCAGTACTCGCAAAAGAGTTGATCGCGTTGCATCCAGAGGTGATCTTCGCACAATCGACACCCGTTGCTGCTGCGCTTCAGAGGGAAACTCGCACAATTCCAATTGTATTTGTCGAGGTCTCGGATCCGATCGGCTCAGGTTTCATCGCGGGCCTGGCACACCCAGGTGGTAATCTGACCGGTATAATTCAGTACGAGGCTGGCATCGCCGGTAAGTGGCTTGCGATGCTCAAGGAGATCGCGCCTAACCTCGCGCGCGTGGCGCTCTTAGCTAATCCCAAGGGAACCGCCCATGAATATTTCCTGGGAAATGCCACGGCTGCGGCGTCAGCTCTTGGAATCGAAATCATCTCCAGTCCTGTCGATAACGTTGCCGACATTGAGCGATCAATCAGCTCGCTTGCGCGACAGGACAACGGCGGTCTTCTCTGTCCGCCCGAAACTTTCATCACTGTTCATCGCGATCTCGTCATTGCACTCGCCGCCAAATATCGGCTGCCTGCAGTGTATGCCTGGCGCTATTTTGTTACGGACGGCGGCCTCATGTCATACGGCATTGATCTCGTCGATGTGTACCAACAATCAGCATCGTACATCGACCAGATCCTGCGGGGTGCCAACCCAGCCGATTTACCTGTGCAGTCGCCCACGAAGTACGAAACTGCCCTCAATCTCAAAACTGCGAAAGCCCTTGGGTTTTCAGTGCCTACATCGCTTCTCGTGCGCGCCGACGAGGTGATCGAATGGCGGCGCGAGTTCATCACACTACTTGGCAGCATGGCCGCATGGCCGCTGACGGCCCGCGCGCAACAACCGTCCATACGCCGCATTGGGGTTTTGAGTGGTTCAGGCAGCCCGGAAATGCTTGTGGCGTTCCGCCAGGCCTTTCGAAAGCTGGGTTGGGTCGAGGGTTTGAATTGTCAGCTCGAAGTGCGCTCGGCTGGCGGCGATGCTGCTCTTATGAAAGATTTTGCCAAAGAGCTGGTGAGCATGTTTCCTGATGTGATCCTGGTTACCACTAATCAGGCCCTTTCAGCAGTGCAGCAAGAAACGACGACAATCCCTGTCGTGTTTACGATGGTAGGTGATCCGGTTGGCAGCGGCTTTGTAAAGAGCATGGCGCGACCAGAAGGAAACATGACAGGCTTTACGTCTTACGAAGAGACAATGGGTGGCAAATGGCTTGAGATTATTAAGGAGATTGCACCTGCCGTTTCCCGCGTTGTTCTCCTATTTGACCCTGAAGCACCTTCGCACCGTGGATATTTGCGATCCGCTGAACCTGCAGCCACCGCTCTACGAATTAACTTGACGACGGCGCGGGCAGTTACTGCCGAGGAAATAGTACAGGCTATTGATGCTTTCGCACTTGGAGACAAGGGCGGCGTGATCATTCTGCCGCAGCCAGCAACGACCAACAATCGTGGCATCATCATTAGCCTGGCTGCGCAATATCACCTGCCTGCTGTTTATCCATTTAGCTTTTTCGCAAGGGACGGAGGTTTGCTGTCGTATGGCATTGACCCGATTGATGTGTACCAAAAGCCCGCATCATACGTTGCCCGCATTCTCAACGGCGAGAAACCGGCCGACCTTCCGGTGCAAGCTCCAACAAAATTTGAAACAGTGATCAACCTCAAGACGGCGAAAGCCCTTGGCCTCACCATTCCGCAAAACGCTGCTTGCCACTGCCGACGAGGTGATCGAATAACGACAGTTTCTGCTGCACCGCATAATGTCCGCTTTTGGCACAAAGCGGACATCCTGATGTGTGGAACCAATGTCCGCTTTTGGGGGTAAAGCGGACATTGATGTGAAAGGCCTTTACTTCCGCTTTTGACCCAAAGCAGACATGGGCCTTCCAGTGCTATTAGTTGTTCCGCTACGATAGCTGCCTGTTCCGCATCGGGCAACGATGAGGCGACGAGAGCTCTTTACGTTTCTTGGCAGCGCGGCAGCGGCATGGCCACTCGCGGTACGCGCGCAGCAGAGCAAAACCATTCTCATCACACTCGGCACCGCCGGCGGCCCGGTGCCACGCGCCGATCGCATGCAGTCCTCCAACCTGCTCGTCGTCAATGGCACGCTTTATCTGATCGACGCGGGCGGCGGCGTCACGCACCGTGTCGTCCAGGCTGGTTACGACTATCGCCAGGTCAGTAAGGTTTTCATCACGCACGCCCACAGCGATCACATGGCCGGCCTTGCAACGCTACTCGTGTCAGCGTGGGAACAGCAGGCGCCAGCGATCGATATCTACGGCAGCGGTGTCGAGGCGGTGGTCAAAGGCGCTATCGGTTATCTGACGCCGAACGCCGAGATCCGCTGGACGGAGGGAAAGAAGCGGCCGGTGGCCGACAGCTTTCGTGCGCACGATGTTGCGCCGGGCGTCATCTATCAGGATGGGAACGTGAAGGTGACAGCGGTCGAGAACAGACATTTCCATTTCCAGCCGGGCGATCCCGGCTACGGCAAATACAAGTCGTATTCCTATCGCTTTGAAACGCCGGATCGCGTGGTTTTCTTCACCGGCGACACTGGACCATCCGACGCCGTTGCGGAATTGGCGAAAGGCGCCGACCTCTACGTTACCGAGACAACGTCACCTGAGGATGTGGTCGCACTTTATAAAAAGAATGGAATCTGGCAGGCGAAGACTCCAAGCGAGCAGGAAGGTTTTCTCCGCCATATGCACGAAGAGCACGTCACGCCGGAGGATATCGGCAGGATGGCCGCAAAGGCCGGCGTCAAGGCTGTGGTTATGACCCACATTGGGCCAACGCTCATTCCGAACGACGGCTTTGAACGTTATGTCGATGAGGCGAAGAAGTATTATTCGGGACCGATCACTCTCGCCAAAGATCTGATGAAATTTTGATTGCCTCGTCCGCTAGCGCGGGGAGAATAGCCAACCGAATGTCGGCTTTTGGCACAAAGCGGACATCCAACTATCACTCGGCAACGTCCGCTTTCGGGGGTAAAGCGAACATCGGTTGGAGGAGCTTCAATGTCCGCTAATGCCCCAAAGCGGACATGCCTCGTGTGATGCCGGATCCCATCCGTGCTAGTTAGAGCTAGTACGAAATAATCAGGTTGTTCCCGCACCCAAAAAATTTTCTTACATAACCCGATCCTCGGATAGCCATGTACCGACCTGAGCAATTTCGCGTCGAAGACGTCGCCCGGATGCATGCGCTCATGCATGCCAGACCTCTCGCGTCGCTCGTTTCGAACGGCTCGACCGGGCTGTGCGCCAGCCATCTGCCGACTGTACTCAAGGATGAAGGATCATACGGCGTTATCGAGTGTCATCTGGCGCGGGCCAATCCGCATTGGAAAGACGTCGCCAGCGGCAACGAGGCGCTCATGATTTTCCAAGGCCCTGAGGGCTATATCACTCCCAACTGGTACCCCTCCAAAGCGCAACACGGCAAAGTCGTGCCGACTTGGAACTATGCAATCGTACATGCGTACGGCCGCCCAGGAGTGATGGAGAACAAAGACTGGCTGCGCCGTCATGTGGGCGAGCTTACCAGGCAGCAAGAGCAAGCTCAGGCCAGACCTTGGGCGCTTTCGGACGCACCTCAATCTTACGTCGAAACCATGCTGCGCGGCATCGTAGGCTTCCGCTTCGTCATCACGCGCATTGAGGGCAAGTGGAAGATGAGCCAGAACCGCGAGTTGAACGATCAGCTTGGCGTAATGGAAGGCCTAGGCAGCGAGCCGAAGGCGACGATCTGGAAATCGCCGACTTGATACAACGCAATCTCAAGACAAAAAATTAAGCCACGATCCGCGCGGTGCAATGTCCGCTTTTGGGGGTAAAGCGGACATGGCGATTTCAGTGTGTCATGTCTGCTTTTGACCCAAAGCGGACATTGGTCTCGCCAAAGTCGCGTAACGGCATTTATGGAATGTCTGTGCCGATCACTCCGCCTTGATACCCGCTAACCTGATCACCTTGGCCCACTTCTCGGTTTCGTCGACAATGAGCTTGCCAAAGTCGGCAGGCGAACCCGTAAGCGGCGTACCGCCTAGGTCAGCGATGCGCGTTTTGAACGTCGTATCGACGAGGGCGGCGTTAATTTGTCTGTTCAGTATATCAATGATCTGGGGTGGAGTGTCTTTGGGCGCACCGATGCCAAACCAACCGCTTGCCTCGTAGCCGGGCACGAATTCGCTCACGGTAGGGATGTCCGGCACCGCCGCCGAGCGCGTCGCGGAGGTGACCGCCAGGGCGCGCAGCTTGCCGGCCCTGACGTACCCAATCGACGAGGTAATACCCTCAAACATGATCTGCACCTGTCCGCCGAGCAGATCGACAAGCGCGGGGCCTCCGCCACGATAATGCACAGGAATCAGATCGACGCCGGCCATCGCCTTGAACAGCTCACCGTTAACGTGTGGCGGACTCCCGACACCGGCTGTCGCCATATTGATCTTGCCCGGATTGGCTTTTGCGTAGGTGATGAACTCGGGAACTGACTTGGCCGGAAACAATGGCTGCACCACCATCAGATAGGTTGTGCGCATGATGCTCGCGACCGGTACGATATCGCGGATGAAGTTGAAATTGAGTTTTTCGTAGAGTGTCGTGTTGATTGCATTCGTCGCATTCACCAGAAGGAGCGTATAGCCGTCCGGAGGCGCTCGCACGGCGAGTTCGGTGCCGATATTGGTGGCGGCGCCCGGCCGGTTGTCGACGACGAATGACTGACCGAGCCGCTCTGAAAGCCATTGGCCCACCAGACGCGCGGCGATGTCGGTCGGACCCGCGGCGGCATAGCCGACGATGATGCGCACCGGCCGTGTCGGATAATCGAGTGCCGATGCGACGCGAGGCATGGCCGGCAGCGCGGCAGCGCCTGCTGCCAGATGCAGAAATCGGCGACGGCGAAGTTTCACGGGTGATGCTCCTCGAACTTGAGCACCCTTGCCCAACAATAATAATATCGAAAAGCGGCTTGAATGTCTGCTGTTGGCACAAAGCGGACATCCTAGTCGTCGTCCTGTCGTATGTCCGCTTTTGGGGGTAAAGCGGACATACGTCGCAAAAGATCTGCTAACGAAGCACGAGCGGACGTCCGAACCTGCAGGCTAAACAATCTTCAGCTCCTCGCTTACCGACTACAGGCCGATCGGTTCGGGGACCTGGATGGCGAGAGCAAGCATCTGCTCGATCGTTCGGAATCTCCTGAGAAGGCGGGAGAGAAAGCTGCGGACTTGGTTCAACGTATCGCCGAGGTGCGGCCGGCACCGTCTTCGGCCGTGAATGGAACGGGCGCATGCAGCGGGTAGGCTTTGGCACGAACAATCTGGATGAACCGCACCGGCGCCTCTGGATCGTGAAGATTGAGGTCGGGGTGGCACGCCATGGCGGCCTTGCGAAATGCGACCTTGAGTCTCTCAGCGTCGTCATCCGGATGAGCATTGAGGATATCGTAAAGAGTCTTCATCACTAGAACCTCGTAGCCCTGTGAACGGAGTGTTTCCAATCCAGAGTCTCTGGGACACTGCATCTGCCCGATGTTAGCAGCCGCTGCAGTCGTTTGCGGACGCGAATCTCCGCTTGCTGATAACAATGCCGCTCATAATCGAGCTTCAAAACGCGCCCACAATTCAGCATCAACCGCGTCGGGGCCTGGTCCCACTACCTCACAGTGGGGCGCCGATAGGGACGCGACTGGGCCTCCGTAGGATCGAACATTTTGCCATCCAGGTAGCGGCTGAGCGGACGCAGTGTGGTACGCTGCGGCTTTGTATTGGGGTGAATTGCAGGGGCAGCAGCCAGCAATCGCTAGTGCAAGCGAAGCCGCCGGTAGTGCTAACAGCTTTCGCTCGACCGCGTGTAGCCGTGTTCGTTTTCTTGATCCTGCACGGGCCAAGTTGGACCACCTTGCGGCTTGGCGTTCACG
>Ga0306926_10006196_pt1 | contig 12824 bp, 9 predicted proteins | sample flu12Cox44000178_FD_203759 | JGI IMG/M metagenome (GOLD analysis project Ga0306926, IMG submission 203759) | Lab enrichment of tropical soil microbial communities from Luquillo Experimental Forest, Puerto Rico - flux8day.12C.oxic.44.000.178 (v2)... | ecosystem: Environmental > Terrestrial > Soil... | reverse complement strand
CTGTCCGTCGTTGAAAGGCAAACGCGTTACAGTCCATGTTCTACGTCACACCATGGCCCTCGACCTGCTGCAAGGGGGCGTAGATCGCTCTGTCATCGCCCTGTGGCTAGGGCATGAATCTGTGGAAACGACGCAGATTTATCTGGAGGCCACACTGGCGATGAAGGAGAAGGCTCTCAGCAAAACGAAACCCATGAATGGCCAATTCATACCGACCAGGAGACCAACTCCTTGGCTTCCTTAATAGTCTGTAGAGGCTCCAAAACTATGCCGAGTGGCACAGGAGCCCTATCCGCGCGTTGACCGTCAATTTAGGCCAAAGCGCAACAGTCTCCGGTAACTCGCTAATAGTCGGGGAGGCGGAATAGTGCACGACTATTTATCATGAACAATAGTCGTCACAGCTGGGCTACTCCATCGCGTTAAGTGGAACAGCGACTGGACTGTGATGCGTGCCCTTGTATGTCACCTCCGTTTGAAGATACCTAACCGGTTAGTCCGTTTGTTCATTCGATTCAAAGGTTCTGCCACTTCTGGCCACGTGGACGGGCCGCCGGCGGTCGTGCGACAGACTTCTTCGGTTCCGACCGTGTTCCGTCGCTCAAATTCGACTGGCTCAATCAGAATCGAGTTTTTGGTAGGAAGAGGTTTCGCATTTTCGTGCTCCTTCTCTCTCAATTGTGAGATTTTGTTTAGACTGGTCGACGCCTGTCACTTGTTAGCGAGCGCATCCAATCGAAGCGCTCCTGACGTCCAGAGCATTTGAATTCACCGTGTTACTTTGAATGCTCGATCGAGAGGGGCCCAGGCGTGAATCGTGGTTCCAAGCGTAGGTTGCGACTGAATTGAAAGCTGTCCACCGACCAGGGTCAGCCGTTCTCGCATGCTGACTAGGCCAAGTCCATGGCCTGCGGCCGCCATCTCCCTGTCAAAGCCTTTTCCAAAATCCTTCACCGTGAGATGAATCTCGTCCTGGGTTGCCCACAAGTGGGTTTCATAATTCCGTACACCACTGTGCTTTGCCGAGTTGCGAAGCGCTTCTTGCAGAACTCGGTAGAGGCAAAGAGAAATATCACGCGGCACCGGGACAGGCAGATCGCCGCTCCTGAAATCAACCTCCACCCCCTGCTGCTTGCTGAACTCTTTACAGAATCCCTTCATGGCCGCTACCACACCTTGCAGGTCAAGCCTGGAAGAGTGCAACCTGTGCGACAAGGTTTGAATATCAGTTGCTAGTTCCGAGGCCAGCTTTTGTAGTTCGCCTATACGCCCACGACATTCGTCTGGATGTGTGAGGTCGTGAGAAAGCCGATCCATCTCAATCATCAACAAAGCGAGGCGCTGACCTAAGTCGTCGTGGAGTTCGCGGGCGATCCGAGTGCATTCTTGGTCCTGGGCCTCAATCAACCTTCGATTCACGCTGGCAAGCGCTTCTTCTGCGTGTTTGCGATCGGTCACATCCACACAAGAACCGATATAGCCGGCAAAGGAGCCATCTTCATGGAATCTCGGCACACCTATGTCGAGCATCCATCGATATTGGCCGTCGTGCCTTCGCAAACGGCATTCTTTCCTGAAGGGTTCCCGCTGGTCGAACGCGTGGCTGTAAATCTCGCTGCACTTTTGGTGGTCCTCGGGATGAATAACTCCGGCCAGGCCAGCCTGGAGATCAGCTTCGGACCGGCCCGTGAAGTCCAGCCAAAGCTGGTTGAAATAAGTGGCTTGTTTGTTCGGTCCGGACATCCAGATCATCACTGGCGCCGTATTGGCTAGTAATCGAAAGCGCTTCTCGCTCTCGCGTATTGCTTCCTCAGCCCGGCGGCGCTCGGTAACGTCCTGCATGATGCAAGCGGCGCGATCGACGCCGGCGGCACCTTCAATCGGAAAGTAGGAGATGAATACGTCTCTTTCGCCGAGCCCGGGATACGTATATTTCATCTCGTATCTGACGACTTCACCCCCAAAGCATCGATCCAGTTTCTCTTTCACTACCGTCTCAAAAACCCCCGGGTTCAGAACATCAGAGATGAGATGCCCTGTCACTTGTTGGCTCGTCATATTCCGATATTCCAGAAACTTACGATTTGCAATCACATAGCGGTACTGTCGGTCAACAACTGCAATCATCTCTTCCGCGCTTTCTACGGCGTTTTTGTATTCACGGAGTTTCTCTTCCGTCAGCTTCCGCGCGGCTTGATCCCTTTCGGCGATCACGGCCGACAGGGTCAGACCTGACACCGCTAACACCGAGAAGAAGACATCCAAGAGAACAGCGTTCGTGAATGGAGTGTTCCCGGCGAAAGGCCCTTGACCATAGGCAGTCTCCAGTGTGGCTATGGTGGCTGTGACTAGAACTGAAATGGACGCACCAGCAGTTCCGAACTTGATCGCAGCCCACATTATGAACGGCAGTACGGCAAAGGCCAGGACGTCGAACTTAACTTGGATCGAAGAGAGACGGCCAAACAGAACAAAACAGGTCGCGATCAGGAACGTCAGAAGTGCTGCGAGTTCCCCAATGCTGGCTCGAGAACGAATTCGCAGCAAACTCGGGAGCGTGAGGACCAGAGGAGTTACAAGTAGCACGCCGGTGCTGTCTCCAAGCCAATAGATCACCCAAGCTGAACCCGCTCCGAAATATGCTTTCACATGGGTCGCCTGCAGGGACGAAACTCCGACCGACGCGCTCACGATCGCGCTTCCAAACGCACCAAGGACGATCAGTCCGAGCGCATCGCGCAAGCGCGACAGCGAGGGATGGAAGTCAGCAATTCGGCGGAGGAGAAATGTGCCTGTTAGGGCTGCGACCGTGGCTCCAGCTGCCTGGCCGACAGCAGCGACGTGCGAAACAGGACTCAGGAATGCAACCAGAAAGGCGCCAACCGCCACGCCAATCCAAACACGATAGCCATAGAGAAGGATGGAAGAAAGAGCAATTCCGTATGCAGGCCAGACCGGTCCAAGGTTACTGCTGCGAATACTGGTCGTTGCTTGCCCGAGTTTGCCCGCAATAAAATACGCTAAGATCACTACCCAAATCTGAACGACATACTGACCGAAAGCGTTTTGTCGTCGGTAGTCGACGGCAGAAGAAGGTTCGTTCCCTGAATCCTCGACCCACAACTCTGGTGTGCAAGAGGCGAGCAACATTGAACTGCTGCCCGGTCGGGATGAGGAATGGGGTTCCATAGTCGCGCTTAAGAAAGGGGGAGGGCAAAGAAACGTGCCAATTGTATTACACGAGTCGGGCATCAGCGCAAGTGCGGGCAAGAGTCTTCCAGGTACGGCAAGATCTTCGAGCCTACAGCGCCTATCGGGTCCCCGTGGAGCCAGGGCATTCTCAATCTGCCTGCTGGAAACGATTCGAAATGCCCCTTCTGCGGTGCGCCCATCACACTGAGAGGTCGGGACAACAAGTTCGGCGGCACCATAGGTGGCTGCCACGTGATTTGTGATTTGCAGAACAAGTCAGGCAAAAACAACGCCGAATACTGCCTAAAACTGCCTAACTCGGAACCGGGAAACCGCAAGGAACCAAAAATAGTTAAGCGCTTCGACTTTGTTGCGTGACAATCAGCGGGTTGGGGTTCGAGTCCTCCCGGTTCACCCCTTCCATCAGTTTAGCCGTCCGCCGTCGGGGTGATCTTGCTCCGCGTTGAAGTGAGACTCTCGTCGGCTAGCCCGGGCCTATCCGTGCTCCAGCTTCAAAGGCCGACACTCGTTTCAAATCCACTGAGATTTGGTTTGACGAGGTCACTGCGTGGGACATCCTCCGAGCACAAGCGTCGATGCCGAAAAGAAGCCGCCCGCTGCGGAAAATCCTCACTCGAAGAGAATCTTAGCCATCATGCCTTTATCTTCGTGATTCAGCAGGTGGCAATGGAACAGGGACATCCCGCGGATCACGGGATCGGTGAAATCCATGATGACGTCGACGGAGCCACCGACGGGCACATTGACGGTGTCCAACCAAAGGGGATCGGCGATCGGACGCTGATTCTCCGCAAACGCCATGAAATGCGCTTGGTGGATATGCATGGGGTGAAGTTCTTGCGTCGCGTTCACGATGCGCCAGTGTTCGTAAGTTCCCACGTGAGCGACACGCATGGGAGCCGAATCCGGCTTGTATAGTTGTCCGTTGATGTAAAAACCCTTTTTATCCTCTGTGAAGGTCGCAACGAAATCAGGGTCAGATTTCTCGTTGGCCTGCACGTCGATGATTTTGTGTGCTGGAGGATTCAACGTGCTGGCGGATTTCGGCAGAAGTGGCGCCGCGGGCATGCCGGGAACGACGTCCGCCAGGACCATACCCGGATTCCGGTCACCGTCCGGTCCCGTGTTCACACAAAGACTGCGGAGGGTAGCGTGGGCTTTCGATGGTGGCCCGGTGACAATCGCTTCAATGCGGCCCGCAGGGGGAACCAAAAAGTGATTCACCGTTCGCGTAGGATGTGCCGGGTCACGATACGCAATAGGCATGCCGTCCAGCGCGACAACATCTAGCGGCTGGCCATCAAGTTGGAGATCGACATAGCGGTCCGCCGAGGCATTCACAACTCGCCAGAATTCTCGTTCGCCGGGGGCAATCGCAATGCGAGGGCGAATGGCGCCGTTGACGGTAAAGACTTCCTCCGGAGCCTCAGCTTGTCCGCCGCAAGTGCTCGCAGGCTCTTCCACTCGTTTCAACAAGGACGCTGCTTGAGGATTGTCCGAGATAGCTTGCCCTCGCACGATCACTATTTGCTCGCGGAGATCACGAACTTCAGGAACGTAGCGTTCCATCCCCTCAATTACGATCGCGCCGGACATTCCATCACGCACTTGGCGGTGACTCTCACCATGCGGATGAGTGTGATACCAGAACAAGCCCGGCGGATGACCCTCGGGAATAGGTACGGTGTAGTGTAGCGACTGCCCCGGCATGGCCATCATGGTGAGGACGTCGTCCTCGGGCGCATTGGGCGAAATCTCCATGCCGTGGAAATGAAGGTTGGTCATATCCATGCACGGCGAAATGGCGCAGGAACCCTTCGCTTTTGCAGGTAGGTTATTGATGTAGTCGATCTGGATCGTATCGCCAGGAGAGACGCGAAGGATCGGTGCGACATTGCGGCCATTGAACGCGAATGCGTCGCGGCCGTTCGAATCAGCTACGGCACGGAGGGTGAGCGAAAGCTCATGATGATGCGCGCGCAGTTGTGGCGGCTGGGGAAGTGACGAGCTGTGGTTTCCTCCGGTCGATTTAACCGTCAGGACGCATACGAAACCAACAATTGCAGCGAACAACAAAATGCGATACATCGGAACGACTCCTTCAACCCTTTCATACCCAGTCGACTACCATCCGGCTTATCCAAGCCACTGAGGATTCGCGAAGGTTCCGTCGAAGTGGTGAGTGGTTTTGTAAAGCTCGAACTTGCCTGCCTGTGCCGCTGCGGCCGTTTTGGCGAGAAGAGCGGCTACTTGAGATTCGCTCAGGGTTTTGAAGCTGCGGGCAGCCTGTAGTGCCTGGTCCAGGATGGGCAACGAATCGCATCCGGTGATGACCACGCTGGTCGGCAGATTCATCGCATAGTGCAGGCATTCGGTCGGAGCTGCTGTCTTGCTGTCCAGAATGAAGTGGTCGCCCATCGGCTTCATGCCCAACACTCCGACATTAGTCTTTACGAGGACCGGCAGAACTTTCTTCTCGAAACTGTCGTGGTGCGCGTCCATAACATTGAGTGGCATCTGCACGGTATCAAAAGAGAAGTGATGTTCGGCAGCAGTGGCGAGCATTTTGAGATGAATCTCGGGACTTTTGTGTCCCGTGAATCCAATGAAGCGGATCTTGCCGGCTTTCTTCGCTTCGAGCGCAGCTTCAAGAGCCCCACCCGCCGAGAAGACTCGATCTGGATCTGTATCGCGAATGACCTCGTGGAATTGAAGCAGGTCAATGTGGTTTGTCTGAAGGCGTCGGAGCGACTCCTCGATTTGTCTAGCGGCACTGGATTTTGTCCGACCATCGATTTTCGTCATGAGAAAGGCTTTGTCACGATAACCTTCCCGGAGGGCTTTCCCCATACGAATTTCGCTCTCGCCGCCGTTGTAGTCCCAGCAGTTGTCGAGGAAATTGATGCCCTCATCGAGGGCTTTTCGAATAATCGCGATGCTCTCGCTGGGATCGGCCTGCTTACCCAGGTGATAACCGCCAATGCCAATCAGCGAAACGTTTTCGCCGGTACGGCCAAGCTGCCGGTAGGGAATCCCGTTCTTGGTTTCGGTCTTTGCGTTGGCAGCCGGAACGGCGGCATGGAGTGCTCCGGCCACGACCCCGGCAGAAGCAAATTCCAGGAACTCGCGACGGCTCACCGCATCCCTGCTAGAAGGTTTGTCTACCTTGGAAAACCGAGAACCGGTTTCCTGGTCTGCGTGATTGTCGTTTTCCATAGGACCTTCCTATATGTTCTCTAAGGAGTTCTTCAAACCCTTTGATGCGACTTTGCTATCGGTGGGCTAAAAAAGCTTCGTTCCGCGAGAATATTCACGATCCAGTAGGCCCGGAGTTCATGGCTCCGCCGTCCCGGCAAATTCGTCGCGTGGCGTAGTTTTTTGTATCAAACAGGCTTAGCCGTTGCATCGAAAGACATAAGCATTGGAGGAATCATGGGCGTAAGAGAAATATCTGCAAACTTTGCCGGCACGATCAATTTAGGGGGCGAACTTTCCGTAAGCCGCCTCGGGTTCGGCGCCATGCGTATTACGGGCGAGGGCATTTGGGGACCGCCCAAGGATCGCCAGGCGGCCTTGGCGGTGCTTCGCCGCGCCGTGGAGTTGGGTGTCAACTTTATTGATACTGCGGACTCGTACGGTCCGAACGTCAGCGAAGAGTTGATCGCCGAGGCCTTGCATCCGTATCCGGCCGATCTGGTCATTGCCACGAAAGGCGGCTGGAACCGCCCCGGGCCGAACCAGTGGACCCACGATGCCACTCCGGCGCATCTTCGCAAGGCCGTTGAAGGCAGCCTGAAACGGCTGCGACTGGAACGAATCGACGTCTACCAGTTGCATACCCCGGACCCTGTCGTGTCGTTCGAGGATTCGGTCGGGACATTGGCTCGCCTGAAAGAGGAAGGAAACATTCGGCTGGTTGCGTTGTCGAATGTCACACAGGAGCACATCGAGCGGGCACGCAAGATTGTCCCGATCGTTTCGGTGCAGAATCGCTATAGTTTTACGGATCGTGAATGGGACTACGTGGTGGACTATTGCGAGCGCAACGGAGTCGCCTTCATCCCGTGGTTCCCATTGGGAGCAGGCCGAGTCGCGGGGCAGATACTCGACCAGATCGCGAGAACGCACCAAGTCACCCCCCACCAGGTAGCGCTTGCTTGGTTGCTGAAACGATCGCCCGTGATGCTGCCCATTCCGGGAACATCGTCCGTTAAGCATCTCGAGGAGAACGTCGCGGGAGCTTCTTTGCGCCTGACTGCTCAAGAATACGAAGCACTTTCGCGTGTTCCGCAGTTGGTGGCAACTCGGTGACAAGAATTTGCAAGAGACAAGGGCTCGCGTTCCTTCGCTGCCGGGGGCAGGCCTTGTCCCGCGGGGCCCCCTTTCTGGACCGTGGCTTCTACCTTGATTCTCAGCGGCGTCGCTTTGGTGATCGGGTTCATGGCTCCACTCGCCAGTCTGTTCGTCGGTCTTTGCGTCCGGAATTGTTCTTTCACGGGTTCCTACACCTCCATTCTCGGTGGTCAGCGCAAGACTCATCGCCTTGATTATCGTGATTGTAGCCATAGGAATTGCTTTGCTCGGACTAGGTGCATACTCCCTTGACAGCTATCTATTCGGACCCCGCGAGATCGTAATTCCACCCCGTCTGCCTGAACCCTAAGCATTCGCAGAGCCTGAGGGTGGTTAGGCCTTTTGGCCAACCTGCTTCAATTCACTCAAAAGTGGTGTATAACCTCCCCCAACATAGGCAGAAAAAATATTCCTTTTCGGGATGCGGTCCTCACTTCAAACTGCAATGCTGTCGCGATGTCAACGGAGAAATTTAGGGGCGATCGTCAATCTGAGCCAGGCGGAAAGGTATCCATGATCTTGGAACTCACTTCTCTCAACTCGGTGGAAAGAGGCTTTCGTCCGGGAATGCGGTGGTCTTCTGAGGAACAGTTGCTATCGGCGGCAAAGCGCGGAAAACCGGAAGCATTCGAGGTACTTTTTGGAGCGCTCAGGGAGAGACTGTTCCAGTCCGCCCTTCGTATTACCCGCAATCGCGAAGACGCCGAAGATGCGCTTCAGGATTCCTTTCTGAGGGCCTTCCTACATATCAAGAGCTTTCATGGGAGATCCAGCCTTTTCACCTGGCTCACCCGGATTGTGATCAATTCGGCCCTCATGATTTGTCGGAAAAACCGCAAAACGCACCAGATTTCTGCGGACGATCTGAGCAATGCTGATGGGGCGATGCATCTTCAGATTCCGGACAGAGCTCCAAACCCGGAACAAAGTTACGTTGAACGCGAACGAAAAAGGGTCTTGCACAACGCCGTGCGGAAGCTTCGCCCGCGCGTGCGCGCTGTAGTCGAAGTCGGTCATTTGCAAGCGCTCTCGATAAAAGAAACAGCCAGGATCCTGAATATCTCGGTCGCCGCAGCGAAGGGTCGCGCTTTTCATGCCCGCGCAGCGCTGCGCAGATCGCTTGTGTTAAGGGCAGTCGCGCGGGCGCGAACCGAACCAGCAGCGTGAACTGTTTTGCGCGGCGACAGCAACATAGTGGATCTTCATGAATCAGCTTCTCGTCGATTCGATGCCCACGCTGATTACACAGCCAGGCCTGACGGCTACCTCGATTACTTCAATAAGCCTTGGTTGGAATACCTGGGCGTCTCTCGACGACATAACCGGGTGGAAGTCGAGGGCTTTCGTTCATCCTGAAGAGGCCGAGGGGATGGTGACCAAGGCTCGAGCCTGCGTCGCGATCGGAGAAACCTTCGAACACGAAACGCGCGTCCGCAGAGCCAATGGAGAATACCGCTGGATGTTCCACCGCAAAGTGCCATTTCGCGATGCGGACGGCAACATCGTCAAGTGGTATGGATCGAGCCTCGATATTAACGAGCGCAAAACAGCGGAACAAGAGCTCGGCCGCAACGCCAAGGAGCTACAAAGAAGCGAGTTTTATCTCGCCGAAGGGCAGCGTCTTGCGCACTGGGAAGCTGGGCCTTCGATCCCGCCGGCTTCTACTATTGGTCTCCTGAGTTATTTCGAATGCACGGACTCGATCCGGCCAGCAAACCACCTAGTGTTCAGGAATACCTGGATTGTGTTGCACAGGATCGCGAGTCCTTGGCGAACCTGATCAGGGGAATCTTGACGGAAGCTGCGCCCTTCGATGCTTCAAAGCGCATCGTGCGTCCCAATCGCGAGGTCCGGTACATTTCGCTGCGTCGCTGTTCCTTTTGTCGAAAACCAAAGCCTGAAAAAGTACATTGGCGGCGCCATAGACGTTACGGAACACGAGCTCCTGACGCAGGAGCTCCGCCGACGCGAAGCGTACAATAGGCTCTACACACAAGATATTCACAACCCTTACGAGAGAAGTCGCAACGCGCTATTACTTCCAGTTCCTACTTATCCAGCCCAGTCCGATCCCTGAGAACTTAATCGGCAACAATGCTGAATTTTGGCTCCGCAGCCGCATGCCTGATGTTATTCCCGAATTTGTTGACGAGCGAGCTTTCGCAGAGTAGATCGAGCGTCCCCTCTTGATATTGTGGGGCAGCACCGCGAGGCTGGCACCGATGTACAACGTAATCGAATGCTGGCAAGAGCGAGCAACCGATGTGAGGGGACTTGTAATGGCTGCGACGTACTGGCTGCCGGAACAGGTGCCAACCGACTATGTTTTCCGAGTTGATGGCTTTCTTGCGATGATTAAGTCGATCTGTTCAAGCAAGCTGGCGAATCAAGTTAGGAGTCACTGAGAATGACAAAGACTCTCGGATGCGCTGAGGCAATCGTTTTGTTAGCAGCGGCGTTGGTCGGGCATGCTCCAGCGCGAGCGCAAAGTGCTCCGCCGCAAGGATCTTTCCTAGAGGTGGATGGTGCCAAGCTGCACTACGAAGAATGTGGCTCCGCGCCTAACGCAGTCGTGTTGGTGCATGATGGCGTTTTGCATTCCGCAGCGTGGGACGATGTGTGGCCGGACTTCTGCAAGCACTTTCACACCATCCGGTATGATCGGCGAGGGTACGGACAATCTCCGGTAGCCACTCACGGATATTATGCAACGGACGATCTCGCCGCGGTCCTGCGTCATCTGAAGCTAAAACGTGTGGCGATTGTAGGCAGCTCGCACGGCGGAGAAATCTCGATCAATTTCACGCTGGACCATCCGGAAATGGTGGAGCAGCTTGTGCTGGTGGGCGCCGTGGTCGGCGGGATGCCGTATACAAAACATTTCCTGGAGCGCGGAGATGCTTTGGGCAAACCCCTCGAAAAGGGAGACATTGAGGGCGCCATCGCGGCCGCCGTCAAAGACAAATATCTGACTGCGTCGGGAAGTGATGCCGCCAAGAAGCGAATGGCTGAGATTCTTTCTGCCAATCCGCAAGACCTCACGCATCCAGACCTGGAACTTCCGGTGAAGGCAGCACTGCCGCGGTTGGGAGAGATTCACATCCCAACCCTGCTACTCGTTGGCGACGCTGACATTCCAGATGTTCATGCGCATGCAGGAGCGATTGAGGCAGGCGTACCCAGGGCCCGCCGCGTGGTGATCAGTGACGCGGGCCATCTGATGTATCTAGAAAAGCCTGGGGAGTTCAGCCGGATCGTTATTGAGTTCTTGGAAAACCAGTGAGGGCATCAATGATGGACACGGGGGGCGGCCGATTCGCGGCGGAGCGTTGCTGTTGGCGGTTATCTTGGTTATGCGCGTTTCCACATTAGAACCCACCTTGCCGATTACGCTATTCTATAACAGGGGAAAGTCAAGAGGAAAACTTCCCCGGCGACTGGAATTAGCAAAAATATTCGCCAAGCTTTCCAGCCTACCTAATGGTGGAGGCTCTGGGGTTTTTGGTTCTTGGTCGATTCATTCTGTGGTCCTGACGACGCCGAGGGCTAAAGAAAACCAAGATGCGCGAGATGAATTTTGGTATTCTCTGGACCGCACTCCTTGCTGGCATTATTAAACCTCTGAGTCGCGGCCCATGTTAAAGATCGTTTTGGAAGTGCTCAAATACGCTGCGATTGTCCTTGGAGCGGTATCAGGTCTAATCGGCACCTTCACAGAAAACACGGACAGACCACCCCGTAGGATCACCCCGGCACCTATCGTGGTGATTCGACCCGTTGCCGGGGCGCAAAAAGCACCAAACCTCCTGCTAGGCGCACATGCGACTCCTACTGCGGCTGACGCATTTCATAACGGCCTCAATCCACCAGGCCCCTCCTTCCTGGCACAGCAGAACCCCAAGGGAAACAAGGAGGTCAAACTGGGGGACTTCCCGGACTTCTCTCACCCCCGCGCGGTCAATCCTTCTTCCGAGGTTAGCAGCTTTGAGCTCGATTTGTTCATGAGTCAAATCGGCGCCAAACTGCCGGATTTCTTTGAACGCTTTGCACTCGAACCGATGAATCAAGGCGAAGATCACTTCCGAACCGCGGTTCTGAGGTCGATCTTCTGTTCTTCACCGCGCTCGGTCCAATTCGCGATGTTCGCTTTGCCGCTGGCACAAAACCCGAACCTGTACCTGAACATTGCTGTAAGAGACGCGGTCGCCGGCGTGTGCGCCCTGAATGTCGACCTGATGTTTTATCCGTTGAAAGAAGGTTCCCCCCGTTCTCAAACCGTGGATTTCAAGCTCACCGATCCGATGAAGCCCGCGTCGCCGCAGGTTCGCGGCGATCGCGCTGTATTTTACATACAGGTGGAAAGCCGTTACCTCAATGCCTTGAAGAAGGACGAGCTTCTACGCTTCGAATCCTTCGTTCCGCGCATGGAGCCATCCCTCGTGGTCCTTTGCTCCCACATTGAGGATTCGGCCGTGGTCGCCGAGCACTTCAGGCGGGTTTTGCCCCAAATCGTTGGGTTCAACGTGATTCCAAATCAGACGGAGAAGAATTTTCAAAGTTCGTCAGTCTACCAACTGCAACCCGATGAGGCGATCGCGCGCAACGGGATTGTTTTCGGGTTCAAGAGAGTAAAGCAAAGCTCTGAATGGGATGCGAATCAGTTTCTAGCCGGTCGTGACTAGGGCTGTCCTCAAGGCCTCTTGTCCGCTCGGGAGTTAGCGGCGATGGTCTGGTTCCCGCCAGGGCCTCTTAGTTCTGGGTTGCGTGCTCGTCATGCCACTGCTAATCCAGCCAGGTTGGCTTCTACGCCATGTTTCGCTACATTTTGTGGTTTAAAGGTGCCTTTACAGCGTCAGCACGGGCCGGAGTTGGCGAACCGCATCCGGCATTTCACTGGCTGACGTACCTCCAAACCTCACTCGTAATGCCCAGATTGAACGTCAACACCTTCGTGTAGCGCGCTGCACTCAATGGGAGCCGGCGGCTAACACCTGTTACCGGCCCACTGTCGACCTTCTCGGAATCTCGATTCGTTGACATCGCCTGTGGCGAAGCATAGTATCTCGCCAAGTCTCACCTGTCCCTTTCATCCGTGTCAGGCGGAAAAACATCAGGAGGAATGGAATGCGCAAGCGAATTATGCAGTTCACGTTTGTGTTGTGTGCACTCGTGGTCGCAGCATTGCTGGCGACTACGGCATGGACGCAGTCTCCCACTAAGGAAAAGCCCCCGGTATACACGTATGTCTCTGAGTGGGC
>Ga0306926_10006195_pt1 | contig 12826 bp, 17 predicted proteins | sample flu12Cox44000178_FD_203759 | JGI IMG/M metagenome (GOLD analysis project Ga0306926, IMG submission 203759) | Lab enrichment of tropical soil microbial communities from Luquillo Experimental Forest, Puerto Rico - flux8day.12C.oxic.44.000.178 (v2)... | ecosystem: Environmental > Terrestrial >... | reverse complement strand
CGCCATATTGCCAACTGCAATGCCGTAACGCCCCTGCAAATGTCCAAACTGCAGGCGCGGGCGTCCCCGCCCGCGCTAGGGAGTCGCCAGCGAGTCCCCTCCATGCTCATCAATGCACGGCTTTTTTCAGCACAATCAACAAATGAGCTCTCGAACGATAAATGCCAGTTCCCGGTCGCGGTCTTCTGAAGCGCTACCGACCAAAGAGGCTTGCAGCTGGATCTAATTTGGGACGGCACGGAGGCCGTCCCTCCCGTCCGCACGCGAAATCTACCGCGCATGGATTCGAACCATGAATAACGCCTCCAAAGGGCGCTTGATTCGCGAGGACAGTATCGATTCTGAAATCAAATTGAAATCACGGGCCAACGAGTGCGGCAAGGATTCGCCAAGCGTTGGTGAGCGTGCGCTTTGAGATGGCCGAGTCTAGATACCATGACCAAGAAAGAACACGACAGAGCCAGAACCGACCCGGCTCTCAAAAGCACTGGAGACGGCGCAAGGCGCGGTTCTCGCGCCTGGGGTCAGCAAGGGCGTCGGCAGGAGGCACGCGCCGAGCTGATCGGATGCTCTTGTGAGGTTTTCCAGCGATGACTCGTGGTCGGCCCAGTTATCGCGATGCGCTACAAGGTTGGAGATGAATAGTTCAGCTACGTACTTTTGCCGTGATTTCTGCCACTCGGCGGCCCAGCGCCCGAGCAATGTCGAGGTCCTCAGGCGTTGGCTGCAACTCGCCTTGTCCTCCTGCAATTGTCGTAGCGCCATACGGTGTGCCTCCGCGTGCTTCCGTGTGGAGCATCCCTTTTACTGAGTAGGGCACTCCGACAATCAACATGCCGAGGTGCAACAGCGGAACCATCATTGTAAGGAGCGTGGTTTCCTGACCACCGTGAGTGGAAGCAGTGGAAGTAAACACCCCTGCCGGTTTACCCTCCATCTCACCTTTGAGCCAGAGGCTTGCGGTCGAATCGATAAGCTGCTTCATTTGGGCAGTCATATTGCCGTACCGGGTCGGTGAACCAAATATCACTCCATCGGCTGCGCGTAGATCATCGAGTGTGCAAACCGGGATGTCCTTTTGTTGCTCGCGCACTTGGTTCAGATAATTGTCGTTAGAGGTTTTCTTGAGCACGATGTCGAATTCTTCCACGCGGCGGAAGAGCAGTTCGGCTCCTTTAACCGATTCAGCGCCTTCTTTGACAGCCTGTGCCAGCTTAAAAACGTGTCCGTAGAGGGAGTAGTAAACGATGAGGATTTTCATTTTAGCGGTCGGGTACTGTTGGATATTGGGGTAGCCAAAGACCTCCATCATATCGGCCACGTAAGTTCCAGTCCACACTTTAAATCCAGCTTATGCCTGGCGACGGCGACAAGTGGCTAGGTATACGTAACGGTTAGCTGTAGACAAAGGATGTGTAGCACGTACCGCAACCTCGGCTAAGAGTGTGGGAAAAACCCAAAAATCCCTACAAAATGACAAGCCTTAAATTCAATCGACATACCGCAGCGTTCGCCATCCTTGACATCCTACGCCGTCACGAAGGCGAAGTTCATCAAAACGAAATCGTCTCCGATATCGCACGCGCATTCGGGCGAGAGGACATGGCGAAGTTGAAACTGGAGGTCAGCTTTAGCCTGTCACGGCTGAAGGCGCTTCGTCTCGTCCGCCGTTCCGGCAACGGGTATAACAACGTCACCGAGTTAGGCCGGAGCATTTCACTCGCAGACATGATCGCTATCGATCGCTTCTACGCCAGCCAAGAGCGGCGTGAGCGTTACGCCAAGCGCCAGCGGTAACCGCAAACCATAAATCAAAGGGCGGGTCCGGAAAGGGCCGATTGCCAGACGTGTGCCGGTTGACAAGAAGAAACCAAGTAACCGGCGAGTAAAATCGCCATTTTTTTTAAACCAATGACTATACCAATGACAATAGACATAAATGATTTCATACCGATCACAGAGGCGGCGAAAGTGATCGGAGTAACCCGAGCATGGGTTCACGTTCTGATTCGCGCTCGCGAGCTGACGTGCATTAAGCTCGGCCCGAAAGTGTGGCTTGCTAGGGCGGATTGCGAGCGACGAAGTGAAATACCGCGAGTTAGTCGCGGCCAACGACCCGGAATGCGTCATCGTCGGTGAACGGTTGGCTCATTTACGAGCAGAACTCACACGGAGTCGCCGAACTCGAATCACGGCTAGCAGAATTTCAACCTAACACACTAACAAACAACACAAAGTAAAGAAAAATGGAAGACAATAACGCCCTCAAGGGAACCGTGTCGCTTCGCGTAATGTACATGACCGACGCGGAATATCAGTTGAACTCAACATAGTCGTCAAGTTCGGCTGCACCGGAATGAATTGCTTCGGACAACAACGAATAAAAGCAAAGGTAATCACTGAGGAAACCAGCCTTGTTCGCAATAGCCTTGATCCCTGGAAGCTTCTTGTGCGTGCCGTCTTCATTGACGAGATTAGCTTTGGCCGCTTGGATCAGTCGGTTCCAATCCTATAGGCGGTATGAAAGAGGTTAACCTGTTGCAGACCAAGGTCTTATTCCGCAGGAGCTGAGAGCCGTTCTGGTCTAATGGTAACCACATTCTAGCTCCCAGGTCTTGGCGGCGGAATTGACGGCAAGTGCATAGTCTCTTTGTTTTTTGAGACTGTTAACTGAAAGAGCAAAGGTTTCCCATTGCTCATGCACAGGAGAATTTTTTATGGTGTCCAAAGCTGCCTGTATTTGGCCGTTTCTTGCACGCTCCGCTTGAGCGGCTGCTTCTTGGCGTTCGGCCTCTAGTTGCTCCTGATACTCGTGTTGAGCCTTAGCAAATCTCATCCATTGATTGGCGACAAATGGCGAAGCTATAACGCAACTTAGCGCCAGTAATCCGATGTACTGCTTAGTGGTCATACCTGTTCCTGCTCAAGTCCCGCCTTCAGTGTCGAAGGCAGCCATCCATTTTTCGTGGAAACATTAAAATCGGCTGCCGTCTACAAAGCTTTAGCAGTTTCGTTTTTGCTTTAGGGTCTCTTATCCCCAATGTTTAAGATCTTCCCCACCTTGGCTTTGTCGTAGTGACGCATATTTAGACCGGTCCCAATCCCGATCTCCAGGACACGCCCTTCCGCCCGCGGCACGATTTTCTCGCGCTTCTGGCGCACCGGCTCAAGGCTGCACAAGAAATCGAGCAAATAGGGCAGGATATGACGGTCGTACCAGCTCGCACTCATCTTTAGACTCCTAGATTCTGGATTCTTAATCCTATTCCTTGCCGCCCTTCGCGCATGAAGAGATACACACTCACCTAACGGGCTCCGTCTACGGTTCGAACCTCAAAGAGAGATTCCGCTGAAAAACCAACATTTTGGAATAAGGCACCCTGTTGGGAACGTATCTTAACATTGATGAGGACGCCACTCACAAGGAAGTTTACCGGTAACAATTCAGCGTACTGCTAAGTTTCGGAGTTTAGATTAAAAGCTGAAACTCACGCCGCCGCTGACCCCATTCGAGTCGTAACGATCGCGGCCCAATTGGCCCTGGTAAGCGACATAGGTCGAGATCCGTGGGGTCCATTGAATCCCGACGCCCGCATTGATAATGGCACTATCGTGCCCTTCACTCGGGCCAGACAAAGTCTCGGTTAGCCCGCCAAAAACCGGAGCGCTGACAGTGATCGGAAGAGCGGAGTATTTGTATTCATGTTCCCAGGCGGCTGTGACGGACGGAATCAATGACACATTGCCAACCTGCCAGCCGTAAGAGGCCCGCAGGCCTAAGTCCGTTCTTAAGGAATCCTGGGAATCAGAATGGATTTGCAAGGGGACCAGCGAGCCTTGTTCGGTAAAGCCATTGAGGTTGACATAGGTGTACTGGAGCGCAGCGAGCGGGCCGACCGTCAAATTGCCAAAGTGAAAGTCATAACCGGCTTCGCCGAAGGTGCTGAATTCGGCTCCGTCACTGCTGCCGTTTGCCATTCCGAGTAATGCCTGGCGACTGGTGTCGTAGCTGTTGTATCCTCCAAAGACCGCGCCATTGAGATAAAAACACCGATCGAAGTAGGTAGCGTAAAGACCGCCTCGCCCCGTATTGACGTCAACGTCTCCCGGCCGCAGATCGGTCCAGGTATGGGCGTAACTGCCAAAAAGCCCGAGAGCCAGGTGATCGGTGATCCGGTAGTCGATGCCGACTGTCACTCCACCGGTGGTGAAGTCGTAGCCTTTGGCGAAGCTGTCGTCGCTGACGCTAACGAAATCACCCCAGCCGTTCACCCATACTCCCCAGCGGTTCTGCGGAGTTGGCTGCAACACCGGCGGAGTCTCGGCCACGGCTTTCCCGTTGCTCGCGCCCACTTTATCTTCATACAGCACCGGCGCGCTATAAAAGCTGACATTCGAGGAAAAACCTGTGGAGCCTCTCTGAATTTCCGCAAGACGCTCGTCCAGGTTTAGCCTTTGGATGTTCGATCCCGAAAAACTGATCTCGTAAAGCGACGTCAACTGTTCGGCAGTCGGATCCAGAAGCGGGATCAGGGGCAAGGACAAAGGGGCGTCTGGATCAACCGGCGGAAGCAGAATAGGGGTAGAAACTATAATTGGTGACCTCGCGAGCCCTGACACATAGACAAGAGCCACTCCATTTGGCGCATAGAGATCTACGCGCGCCAGGTTGGGATTGTTATTCAACGAATCGTCCGACCCCGCAAATTGCCCGCTCCGTCTTCCGTTGGTGCGAAGCACTTCAAATGCATTCCCACTGAAAGGCCGGAAATTATTCAGCGAACTCATTGCCAGGGTTCCATTCAAGCTGGCGTTCCCTCCAGCCTGTATCCGATCATAGTCTTTGCCGTTAAGGCCGGCTACTCCCAGCGCCAGGGTCCCGGCGGGACCCTGCACATAATTGCCACCGACATTGATTACCAGCGGATCCAAACTTGGTGTGCGCAGGGTTCCTCCCTGCAGAAAGACATTTCCTTTACCCAGCGCAAAGGAGATGGCTTGAGCGGCGTCTACCGTACCCGCGACCAGAGTTCCTGCCTGGATCAGAGTCCCGCCGCTGTAGGTATTCATGGCGCTTAATGTCAAGGTACCCGGTCCGGTCTTGGTCCAGGCACCGGCGCCACTGATCACCCCGCTCAAGGTCGAGCCGGTCCCGGCATCGGCTAGAAATGTGCCACCCCCGGCATTGAGGGTGATGGTCTTGCTCGAAGTGATCCCTCCGACGGTCGCCACCGCTTCGAGTGCGCCGCCATTAAAGCTCAGCGGTCCGGACCCCAGATTGGTGTCGTTGTTAATCGCCAAAATACCTCCGTTGAAGTTGGTGCCGCCGCCGTAAGTATTGGGGCCGCTTAATGTAAAGGTACCCAGACCGATCTTGGTGAGCGCGAGCACACCGGAGCCATTAGCGATCGTTCCGCTGAAAATGGTATTGGTATTATCGTTGCCGGTGGTCAGCGTGGCTGCTCCCATCCCATTGCTTGTTACCGTGCCGGTGCCGGCCAATGAGCCGATAATCTGGTTAAAGCTCCGGAGGTCGAGCGTCGCGACCGGGAGTACTGTAAAGGCGGAAGTTGGCGCAAACGCGTTGGGGACGCCTGCGGCCATCGTTCCGGAAAGCACCGTCGTCGTGCCGGTGTAGGTGGAGGGCCCGTTGATGGTGAGTGTGCCGTTGCCGTATTTTATCAGCGGACGATTGCCGAAAAGGAGCGCTGGATCCGGGTTGGAATCATTGCCCGCCAGGCCGAATTGCAGGACGGTCGCGCTCGCGAAATTGCTGGTGACGTCGTAGAGCAGATAGGCGCCGCGCCCTACTGTGCCGATCGCGAGCGTATCGGACTTCTCATTATAGGAGAGCGCAAAGATCGTGGTATTTGGCAAGCCCGAGCCGAAACGACGCCAGCCGGAAAGATCGCCGCTGGCATTGCTGTCGGCGACTACCAGCGGATTGCCGGCATTATCGGCATTGTTAAGTCCGCCGACGAAAAGCGCGTCGACGCCGTTGGTATCGAGGAAGGCAAGCGAGGTCGGGCGAATGAATTTCGCCGGGAGGTTGGCCGTCAGCGTCTGGAAGTTCGCCCCTCGGTTGAGACTGCCAAAAAGGTCTACGCTATCGGCCACGAAGAAGCGCTGGTCGGACCGCAGGTCGAACTTGACCGAGGTTGGGGCAAGGCCTGAATAGGCCGGCAACGGCGCCAGCGAACCCGGAGCCGCGCTCGTGCTGAGGAACAGCTCGCCTGTTAGGTTGCCGTGCGTGCCGCCGCCAGCAAGCAACGCATTGGGGTTGTTGCGCGTGCCGTAGTCGATCGCGGTGATTACGCGATTCGTGTTGCCGAGCTCGGTAAGCGAGAGGACGACGCTCGTTGCCCCGGGACCATTGGCTCCCGCCAGCGTGTCCTGCGTCACATAGACGGCCGAACCCGCGAGCGCGATGCGCGTCTTGTCGATGTTGTTGAGGACGAAGGGACTGCTGAAAGAGGCGCCTGCCACCGGCACATTGAAGAAGACCGGGACGCCCTGAGCTACGAAATCGAATCCCGCTGGGAGGGGGCTTATGATCGTACCGGTATGGTCGACGATCAGGCGTCGGAGACCTAATAGTTCCTGTGACGAGACGTAGATCGCGCTATCGGTCCCCAAAGTGACGTCGTTGACGACGGCGTTGAGGCCATCGCCTCCGCCGCCGACAACATTAAACCGCGAGCTCCCGGGTGCTGACTGATAAGCCAAGGAGTTATCTTGCATCGCGACGACGAGACGCTCGCTGTTTGAATCATAGGCGATCTTGTAAAGCTCCATGACGGAGAAGTTGCCCTGCAGCCCCTGCCAGATGCCGGTCGAACTCTGAGGATTGGTGCGGACGTAGAGTCCACCGTCGGTGCCCGTCAGCAGCCGCCCGTTTGCATCGAAGGCAAAGACGCGCCCGTCCGAATGGACCCACGATCCGTTGGCAGTGTTGCCCGTTGCGCCGTTGTCGTCGGACATCCGCGAATCCGTGTTTGCTGCCGCATCGACCCGGAAGATCGCCAGGGCGCTTGCCAGTCCATTGGCAGTAGTGCCAACACTGTCACCCATGACGTAAACCAGATTGCTGTTGTTCGGGTCTATTGCGAGCGCGAGATTCGTTCCTGCCTGGCGTCCGGGATTGACGTCCGGCGTGATCAACTGGCTCCAAGTCGCGCCTGCGTTGCTCGAATAGAAGAGCCCGACCAACTGGCTGCCTTCGACCACGCCGAGCGCGAGGGTGTTGTTCGGACCCGCGGCGATCCGGATGAACGTCTGAACCGCTGCGGTAATCAATCCGTTGCTGTCGGCGCCGGTAAACACGGGTTGCCAGGTGGCGCCTGCGTTCCTGCCGACATACACAGAGGTCTGTCCGAGAGTCGTGGTACTATTGGCCGTCACGGCCGCATAAAAGACATTCGGATTTCTCGGATCGCTGACGAGCGAGCTCACGGGCCCCAACGGAAGCCCCGAACCTGGCGCTCCCGACACCTCACTAAAGGTCGCCCCGGTATTGCTGCTACGAAAGAGCCCGCCTGTGAATGCCATACCAGCGCCGAAGGTGAGCTGCGGCTCGAAGGTCGCTGCGAGGATCGTGCTCCCCCGAGCCGCGACACCGACGACGCTCTGTCCGCTTAAGGCCGTTTCGCCCAGCCGCGTCCAGCTCGTTCCGCCATTCCGGCTGTAGAGCAGACCATTTTGCAGGCCACCGGTAGTTTCGGGCGTCGAGAACATGGAGATCGAGCCGAAGCCACCGTTCGAAGTGGCCCCCGTGCCGGCGATCAGCGTCTGGTGCGTTGAGTCGGTCGGGTCCAACGCAAGGCTCGCGATTGAGAGCGACGCCTTCTGGTCGATCAGCGGCGTCCAGTTCGTCCCGCCATTGGTCGTCTTCCAAATACCGCCATTGGGGCTACCGGCATAGATCGTGCCCGGGTTCGACGGGTCGGCCGCAATGGCTTGGATGGCTCCGGCAGTGCTTCCATTCGGCGGGTTGTCGCCGCTTTGGATGGCAGGGGCTGGGCCAATATTCGGTGCCGGCCCCTGGGAATTGAACACCGAACCGTTTTGAACCTGAGCATCGGCCTCAGGCCAGGTCCAGAAGACCGCATAAAAGACGACAATCCATAACGCAGCAAGGAAGCGCCTTGACATATGGGTTTGCCCTCTCAGCTTAGTCGCCCCGGACGGATGCTAATCGATGCCTGCTTTGGGGGTTATTTGCATCGAAGGCGCGTGTCAGGAGATCTTCTAACGCGAGCAGCCATGTACAACCCGTTTTCTTTTCGACTCCTTGAAGGAGCCGGGCAGAATTGTTACGGCGAGGGTGCCGATCGAAGGAGAGCCACGCTATCGATGCTGCCCCACCGTAGCGGTGGACATTGAAGCATGCGACTGTGAGACATTGGGGGGTCATCTTTCTTGTATCGCGCAATTCGCAACAAAAACTCAAGAGAAACATGACAAACTTGTAGAGCGCGTTTGTAAATCCTGTTTGATGGACAATGTGCCTACTGGTAGGTAGAACGTAAGCGTCTAGCCAAACCCACCTAGTCATCGCTTGGGTTTTTGTGCTCGACTAGCTTGATGAACAAAAACCAAGTAGTACAGGGGCGGAAACGACGGAGCAGCCAGGAAATCAAGCGATTGGTGCTTGAATTCAAGGCGAGCGGGTTGAGACGCAAGGAGTTTTGTCTGGCTCGCGGTATGGCGCTGAGCACGTTGCGGAGACACCTCAAAAACGGGTGCCTGGATGAAGGCGAGGCAAAGATGGGTAGCCGGTTGATTGCAGTAGAGTTGGCCGAGGGGGAGCGCAACACGCACGCTCCAGGGGCTTCTGCTTTGGAAGTGGTCCTATCCAGTGGGCGGCGGATCGCGGTGCGGCAGCAATTTGATTCGGCCACCTTGGGCCGATTGGTGAAGGTGCTGGAGGGACTTTAAGCCGTGTTCGGCCTGGGAGCAGCCACTGGGATTTATCTTGCGGTGGGAGCAACCGATATGCGCAAAGGTTTTGAAGGGTTGTACGGGTTGGTGCGAGATCAACTTGGGCTTGACCCTTTGAGCGGACACCTTTGCTTATTCTGTAACAGGGAGTGCAACCGATTGAAAGTTTTCTACTGGGACGGAAGCGGCTTATGGGTGTGCGCCAAGCGGCTGGAGAAGGGACGCTTCAGCTGGCCCCTGGAATGTAATGAGCAAGGGCGTGTAAGGATCACTCAGGAAGAACTGGCGCTATTGTTAGGCGGGATAGAACTTGCTCAAACACGACGGAAAAATTGGTATCGAAAAGAGAGTTTTCTTAGCAAAAAAGTGGAAGAAAAAGCTGGTAACTAACACAGGATTTTTGTTAGTAGTCAACCATCTCAAACGCAAGCCTTAGCCCACTTCCAGAGTTTGATCCAGCGCTGATTGACCAACTCAAAACGAGTGTTTCGGACTCACTTCGAGCGAGAAACTCTCCGATGAACAGCTGGAGTTATTGGAGCTCGAACCCGGGGTCAGCCGTGCGGAAGTAGAGGCCGAGAGTGAACGTGCTCAGCTAAAGTTGCCCCTCAAGGCAGCCAGGAAGCATCCCGGCCGTCAGGAGTTACCGGCACACCTGCCACGGATAGAAAAGCTTATTGCCTGCACGCCTGAGCAATGTGTATGCGGCAACTGCGGTAAGGAAACGACCCTTATCGGTTACGAGACGGCTGAGCAACTTGACGTAAAGCCGGCTGAATACTTCGTGTTGATGACCAAGCGTGAAAAGCGAGCCTGCAAAGATTGTGAAGAACAAGGCGTTGAGTGCGCGCCGGCGCCGGCTCGAATCATTGAGAGAGGCTTGGCCAGCGATCGGGTCGTGATCGATGCGGTAGTGAGCAAATATGCCGACTATCTTCCGCTTTATCGCCAGAGTGCCATTTTGGAACGCGAGAGCGGCTTAGAAATTTCCAGAGCGACTTTGGATGGTTGGGTGATGCGCGTGGGCGAGTTGCTCCAGCCCATCAGCGCAGCGATGGCTCAGGAATTATTGGATGGCTCCTACATTCAAGCCGATGAAACGACCGTGGCAGTACAGATGCACGATGGTCGGAGCAAAAAACTATCAAGCTTACCTCTGGCAATACAGCTGGCCGGGTGGATCGGTGGTGTTTGATTTTCGGCTTGGCCGCGGACGGGAAGGGCCGAAGCTGTTTCTTGGCAACTTCGAAGGCATCCTCCAGAGCGACGGTTACGGCGCATACGATCATGTCGGTGGAAAGCAACTGGTGCACGCGGCGTGCTGGGCGCATGCCAGGCGAAAGTTTTTCGATGCGCTCAAACTCAATCCCAAAGATCGGGACTCGATTCTGATCGTGGCTCAGATCGATGAGCTTTTTGCCATCGACGCCAAAGCCCGACATGAGAGTTTGAGCCCAAGCGATCGTCACCTGCTACGCTTGGAGCAAGCCAAAACGGGAAGACCTTCGACGGGCGATCGTATAAGGATTGCTCGTGGCGAACCTCGTGCTCGCTGTCGCAATCAATCTGCGGAAGCTGCGATCGCCACTTAGGTTTTCTTTTTGCTGTCCCGGTAGTGCACCAGCCAGGGAAACTCCTCGCGAAACACCTCGGCGAGTTCGTCGTCGAAAATCAAAGAATATTGATGCACCTTGAGATTTTGATCGTGCCAGTGATCTTGTCGCAAGCGGTCTTCCCATTCGTGATTGGGTAAAAGCCACTTTCTCTATCGAACTGTCGAAGGACAACTCGTCTATCTGTATTCGCCACTCACGCTCCCAAGTAAAACCCACTCCATTGCACGGGTCGAACCGGACATGTCTCCAACGATGACTTTCTGGGAGATCGTCGAATTCTGCGTCCGGCTGATAGATTACCGGCCGACCACCCAGCTCGAAAAGCCACGTTTTCGGTAGCATGATTCCGAACTTCGAATACCGGCCTTTACCTCGCTTATTCACAAAGCCATGACGTAGCAAGGCAAGGGATAATTCGCTAAAGCAGACACACTGGTACTTTCCCTTTATGTGGCCGATTCCTCCGCGCAAGAGCCGTTCGTCCAGAATTTGGGTCAGTTTCTCGAAAGCCTCCTCGTCGGTTTCTCCTCGAATGAAGTGTATAAGATTGTCGGTGAGATCGGGTCGCATGTTGCCGTGTCTCAAGCGTACACTCCCTGGTTGCCAGCGATAATACTGGGTTAAGCCACTCTATTCCAACCACTTATAGATGGCTACCGCGCATGGATTCGAACCATGAATAACGCCTCCAAAGGGCGCTGTTGCATCTTTGTAAATACTTATTAATAATGAACTTATGTATCTATTAATTCTTATACCTCAAAATTTACCTCACCACAGAATGCCAATCGCTTTGAGGAAAGGAGCTGCGGCGTACCGGTGAGCCGCAGGCGAAGAGGAAGCCCGGAAAACAGTGGCACGGCCGGCGCGTCGCCGGAAGGCCTGGAAAAGTGCGGATTCTTTTTGGGGTGCTGACGCCTCAAATCGTGTGGGTCAAGAACGGCGTAGAAGTCAGGGTTGACGACTTGATCTGCGGTCACACATTGCTCGCCGGTTGGGCGAGACGCTGCGTTCGAGGCCGGCCAGCGTCGTCGGACCCAAGGAAGGGACCCGATCCTGGGTGCCACCGGCGACAGTGTAACCCTCCGCTCGCAGATCTTCGGCCAAATCCTTTTCCATCTGGGCTGCTGCCTCGAAAGGCATCGGATTTAAATATTCGTACAGCTCAGGCATCAAGCGGAGACCGCACCTTTCTACGACCCACGCCGATTTTTCACCTTTCTTGTGATTCTGGAACCGGTCTTGGACCGCCAATCCTGTCATCCCAACGTAGACGCATGGCTTTGCTGGGTCGCGATTTGGGTTCAACCGCAGGATCGATCGATGCTGAAGCACGGCTGGGTCGAGTAGTATAACGTATACACTGTGATGGAAGGTTTTTGCAGGGGCCTCTTTCCGCTTGTGGTCCCTCGCGGAGTTCCGACTGCGATTTAGACCGCGCCACATATAATTCTTGGTATGGGCTCTGGGCAGATAAGCGGCTTCGCAATAAATCTTCTCACGTTACGTTCTCGGCTACGATTCGGACCACGGTTACGCTGGGCGACGAGTTTGAGGAAGGAGAAATATCCTTTATCTTATCCCTGCAACGGAAGACCTCGTGCCTGACCCCATTCCATTCGATCACTCTCGGGCCGCAGCTGCCGTTGACCAAGCCAACCCCCGAAACGTCCTGTGCGGCATTCGGATCTCACTGGCTGAAGATGTGGCAACGGCAATCGCAGAATGGCTGAGAATCGCGGTGATGCAATTTCTCTCGAGCGAAACGCTGGCGCTGATGGGGTTGAAAGATAGCGGCGAATTTCGCCATTATTTCGTGACAAGGTTCCGCGGCATCCTGGCGCTCGTGCTGAAAAATGCCGACCAGACCAATTCAGCGATACCCGATTGGGCGAAAGCGCGGATTAAGGAAGCGTGGAATGTGGAGTGAAAGCGAACCCGCTCGCAAACGGTCTTGAACGTGAGGATGGTCTGCTCTTACTGCGGCTAATGATTTTGACGATGTAATCGATCCCGACGATTCAGGCCCGCAGCTTTCGGTCACCTTCAATGAGCAACCCGTCGCCGAAATCTACGCTTTGCCCGTGGCCCAGACAGAGCAAACACCTGGGCGCGATCCCCATACTCTGGAGCATTCAAGTGCGCCACAATCGCCGCCTGGAGCGACAATAGCGACGGTAGGCGCTCCTCCAGTGCCCGATTTGCTCGATCCCTCGGTGCTCCTCTCGATGCCGCCCAGAGTTGCTGCTTTTATGTTGTGCGAGGCACCC
>Ga0306926_10006192_pt1 | contig 12833 bp, 8 predicted proteins | sample flu12Cox44000178_FD_203759 | JGI IMG/M metagenome (GOLD analysis project Ga0306926, IMG submission 203759) | Lab enrichment of tropical soil microbial communities from Luquillo Experimental Forest, Puerto Rico - flux8day.12C.oxic.44.000.178 (v2)... | ecosystem: Environmental > Terrestrial > Soil... | reverse complement strand
CCAGACCACGCGGCAGCTCGAAAAACAGCTTGCTGAACAGCGCCGCAAAGAAGCCCTGAACCAGCTCGAGGAGCTCTTCGCGAAGACTCAGATGATCAAGGGCACCAAAGTAGTGGTCGGCGAGGTAGAAGGCGCGGACCGCGAGACCCTGCGGCAGCTGGTAGACCGTCTGAGGCAAAAACTCGGGTCTGGGGTGGTAGTGCTGGGGCAGGCCGAAGACGGCAAAGTGGCCCTGATCGCTGCGGTGACCAGAGACCTGACCGCTAAAGTCCATGCTGGCAAGGTGATACAGGCACTTGCCCACCAGGTGGGCGGCAAGGGTGGCGGCCGGCCCGATTTGGCAGAGGGTGGCGGAGAAGACACAAAAGCCCTAAATAGTACTCTTGGGGGAGTGCCGGCACTCCTGGAGCCGTTGCTATGATCGGGATGCGCCTGAGACGTGTTTGCCGGGAGACGCTTTACCCGGTGGGTCCGATTTCGCTCGAGGAACGGCTTCGGCATGGCTCGAGCCGCCCGTTCTGCGAGCTCTGTCGAGATCCTGAAGCAAGGTTAGCGCAGGGTTTCGAAGCGGAACCGCTCGATCCGAGGGGTCTTGCAAAAGCCCTTGGAACCCTGAAGTCCGAGCCTTCCCGCGAAAGGCCATGGGCAAACGAAGCTCCAACCCGGTCCTTGTCGCCACGGCGATCTTCGTATTCTGCTGGGCGTTTGGTGCGGACTCCGCCGAAGCGCAGATCACCAAGGTTGCCAACGATGACGGCCGAATGCTGTTCGTCAACGCGGAACCGCCCGCTGCCTTGCGGCTGGCTCCGCGCAAGCCGCGTGGCATCTTCCTGCCCGCCGAAGTTTCCTTTACCGGAGGCAGCCGTCCGGCGATCGATCTGGACCGCGACGGCGCAGAGAAACTGGTAAGGGAAGCAGCCGAACGCCATAGCGTGGACCCGGCTTTGGTCCGCGCCGTAATCGAGACCGAATCCAACTGGAATGCTGGGGCGATCTCCCGTAAGGGTGCGGTCGGCCTGATGCAGCTGATTCCGACTACAGCACAACGTTTCGGCGTCAATGACCTCTACAGCCCGCAACAGAACATCGACGCCGGGGTTCGATACCTGAAAACGTTGCTGGAACGCTACAATGGCAACCTGGAACTGGCCTTGGCAGCGTACAATGCGGGAGAGGGCGCCGTGGACCGGGCGCACGGCATCCCGCGCTTCCGGGAAACCCAGGATTACGTGCAACGGGTGCAGAGTGCTTACTTTCGGCCGGGATCGGGACGTTTGGATGGCGCGTTTGTCAATCCGCACGCGATCCGCAAGACCAGCGACTCCGCCGGAAGAACCATCTTTACGAACGATTGAGGGTGGCAAAGAGCCCAGGCCGGGTCCTGTGCCGCCACGGGTAATCTGCAACCGTCCGGGCCATTCTGCGCAGCACATCGTTTTGGGGCAGCGGGTTGGGGGATGAGCGACAGGATTTTTGCTTGTAAAGTGCGTGGTGTATTGGTTTCCGGCGGCGGCTTGCCTGGGCGCGTTCTTTCGGCGATTTTTTTGCACCAGCGCTTCGCCAGCGCTTCGCCGGTTTTTGCTGCCGTGGCCATCGCCTGCCTTTCGTTTTCGCCCGCTTCACTACTCGCCTGGGAAGCGCTCAGCGATCCGCCGGCCGGCCGTTCGGCCAGCGCATCAGGAAATGCCGCCGATCCGGCTGGGCCGGAACGCCGCCAGGCGGCGAGCGCGCAATTCGGCCGCGCGGAGGAGCAACGCGAGGCGCTCCATAACAAGCCTGCCGAGAAACGCACCCTCAACGACTACAAGCAGGTGGTCAACAGCTATCGCCGCGTCTATCTGATTACGCCGCACGCCGCAGAAGTGCCGGATGCGCTGCTCGCGGTGGCGCAGCTGTATACGGAAATGGGTGACCGCTTCGGGCGGGCCTACTACCAGTCGGCCGTGGACAGCTATCAGTTCCTGATGCGCGAGTATCCGCAGAGCCGCTATTGCCCGGATGCCTACCTGCGGTCGGCGCAGCTCGAGAAAGACCGGCTGGGCGATATTGCAGGAGCGATCCGTACCTACGACACTTTTCTCAAGAAATTTCCGCACTCCAAGCAACGCCGGGAAGCCCAGGAAGCGCGCGCTGAGCTGGCCCTGCTGCAGAATTCCGCGCCGGCTGACTCCGGGAAAAGCGCCCTTTCAAAGAGCGCCGGCTCGGAGGCGGAAAGCGCGCCGCGCGCGGTGGCGCCCGCGGATAAACCTGTGGAAATGGCGATGGGCAACGCGGCCGGCAATCAGACGCCCACCGGTGCAAGCGCCCGGATCCCTAGAGTCGAGAGAATCAGCACCAAGGCCGCCCAGGACTCGGTCCGCGTGACCATCGATCTTGACAGCAGCGTACAGTTTTTTTCCGGGCGCATCGCCAACCCCGACCGCATCTATTTTGATTTGCGGGGGGCGAAGCTCGCGCCCCAGCTGCTGCACGACAAAATCACCAGCGAAAGCACGATGGTCTCGGCGATTCGCGTGGCCCAGAATGCCTCCGGCGTGGTGCGGGTGGTGCTCGATGTGAACGGCGTGACCGATTACTTGGCTTCCCTGCTAAGCAATCCGCCGCGACTGGCCATCGATTTGTACGCCAGCTCGAAGGCCCTGCAGCTCGCGCAGGCGAAAAACGCTTCGGCCGGTGCGGTTGCGTCGGAAGCTCCTGGGGGCCAGGTCCCGGCGACCGCGGGGGGCAAGGCCGCCCCGTCCGCGGCAACGAGCGGCGAAGCCGCGACTGCCATACCCGACCCCAAGCGGACGCTCGGTTCAGCGAAGAGCGGCCGCAAGCCTGACTTAGTGCAGCCCGCGTCTACTCCCCTGCCGACGCACGACGGGCAATCTACGCTGACGCGGGCGCTCGGGCTAAAGATCGGGCGCATCGTGATCGATGCCGGGCACGGCGGCCATGACACCGGAACCATCGGACCTACCGGACTGATGGAGAAGGATCTGTGCCTGGACGTGGCCCTGCGGCTCGGGAAAATCATTCAGCAGCGTCTGCCCGGCGCGGATGTGGTACTGACGCGGTCAGATGACACGTTCATTCCGCTCGAGGAACGCACGCGCATCGCGAACGAAGCCAAAGCGGACATGTTTGTCTCAATTCACGCCAATTCGAGCCAGGATTCCGGCGCACGCGGGATCGAGACGTATTATTTGAATCTGAAAGGCTCGCCGGAGGCCATGGAAGTGGCGGCACGTGAAAATGCCACTTCCGAACAGGGCGTTCACGAGCTGGAAGATCTGGTGAAGCAGATCGCGCGCACGGAAAAGATTGACGAGTCGCGTGAGTTTGCTGAGGATGTTCAGGACTCGCTGTCGAAGCGCGTTCAGAAAACGGCGCGGACGGTGAAAAACCGCGGCGTGCGCAAAGCGCCGTTCGTGGTGCTGATTGGCGCGGATATGCCGTCGATTTTGACGGAGATCTCGTTCCTCAGTAATCCCGCCGACGAGAAGCTCCTGAAGCAGCCGGACCACCGCCAGCGCGTGGCGGAAGGGATCTTCCAGGGCATCGCCGGTTACCTCGAGAGTCTGAACAGCATGAGCGTCAATGAAAGCGGAACACCGGCTCCACGCAAGACGACAACTTCAGCCGCCTCGGCAGCGGATCCGTCGCGCAACCGAAACTAGTCTTTCGGTGTCTAATAGAGTTACAGGGATGAGCGCTTCCTACAGTTCAAGATGGTTAGTGGTTGCTGCCCTTCTGCTGGCGGCCAGGTCGGCCGTCGCCGAGCAGGGCATTCTGCCTGCCCGGTTTGCTTCGTGGAACGCCACCCCCAGCGCCGCGTCCAGCAGTTCCTTTCCGCCACCGTTACATCAGGAGCTCGGCGGCGGCAATCCCGAAGCGGCGGACTATACCAGCGGGCCCAAAACCATTCATGCAGTGCTCGAGAAGTACAAGGATCCGAGCAGTGCGTACTCCGCCTATACGGAACTGTTGCGGGTGGGAATGCAGCCAACCGATGTGCGGACCTATTCGGCGGTCGATGGCGATCGCATGATGCTGCTGATCGGGAATTTTCTGTTGCACGTGGACCGGGTAAGAAGCATCTCGGCGGCGGACTTGCGGGAGCTAGCGCTCGAGATCGAAGGGCATGCAGATCGCTCTCCGCTGCCGCCGATTCGCAACTATCTGCCGGAGGAACGGCTGATCCAAGGGACGCAGCGGTACGCACTGGGACCGGCAGGATTCGAGAATGCTCTGGGCGCGCTGGGGCAAGGCAAGTTTGCGGCGCTGGCGTCGGAAATCGGGTTTCCGGCAGGCGCCGAGGCTATGTTCGCCGGTTACCTGCTCGCGCCGGGCAGCCAGCAGACCCTGCTGATTATAGAATATCCGACCCCGCAGCTCGCGGAGCAGCATTTGCGGCACATTCAGTCGGCGCTCGCCGCAAATCCGGAATTGGCAAATACCACCGTGGAGCGCAAGGCTTCTCTGCTGTCTTTGGTGCTGTCTCCGGTAAACCAGCGTGTGGCGTCGGAACTGCGCGCGGAGATCGACTATGGGACGCAGGTGACCTGGAACGAGCCATCGCACACGCTGACCGATCCGCCCTGGCTGCTGGTGGTCAAGAATATTTTCCTCGGGACACTGGCGTTTTGTGGCCTGGCGCTGGCGCTGGGGCTGGCGTTCGGCGGTGTGCGCGTGGCCACCAAGCGGCTGCTTCCCGGCAAGATTTTCGACCGCCCCGAAGACATGGAAGTCTTACAATTGGGGCTCTCCGGCAAGCGCATCGATCCGCGCGATTTCTACTGACGACCTCCTCGCCAGAGACGCAAGTCGATATAACCCTGGTACTTGCGCCGCGTCTAATGAGAGACGTAGGGGATTGTCTCTTTGCGGCATACCGGCGGTGTCGTACCATTTCACGGCAGCGATTCTTTCAGCATCTAAGAGGGCGGACCTTTGCGACTAGAGTTCCCAACGAGTTATCGGCGAGCAGGGCGACGCGCGCGGGCTGTGCCGCTGCTAGTGCTGCTGGCGGCCGGCGTGGTTGCAGGCTGCGGACAGAAGACGGCCGCCGATGGTCCCGCGGGAGGCCCTTCCGCCGGGATGCCGGTCGAGGTCGAGCCGGTCAAAAGCGTGACCATCCCCGACACCACGGAGTACCTTTCGGTGCTGAAGTCGCGGCGCTCCGCGAACATCAATCCGCAGGTGGAAGGGCAGGTGGTGCGGATTTTCGTCAAGTCGGGTGACCGGGTGACGGCGGGCCAGGCCTTGCTCGAGATCGATCCGATCAAGCAGCAAGCGACGGTGAGCAGCGGGGAAGCTTCGCGGGCGGCGCAGGAGGCGAATGTCTCGCTGTCGAAGATATCGTTCGAACGATCGAAAAAGCTCTACGAAGCCGGGGTGATCAGCAAAGCCGACTTTGATTCAGCACAATCGAACTACGACGCCGCCGTGGCGCAGTTGAAAGCCCTCGAGGAGCAGGTCAACACGCAGAAGGCGGAACTGAAATACTACACGGTGGGCGCGCCGATGGACGGCATCGTGGGCGATATTCCGGTGCGCATGGGCGACCGCGTGCAGGTCACCACGCTGCTGACCACGGTCGATGAGCCCGGGGCGCTCGAAGCGTACATCTACATTCCGCTCGAGCGTTCCCGCTCGCTGCGGCTGGGTTTGCCGGTTAAACTGCTGGCCGCGGGCGGAGCGCTGCTAGCCAATACGACAATCACCTTCGTCTCTCCGCAGGTGGAACCGGACACCCAGACAGTGCTGGCCAAGGCTGCAGTGCCGAACTCGGAAACCCGCTTGCGTGTTTCACAACAAGTGCGGGCGCAGCTGAGGTGGGGCGAGCGGCAAGGCGCGACGATTCCTTTTCTGAGCATCAACCGGATCAACGGGCAGTATTTTGCATTCGTTTCCGTGAACGAAGGCAAAGGCACGGTGGCCCGGCAGAAGCTGTTGAGAATCGGCGACAATATCGGAAACGATGTGGAAGTGCTCGACGGCATCAAGGCCGGCGACCACCTGATCGTTTCCGGCACGCAATTCCTGCAGGACGGCGCGCCGGTGGCAGAGCACCTGGGGTCCCCGGCGGGCGCCCCGGCTCCGCAGGCAAATTCGAAGGCGGTCTCCGACTAGGCTTGCCCTTAAACATGACGCCAACGGCTCCCTCCGCCAACGCAATCGCACGGCACATTGTTTTTCAGGAAGCAGGGTTCGCGCCTGCTCGGCATTCATTTCTGGCCCGGCTGTCTTTCTTGCCGCGAGGACGGTGACAGAGTTTCCGCATGTTCGTTGACTTTTTCATCAATCGGCCGGTGTTCGCAAGCGTGTGCGCGATGGTGATCGTGCTGGGGGGAGCGATTTCCATTCCGACCCTGCCGGTCGCGGAGCTGCCCGACCTGGCTCCTCCGCAGGTGGTGGTGTCCAGCACTTACATCGGCGCGAATGCACAGACGGTGGAATCGGCGGTGACCATTCCGCTCGAACAGACCATCAACGGCGTGCAGGGTATGAAGTACATCACGTCGTCAAGCAGCAACACCGGCGCAAGCGAGATCAATGTGGTCTTCGATGTTACCCGGCCGATTGATTTAGCCGCCGTGGACGTGCAAAACCGCGTGAGCCAGGCACTGGCCCGCCTGCCGAACGAAGTCAAGAATACCGGCGTCATTGTCACCAAGCAGACCAGCGGATTTGTGTTTGGCGGTGGCGTGTACTCTGAGAACGGGCAGTACGACAGCCTGTTCCTCAGCAACTACATCGACGTATACATCAAGGATGCCCTCAAAAGGGTGCCCGGCGTCGGCGATGTCATTATTTTCGGCGAGCGCAAGTACGCCATGCGCCTGTGGTTAGACCCGGGGAAGCTGGCAGAGCGCGGCTTGACCGCGAGCTCGGTAGTCAACGCGCTGCAGGAACAAAACGTCGAGGTGGCCGCCGGGCAGATCGGGCAGCCGCCATCGCCGAGCGGGCAGGCCTACCAGGTGAGTGTGCGAGCCGTGGGACGGCTCTCCGAACCGGCGGAGTTCGACAACATTGTGATCAAGACCGGATCGGACGGGACCCTCGTGCGAATCAAGGATGTCGGCCGCTCCGAGCTGGGCGCAGAGGACTACGGGTCGCTTCTGCGGTTTAACGGACATGATGCGGTCGGACTGGGACTGTCGCAGCTGCCCGGCGCGAACGCACTCGACGTGGATCGCGCGGCCAAGGCGGAACTGGTGCGTCTGTCGAAAAATTTTCCGCCCGGGCTAAAAGTGGCCGTGGCCTTCGACACCACCACGGTGATCGGCGAGTCGATTCGGGATGTACTGCAAACGTTACTGGAAGCGATCATCCTGGTGGTTATCGTGATTTATGTGTTCCTGCAGGACTGGCGAAGCACGCTGATTCCGGCGATCACGATTCCGGTCTCTTTGGTGGGCACGTTCATTTTCGTGAAGGCTTTCGGGTTTTCGATAAATACGCTGACTCTGTTCGGTATCACGCTGGCCACCGGGCTGGTGGTGGACGACGCGATCGTGGTGATCGAAAACGTGGAGCGGCACATCACCGAAGGAATCACGGAGCCGCACAACGCCGCGTTCGTGGCCATGCGAGAGGTGGCCGGCGCGGTGATTGCTACCTCGCTCGTGTTGGTGTCGGTATTCGTGCCGGTGGCCCTGTTTCCGGGGACGACGGGCATCTTGTTCCGGCAGTTCGCTCTGACCATCGCATTTTCCGTGTCCATTTCGGCATTCAACGCGTTGACGCTGACGCCTTCGCTCTCCGCTCTTCTTCTCGGCAAATATCGCGAGCGCGCCAAGGGCGTGTTTTTCAGCGCCTTCAACAAGGCGGTGGCCGCGGGCACGGCAGCCTACGAGCGCGTGGTCGAACGCGTGCTTGAGTGGCGAAAGCTTGCGGTGGTGGCGTTTTTCGGCACGTTGGCGCTGACTTACTGGGTATACACGCGCGTGCCCACCGCTTTTATACCCGAAGATGATCAGGGCTACCTGATGGTGGTGGTGCAGGCGCCGCAGGGCGCATCGCTCGAGTACACGGGAGACGTATGCACCCGCATTGAGAAAGAGCTGCTGAAGATTCCGGATGTTGAAGGAACGTTCTCGGTGGTGGGATTCAGCTTCAGCGGAACTGCCTCGAATCAGGCCATCGTGTTCGTTCCGCTGAAGTCGTTCGACGAACGCAAGGGCGACCAGCATTCCGCCGCGACGGTGCTCGAGAACATGCGCGCGCCGCTGGCAACCATTGGGGGAGCGCTGGTGGTGCCGTTTAATCCGCCAGCGGTGCAGGGGCTCGGCAACTTCGGCGGATTCACCTTTGAAGTGGAGGATCTGGGGCGCAATTCGGTGCAGCAGATTGCTAACGCCGCTTACAGCCTGATCGGCCAGGGGAACTCGAGCGGTACGCTCACGGGACTATTCACCAGCTTTACCGCGAACGATCCGCAATACCTGGTGAAGATCGACCGCGAAAAGGCGAAGAGTCTGCAGGTCCCGTTTACACAGATCACCGACGCACTACAGGTGTATATGGGATCGGTATATGTGAACGACTTTAACTTCAACAACAGGTCGTATCGCGTATATGTACAGGCCGAAGCACGCTATCGGGCACAGCCCAAGGACATCAGCCAGTATTATCTGAAATCGGACAAGGGCAACCTGATTCCCCTCGACAATTTTGTGCAGGTAGAGCAGACGGCGAATCCCCAGGTCATCAGCCACTTCAATCTGTTCCGGTCGGCGGAAATCAACGGTTCGCCGGCGCCCGGACGCAGTTCGGGACAAGCGATCGCGGATATGGAGGCGCTCGCAAAGAAGTCGCTGCCCAGCGGAATGACCTATGAATGGAGCGGATTGTCGCTCGAAGAGCTGGAGTCCGGCGGTAAAGCGGTGGTTTTGTTTGCCCTGGGACTGGCGTTCGTATATCTGACGCTGGCGGCGCAATATGAAAGCTTCGTGCTGCCGTTTATCGTGCTGCTGGCAGTTCCGGTGGCGCTGCTCGGAGCGGTGGGAGCCCTGGCGCTGCGCGGGCTCGACAACAATGTCTATTGTCAGATTGGGCTGGTGATGCTCATCGGATTGTCGAGCAAGAACGCCATACTGATCGTGGAGTTTGCAGAGCAACTGCGCGCCCAGGGCCGCTCCATCGCCGAGGCGGCCGTAGAGGCTGCGCGGATCCGGTTGCGGCCGATTCTCATGACGTCCCTCGCGTTTATTCTCGGCGTAGTGCCGCTGGTTTTTGCGACCGGCGCTGGGAAAGCGGGACGCGTTTCGGTAGGGACAACCGTGTTTGGCGGAATGATCGCGGCGACGTCCCTGAACCTGATCTTTATTCCGCTCCTCTATTCGATGGTCCGCACGCTCTTCCCTGGCGGCGGGAAAGCGGCGGCTCTGCGCCGGGAGCTGCCGGCAGCCTGAAAGCTGCTATCGCCGGAGTTCGCCGTTTGTGCCAAACTACCCTCCGACAGATTGTGGAGCCACACCATGCACAGCGACTACCCAGGTAATCTCAGCGGGTGTTCACGCAGGTCATTTCTCCAGATCGGGATGGGCAGTTCGGCGGCGCTGGCATCAGGTGTTCTCAGCGAACCGTTCTTTGCCGCTGCTGCTCGCGCAACTTCCCTTCCGCGCGGCCCTTTTCCGAAAGATGCTGTAGTGATCGACGAGAACGAAAATCCTTTGGGGCCATGCGCCTCGGCGCGCGACGCGATTGCGGAAGTCAGCGCAAATTCCGGGCGCTACCAACACTGGCTTACCGAAGGCTTGATCCAGCAATTCGCTGCCCAGGAAGGTCTCAAGCCGAACTACGTTTGCGCTTTCCCCGGCTCCGGCGAGCCTCTGCATTTCACAGTGCTGGCATTCACGTCAGCGGCACGCAGCTATGTCACGGCGGACCCCGGCTACGAGGCGGGGATGCACGCGGCGAAACTAAGTGGCGCGCGGATAGTCAAAGTGCCGCTGACCTCTTCCTATGCACACGATGTGAAGGCCACGCTCGCGGCAGCGCCTGATGCCGGCGTCTTTTATGTGTGCACGCCCAATAACCCCACCGGAACCCTAACCCCGCACTCGGACATTGAATATTTGGTTGAGCACAAACCACAGGGCTCGGTTGTGCTCGTGGACGAAGCGTATATCCATTTCTCTGACGCGGTGAGCTCGCTCGACCTGGTGAAGGCCGACCAAGATGTCGTGGTGTTGCGCACGTTTTCAAAGATCTACGGAATGGCTGGATTGCGCTGCGGGCTCGCCATTGGCCGGCCGGACCTCGTTGAAAAGTTGGCCAGTTTCAGCGGATGGAATCGTTTGCCGGTAACGGCTGTGGCGGCCGCCATCAACAGCCTCAGTGATCCTGCGCTGGTGCCGGAGCGCAAGAAGATCAACGCATCGGTCCGCAGTGAGACCTTTGCTTGGCTGGACCGCAATGGGTACAGCTATACGCCCTCAGTTGCGAACTTTTTCATGCTGGACACTAAGCGCCCCGCCAGAGAGATCATCGAGGCTATGGCAAAGAGAAACGTTTTTGTTGGACGCTCCTGGCCGGTGTGGCCAACGCATGTCCGCATTACCGTGGGAACCGGTCCGGAGATGGAGAAATTTCAGGCGGCTTTTCACGAAGTAATGCAGAGCAAGCCGGCGCGCCTGCTGGTTCCTGAGGAGCGCAGCCTTGCGGCGAAGCTGGACGGGAAGCGCGATCCCCGCACACTTGCGGAGAATTGGTGATCGGCAGGATCGCCGCCGCAGCGCTAACCGAAGTGTTCCAAAATGCGCCGTATACCTTCGGCAAAGTCCGCCGTGGGCACAATCAGGCTGACCACCAGGTGGCCCGGCTGCGCGAAATCGTAAAAATGCCCTGCATGAATGTGCACGGCGCGTTCCTTCAGCAGCGCGATCGCCAACTCCTCGTCGCTGGCAAGAGCTGGAACGCGCAAGACGGCGGTCCAGCCGCCTTCGCACGCCAGACGAGCGCAAACCGTTGGCCGCGACAGTTGCTCGTCTAACGCAAGCAGATTCGCGCGGATACGGGCCATGGTCTGAGCGTGAAATGCATGGCGCATCTCGAGCAGCAACTTCGCGGCTAGCTGCACTGGCATGCCGACGGAAAGATAGGAATCGGCGATGAGCTCCAACCGCTCGAGCGCTTCCCTTTTTGGGGCTGCGGGGCCCCCCACCGTGATCCACGCCAACTTCATCTGCGGCAAGCCGCAGATCTTCGACAGACCGCTCAGGGTAAAACTGAGAGCCTCGTTGCGCCGCGTGAAACTGTGATGCCCGTCCCGTAGCGAGAAAGGCAGAAACACCTCGTCGGCAATCAGCGCTAACCCGCGGCTCTGACAGAACTCCGAGAGCTGTCCCTGTTCCGACTCCGAGACATAGTGACCGGTGGGGTTGTTCGGATGAACCACGACCACCGCTCGAGTCCGTTCTGTGGTCGCGCCCGCCAGAGCCGTAAAATCGATTTGCCAGCCGTGGTCGTAGGCCAGGGGGAAACGAACCAGCTTCACGTCGCACAGGTCTGCGAGAAACTCAAAAAGGGGATACCCCGGCGAGGGTATCAGCACCTCGTCTCCGGGATTGCAGAGCAGCCGGAAGAGGAACGAATAGCCTTCGCTCGTTCCGCTGGTCAGAATGAGATCTCCAGCGCCCAGAGGCGCGCCGAGCTCGCGGTAGTAGCAGGAAACCGCTTCCCGTGCCTCGAGAATGCCTTGCGGATCGGGCTGGTAGAGCGCAACGCCGGGCTGCGCCAACGCTTGACGGAGGCACGCTCCATCGGAGAAGAGACCGCACTCGGTGGGATTGGAACGCGCCAAGTCCAAGATGGGAACACCAGCCGCCCGCAGCTCCGTCAAAGTACGGCTAATGCGATTTTCCTCGCGGTTCCAGCGCGTGCGGTCAGAGAACATGATTGCAGGCAAAGCAGAGTTTCATTATAGACGGCTGGCTGCTGCCGCGGCACTGCTCATCCCTGTTATTTTCAATCGGTTATGTAGCGCCCACCCTTGGCAACTTTTTGCGCCTAGCGGGGTTAAATCTAGCGAGGATAGCTTCCCCAGGCGAACCTGCCGGGAAGCACAAAGGCTCGAAAATTTGAGCCTTACAGGCTAAAGCAATGCGATACCTTAAATACGCTGTCTTGCTCGGAGTTTTCGCTTTGTTCTGCGGGGGAACCTCTCAGGCGCAAGTGCGCGTGGGAGTCGGAATCGGCGTCGGGCCGGTTTATGGACCAGCGCCAGTCTGCCCGTATGGGTACTATGGCTATTATCCTTACGGTTGCGCTCCTTACGGCTACTATGGACCCGACTGGTTCGTGAATGGCATCTTCATTGGCGCCGGCCCCTGGTTCCACGGCTTCTACGGGCGCGGCTTCGGTTACTACGGCGGCGGTTACTATGGTCGTCCCGGAGTTTATGGCCGCGGTTTCGCGGGCCGTGGCGGGTTCGCCGGACGCCCACCGGCTGCTCGCGGTTTCGCGGGCCCTGCAATCCGCGGCGGTAGCGCTGGCGGCTTTCACGGCAGCGGCGGTGGTTTTCACGGCGGCAGTTTTCATGGCGGCGGCCACCGCTAAGAATTGAGCTGGAAACCCAGCTCTGAAGCTAACACCAAAGCGCCAGCGAACACTGATGGTTCGCTGGCGCTTTTGGCTGCGAGCAGAGGCAACCCTCCTTCCACCGGTTCTTTCGGCCCGCAGTTCTGCTGAAAAACGCAACGAATGGCGTTGGTGGACGATCAGAAAGGCGCTAAAGTAGGTCGTCTGTTCCGTGCCACGTCTATGGCCCACGATCTCGAAAAGGAAGCCGCCGCTCGCGCCAGCATGCGCTTTGTGAGCGACGGGCAAGTTGTTGGGCTAGG
>Ga0306926_10006189_pt1 | contig 12835 bp, 22 predicted proteins | sample flu12Cox44000178_FD_203759 | JGI IMG/M metagenome (GOLD analysis project Ga0306926, IMG submission 203759) | Lab enrichment of tropical soil microbial communities from Luquillo Experimental Forest, Puerto Rico - flux8day.12C.oxic.44.000.178 (v2)... | ecosystem: Environmental > Terrestrial >... | reverse complement strand
TATCTCACTCGCCCCGGCCGCGCCGCCATCGCTGCCGGTCGGCGCCTCACCGAACACACCATTATTCCGGCCCTCGTCTGACCAATCTGCTCACAAGATGCAAACACTTCGACCGTAAGCCACTAATGATGGGCTATTGCTATGACCCTTTTCTGTCCGAGCGCTCTCTCAAGCCGCCGGTCTTCCACACCTCGACTTTCGTGTTTCGATCGGCTCAGGACGGGAAGGAGTTGGTCGCGACGGAGCTATATCATCGGTTTTGCAGAGCGGATCGTAGCCCGCGCGCCTGTTACCGCATTGTTGCAGGGAGGTTACACTATCCGCGATAATGTCTGCGAGTGCGCCGACGAGGCCTGACGAACGCTACATAAAGGGAGCAATGCTTCCGCTGCCCCGAGCGCGCCCGCGTCAGCTGGGGGAAAGCCATGCGGGTCCGGGTCCGGGGGGAGGGACCTAAGCTTACCGCGTTCGGGGCAACGACACATATGCGCCTTGGTCACGTAAGTTCAATCAGGGGTGTACCTAGCCGAAGCACGCTTAGAACAGCTCGATTATCATTCATCCCCTGAAGTGGAACTGTGCCGCCCATAGTCGTTGGGTGCATAAGCCGCCGTTGCGGCAGGTCATAATCCTGGATCGCCCGGTGCTGCACAGTGCAGTTGTCCCACATCAAAAGGTCCCCGACCCGCCATCGGTGACGATAGACGAAGGCCGGTTTAACAATGTGATCGGCAAGTGCATCGATTAGCGTCTCGGCTTCCCGTCCCTCTATTCCCTCGATCCCGGTGCAATCGTCGCGCATGACATAGAGGCATTTACGGCCGGTTACGGGATGGGACCGGACGTTGGGATGAGTGATTGGCGGATAGCGATCTATTTCCGCTTGAGTGGGTGGAAAGGTCCGCTTGCGACCCGCAAAGTCAAACACCGCGCGGCGCCCGTCAAGGTGCCGCCGCATGCGCTCCGGTAAGGCATCCCATGCCGCAGCGGTGCTGGCGAACTCTGTGTCTCCTAGCGCCAAGCCAAACGGCTCGGGGATTTCCAATGCATAAAGCATTGTCCCGCGCGGCGGCCGTGAGGCGTAGCACATGTCACTGTGCCAGTTCTCGCCGGCGCGGCGCACGCCGATCGGGCGGCCATCCTCGGTTACGTTGGAGACGACGACGATCTCCGGGCTGCCTGGCACGCTCCATCGTTCACCGAAGATGTTGAACTCGATTTCGCCAAACGGTGAGTAAACGCCACCTGTTGAGGGGGCGTAATGTGCTTCGTGGAAATTGGGCGCCAGATCCAGATCTAGCCGAGGACCTCTCCCGTGGTGCTGACGATCTTGCCCGCAATCAGGCCTCTAGGCCTAGCCCCGGCGAGTCAGGCGGGTTTGAGACAATTGCGCCGCTCGATTCTGCTATGGAATATCGAGCCGGCGAGTTCGCGGCAGACCGCATCATACACCTGATGGGCACCCTGGCGGGTGCAGTTGGCTCGGCCATCCTGGTGGGCATCGCCGCAGCGGTTGCTGTCCTACCGACCTTCTCCGCGAGCCTGGTCTATTCCGTTTGCCTTGTCACGATGCTCGGTTGCTCGGCAGCTTACAACCTCGCCTCCGACGCATCCCGACGAGGGTTTCTACGCCAAGTTGATCACGCCGCAATCTTTCTGATGATCGCCGGTACCTACACGCCATTCACGACGTGCCGACTTCATGGCGTTTGGGCGATCGGAATGACCACCGCGGTTTGGACTGGAGCGGTCACTGGGGCCGTGATGAAGTTGATATGTCCACGTCGTGTCGAGCAAGTTTCTACCGTTGCTTACCTGGCTCTGGGCTGGATAATACTAGTGGGGATGAGGCCCCTGCTAAGCTCCGTAGACATTCAGACGGCGGTTTTGCTCGGAGTTGGCGGCGTGCTCTATACTATCGGGACCGGCTTTCACCTCTGGCGGGCGCTGCCTTTCCACAACGCAATATGGCACAGCTTCGTGCTGGTCGCGGCCAGCTGCCACTACGCAGCTGTTCTGCATGGTGTGGTATTGGCCCGGTCATGAGGGCTCGCCTCGCTACGATCTCAAAACGCGACGCAACTGATCGCCATGAGGGGTTAGCAGAGCGGGACCGACGCACGGCCACTTGGGTGTGCGCCGCTGCCCGTTCAGGAGTGGCGCCGTCGTGGGATCCAGAAGCCAAGACCTTTTATGGCTACGCGAGCTACGGGCATCTACTATGCCATGACGGCATCCGCGGCGCGGCAGCCGAAACCGCCGCCACCACCCGAAGCCGCGGTGAAGGCGGCGACACGGTTTACTTTTTGACGGTCTCCCGCACCGTATCCTTTATGCTGCCGACGGCATTCTGTATTTTGCCCGCGGCCTTCTCGGCCTTCCCATCCGCCTCTGTCTTCTGGTCACCCAAAACCTTCCCGACGACTTCTTTGACACTGCCGATAACCTGCTTGACAGATCCCTGAATGCGATCCTTATCCATGATGAGTTCTCCTTGAGGCACTACGGGCGCCGCGGTCGCGGACCCGCTCGATCCGACCATAGCCGTCACTAAGCAACGGCGACGGAGGTGGGCTCCAACACCTACCCAGCCGATGCTACCGGACGACGTCCACCGGAGGCACCTGAGGTAACGAGCGGGATCTCGGGCGCGTTTTGCATGCTGCAGCGCTCGTCGCGGCTTCCTCTTACGAAGTCCCTTCGAGATCGATCACTATCCGCTCTTGCCCGACTACGCATGGCCAGCGAGGCTCTTTCGAAGCTCAGAGAGAGAGGCCCCCAATGTGCCCGTGCACCAGCCACCCGATCGCGAGGACGACAAGGATCAACCCGAGTATGCCGCCAATCCCGACGGGTCCGCCTTGCCGGTAATAGCCACCGCGGTAAAACCCAAACCCGCCACCAAAGAGGACCACGAGCAGCAGGATGATCAGAATTAGTTCCATCGGTTTGTCTTTCATCAGGTTGTCGGCAATCCGTGCCGAGCGGCGGCTGGCAGCTTTTCCGAGCGGCCGATCGAGCCGGCTGTGGAGCGGCGACCGAGTCAAGGAATAGAAGATGTGAATTATAGGTCGGGTGGCACGCATCGACTTGCAATGGGGGATAGTACCATGAGTATTTATACTCACAGAGAACGAGCGATCAGCCTTTCTTTTATTGGCGATCCTGCAGAGAGATGTGGAGATGGATTAGCGTGAGTAATTTCCGACGCTAGACGCATCCCCATCGTGCACCGTAAGTCGTTTACGACAGTGCGATTCACGAGACACGGAAGGATCTTCCGATGAAAGCTTTCGGACCGGCCCCTCCTGGACAGAAACTTGTCCGACTCGAGTTACGCAACACTGAAGGCTGGGAAGGACCCCAGCAAATGCTCAGCGTCGCACAACAGCACGCCATCGATCGATTCGCCAAAAGTCTCCTCGCACTCAGCGATGACGCCTTGATCGATACCTATCATCAGGCTGCGATAGGGCAGCTCGGGTCGAAGGTAGCGACAACCTCGGCAAAGCCTACGCTTGCGACCGAACAGGCAATGCGTGATCGGTTCCTTGACTATCGAACCCGCTACAAGCTCAGGTACCCGTGAACCAGCTCGCATCGCCATTCCCCGGCGTTCAGAGTTTGTTGCTGAAATCCCAAGATACCCGTTGAAGCAGGCGACCCGGCCACTGTTTGGGGCATCTGGATCTCTCCGCCTGAGTAGTTTCCGACCCTGTGGCCCCGAAGTCTAATGGGCTAGGGTCCTCGTTTCGCCTGCGATGCAGTGAGAAGCATTGAAAAATCGGAGGAACCATGACCACAACGCGTACGAGCGTGGAACACCATGCCTCTGCAGCGGGCGATCCTGATCAGGCCACGCGGCATCATCACCGAGCCTCCAAGCTCTTCGAAAAAGACCACGCATATGCGGCTCGCCTGGTGCAAATCGCGGCAGCCATCCGCAGCGTGGTGCGGTCCACCACGAAATGAAGCTGCCCGATCGAGTCCCGTCGGAGATCGGACGGGACGAGAGGATCACGGCGGGCATCGTGACGCAACCGCGGGCGCACGGGAGCGGCTCATAGGGCGAGCGCGAGTTCGCGGCGTGGATGCGCGCGTTGGCGTCGGCGTAGACGTCCTCCTGACGAGGGAGCAGCAGGAGCTCGCGACGCCGCCCAAACCCTGCGTTCTGGAATATCTGGTCTCGCCCAAAGCGGCGCCCGTCCGACGCCTGCTGATCGGAGCCGAGCCGCAGCCCGATGGTGGCGTCCATTTCCGTGTATGGGCGCCGCGCTGCCGCGAGGTCGTCGTAGAGATCGAGGGCCTCGAGCCGGCGGCGCTGCAGCCCGAGACTGACGGCTACTTCTCACTGCGGAGCCTGCCGGCGCGCGCCGGCATGCGCTATCGTCTCGGTCAGGGCGAGGAGGCATTGCCCGACCCGGCGTCGAGGTTCCAACCGGAAGGACCGCACGGACCTTCGGAAATCGTCGATCCCGGGGATTTCGCCCGGACCGACGGGACGTGGCGCGGGCGGACGCGCGAGCAGCTCGTCATCTACGAGATGCATGTCGGCACATTTACCCCGGAGGGGAGTTGGAATGCTGCCCGGCGCGAACTTCCGGCTCTCGCCGAGCTCGGTATCACCTGCCTCGAAATTATGCCCGTGGCGGAATTCCCAGGCCGGTTCGGCTGGGGATATGACGGCGTCAACCTCTTCGCACCAACCAGGCTCTACGGCCGACCGATGGATTTTCGCCGCTTCGTCGACCGCGCCCACGCTCTTGGGATCGCCGTCATTCTCGACGTCGTCTACAACCATTTCGGCCCGGACGGAAACTATCTCAAATTGTTCTCCGCGGCCTATTTCAGCGATCGCTACGACAACGAATGGGGTGAGGCGATCAATTTCGACGGTCTCCATTCCGGCCCGACGCGCGAATTCTTCGTCGCCAATGTGGGCTATTGGATCGACGAGTATCATCTCGATGGACTGCGGCTCGACGCGACGCAGGCAATTTTCGATCGATCGGAAAATCATATTATCGCCGCGATCGTTCGGCAGGTGCGATCGGCGGGACGCGGCAAAATCACCTTTGTCGTGGGTGAGAACGAGCCGCAGCACGCCAAGCTTTTGCATCCGGCCGAGCGGGGTGGTTACGGGCTCGACGCCTTGTGGAACGACGACTTTCATCACAGCGCTATGGTGGCCCTGACCGGACATCACGAAGCCTACTACTCGGACTACCGTGGTCGTCCGGGTGAGTTCGTCGCTACCGCTAAACACGGTTTCCTCTATCAGGGGCAGCGTTACCAATGGCAGCGGAAAGCGCGCGGTACGCCGACGCTCGACCTCCCCGCGGAATGCTTTGTCGTCTTTCTGCAAAACCACGACCAGATCGCCAATTCCGGCACCGGAGAACGCTGTCACGCATTGACGAGCCCTGGCCGGCTTCGCGCGATGACGGCTTACTTCTTGCTGATGCCGGGCATCCCAATGCTGTTCCAGGGGCAGGAATTCGGCGCGTCGACCGGCCGAAAGTTGATCAAGGGTCTGAGCCGCAGGCGGACGGGCTGGCCGTCGCCGAGCGAGCGAAAGGTGCAATACACGATGTTTTGGCGCGAAGGGACGACGATCGACTTCTCAATGACGACGCCATTGAGCTCATGTCGCCAGCTCGGCAGGCCCATGTCCAACGTGAAATCGAGGAATCGACCGTTCTCGCGCAGGTTCACGACGCTGCCATCTGCGAGCTCGACGTCGACCTCGAGATCGTTGAGAACGACCATCCGGCCGAGCGGAGCCGGTTGGCGGCGATCAGGAAGCCGTGGTAGCGCCGGGTGATCGCCCCCGCTAACGTCGCCGAGGCGTAGCCGCCCAAGCCGTTCGCCACGACCCACTCACGCGGGGCTTCCGGCGACGGGCTCTCGTCGCGGACGGCCCGACGCGGGTCAACCATCCGCTTCTCGGAGATGGAAGATGTTCTTCGCCTCGGGTATCGTGACCGAGGAGCCGGGGGTGAGGACTGTGGCGCTTTGGCCCGAGATGAGCCAATCCCCTACGGCATCCTGCGCCGGGCCCCCTGAACCACCGTAAACCGGAGCCTCGCTGGACCATAAGAGCCGCCAAGCCTGGCCCTCGATAGGTGCCAGCAGCGGCTCTGGTGCGGGGCCGAGCAGGAGGTCGCGGCCGAGATTGACAATCAGCAAACGGTCGGCGCCGCTCTGCGCGAAAAAGCGCAGCATCCAGGCTTCATCCGTGAGCGCGGCGCCATCGATCCGGCATGGCCGCTGTCCAAGCACCGGGTCCGTGCGCCGCAGCTCCAGAAGGTCTCGATGCAGCGCGTAGATCGAAGCATGCCGTTGCCGTTCGCTGAGATCGATCATCGATCGGCGAAACGTGTCGATGTCGCTGGGATCGGCGAGCTCGGCCCGCATCTCGCTCGTTGCGAGACTGGGGAATTGCGCGAGGGAGCGGCGGCGCCCCTCGTGGACGTCGTGCGACAGGTCGGTCTCGTGATCGGCAAAATAGAAGAACGGGTAACCACAACGATAATTAGAATGGTTGTCATTGTTTCTTCCAAAATATACATCAGGGAACCTCATCAGCCCCACCGTCGCCGAATTGCTAGTCGAATGTCTAAGTCAAGCTGCCGAGCTTTTCTGCGCAGGCGCTCGCAACCGCCGAATTCGGTGTATCGCTTCCGGGCATGGTAGCCCAGCCGCCTTCCTCGATGACCGATCGCCGGTTCCATGACGAAACCTTGTTGGAACTCGACAATTTCGCCGGTGCATCTGCCTGGTGCTGGAACTTCTCGACGCAGATCGGAGCAAGCACTGCTACGACCGCGGCTTCAGCGCGCTCGGTGGCCATTTTCTCAGCGGTACCTCCGAGTGTCCACCCGAGCGACGAGAACCCGACAGCCGCGAACGCAACAGCGCCGCCACTGCCCCCCACATCGCTGGTTTCATCCTGGGATGGATCTTCATTTCGTCACCTTGGATCTGGCAGAAGCGAACTTCTCCTGCTTCAACCGAAGAATCATATCGAGCGGCAAGCGCGAAAGTTAGACTCGGAAACTACTCAGAGGATGCCGGCGCTGCTCGATTGTGTTTGCGACGGTGCTTCTTACCAGGCGGCAAGCTGCGGCGCACGTCAACGCCCTGGACGACACATCGCCCGTTGGGACGGCGGGCCCGACTGGGCTACACCATGTCGTCAGGGGAGCCTGGGTTCCTCGACCTGCAGGGGTTTCGTGTACTTGGATTCGGGATGGAGCGACGCAGCCGGAGCACCCCGCCCCCTGGGCGGCGGCTTCCTCGCATTGTCCGGCTCCACCCCAGCCCGGGCGAACGGGTTCTCGACGCTCTGGCTCCCAGCTGGGAGGAGACGCGCCTGCGAGACCTCGGCGTTCCCCTCGAGGCGCCGGCCTCGCGCAAGCCCTGGGGGCTGGTCGAAATGCTTTTGGCCGATCCCGGTGGCCATGCGGTGATCCTGTTCGAGGTTCCGGAGGACCATTTCCTGCGCCGTAAGCTATAGCCCAGGTCAGTTGCCGCCAGGCCCAGCATCTGGCTGACGATTGCGCACTGACGAGCTGGCCTTGTTCCGCTACCATTCGCAGCGCACGCTAAGTCCGTGGTGGGGAAAGTTGTTGAGGCTCAATCTTTATCTGTCCTCTACATGACCGTTCTCGTCTCCATCAAGATCAACGACGGGGGGTCATGGCGGCTGATAGTGCCAGCTCGTTCGCGAGCGGCATGGTCTACCGGCATGCCGACAAAATCGTGAATTTGCGGCAGGGCCTCCCTATCGGGGTGATGGTGACCGGTGCGGGCGGAATCGGAAACGAGTCGATCGATACGCTTCTAAAGGACCTGCGCCGCCGCTTCGAGGGAAAGGGCGAGGCGCGGCGGGACTGGGCGCTCGATCCGGAATGCTACACGCTCGCGCAGGTCGCGAACCTGCTTCGCACCTTTCTGTCCAAAGAGAAGGCCGCTGCTTACGCTGGGAAGGTCTGGACCCGAGTGCGGCTGTGCGGCTAATCGGCGGGCCGGCCGCTTGCCGAGGTCTGGGAGATTCTGCTTCTTGGGTCGGACTCACCAGCGCCCACCCAGGTGCAAGGCGAACAGGATTTCGGCATCCGGTGGGACGGGGAGTACGAGGCGCTTAGTCGATTGATCTTTGGGCTCGGAAGTGGCTTCGAGGACGCGGCCGTCGGCAGTGGACTCACGCGCGAAGCAGCCCGCGAGCTTCATGCCAAACTCTCCCCTTCGCTCTTCGAGCTTCTCTTCGTAGAGGCTATGCCTATCCGTGATGCGGTCGATCTGGCGCGTTTTCTCGTGGAAACGACGATCGGCTTCGTGAAGTTTTCCGTCGCGAGGCCCAAGACGGTAGGCGGCTCGATCGCGATCGCCGCCATCACCAAGCATGAGGGTTTCCAATGGGTGCAGCGGCAGAAAGCGTTCAGCACCAGCCGTATTTAGCTAACGTCCAGCAGGCACGCCTCGCTGCAAGACGTTGCCCACCCGGCTTTTAAGTCGTGAACTCGAATTAACTCGGTACGGGTGTGACGAAACACGTTGAAAGCCATCGGTGGGCTGGAAAAAGTCAGCTTGCTGCGCTGGTGCAGGTCTCCCTGCGCGCTCACGATCCGCAACGGACCCGAATCGTATCCGGATTGCAGTATGCTTGAAGTCAATCCATTGGCCGATGTGCCAAGGGCCAATCTGCTCCGTGTCTGCAAGCGCCTTCAGCCTGGTTGCAAGCCGACCGACGCCGAAGACTCCACCGACGACGGGAACGGTAATTACGCATTCGTTAAAATTCGTCATCTGTCTGGTCCTTTATACGGTGCGACCGTCGGCTCACGGACGTCCCATTCTAATGTGAGAAATTCGAGCTGGCCTGGCCGGACGGCATCACTTCAGAGCGTACCCCACCCGGGCACGAGCCACGGACGATGCGGCTGTTCCGGCGGTGCCATTATCGGCTCGTCAAGGGCCGGGACGGCGATCGCAATAGATGTCTCATCATCGTTGCTGCTCGGCGGGTGGACGATGGACCATTTCTTGAAGTCGGTTGCACCGCTAGCGTTCAGGAAAATTGTCATCACAGCCATTCACCTGGGTGAGCTTGTGTGAAAAAGAATATGGGAATGATTTCTAATTATACCAGACGCTCAACCGGTGTGTTGGAACAATATTTTGAAGATTATTTTGGCAAAACAGCTCATGTCATTCTTTTTAAGGAGATCAAAAGTCATTTTCAGCCTATAACGATTATGGAGGTGCAGCGTACGACGATGTCTTGCCAACCTGGTGTCGTGAGTGATCCTGAAGGACTCTCAACCAGGACTTCGCCTCCATCAGCGTGCCCCCTCTTAACCTTGAGTGAGCTGGAAAACAAAACGCCCCCGAATTTCGGGGGCGTCTCGACGTTCGGACGGAGCCATTCGACGTGCTGATTAGGCCGCCTTTGCTCCATCACCTGCGGTTGCACGGGCTGGACCGTGGTGCCGATCTTGATCGTGCGCGGCTTGGCTGCGTCGGGCACTTCGCGAACCACATCGACATAAAGCAAACCATTGTCGAGGCTGGCGCCCATTACCTTCATGCGGTCGGCGAGACTAAAGCGCCGCTCAAACGCGCGCCGGGCGATACCGCGGTGCAAGTAGCCGCCGCCGTTCGCGTCCTCCTTCTGTGCCTTACCCGTCACCAGGAGGGTGTTCTCCTGAACGGTGATGTCGAGCTCTGGCGGCGAGAACCCGGCCACGGCCATCGTCAGCCGGTAAGCGTCTTCGCCGGTCGTCTCGATGTTGTAAGGCGGGTAGGCGACGGCCGCGCTGTCAACGCGGGTTGCCGCACCGACCAAGCGGGTCAGACGATCGAAGCCGATCGTCGAACGGAACAACGGAGAGAAATCAAAACGATCCATGACCATATCCTCCTGTGAGCAACATGGATGTCGACACTTGGCCAACCAGCCATATGTCAGGCTTTATGCACGACCCTGAAGTAGCAGCCGTGCATTCATTGACATGGTTATTTGCGGGTTATTTTTCAATGGGGAAGTTTGTGAATAGCGTGAACCCTCGGTGAAGGACCTGATGCCGAAGCTGATATGGAGGACTGGTATGGCATTTGTAATCGCATCGTCAATTTCATACACCGCGGAGATGCGGTCGGCCGACGTGATCGGCATCGGACATGAGCGGGCTTCCAACTGGGGCCTTGGTGGATTAATCGCGGCTGCCGTTCTACTGAGCCCGATATTGGCGTTCCTGATGGCTCTCGTGGTCGATGTCGTAATCGGCTTTCTGAACGACGGCAGCGTGCCTGCAGTCCTCGTGCTCGTCGCTGCTGGGGCTATTGGCGGGTTCCTGTTCCGAAAGCTGCGGATGCGCCCACAAAATAGCGGCCCAGACTGGACGTGAGACCACGCTTTTGAAGGTCTGCGAGTGATTCGCTTCACCCGACGCCAAGCGGGGATACGAGCTTGACGTGGGTGGCTTTCATTACAAGCGGTCGAAATCCCGGCGCTCGTCGCGCCCCTTGACGCCGGAGATCATTCGGGGAAGCACCCGACTAGAAGAGCGATTACCGCGAGCGTTCCACTCGGTAATTGTGGCTCACTGATGGCTGGGGTGGCGAACCGGATCGGCTTGTGGACCGGGGACTCGCGAACCGGCATCATCGCCAATATCTCGTTCCCCGTCACGGCCGCTGTTCATCGGTGAGCTACACCTCGGGAGGCGGAGCTGGTCGATCGCGTGATCGCCAAAGCCTCAGACATAACCGCGCCCATTCCGACGCAGAATTGCGAGCGGCTCAGCGGTAATGCTGTTAGCCGCGACTCGCCATCGATGAGGCCTCTTACTGGCCAAAACTCGCGACGCAACTGGCATGCAGCTGCGGATCGTTGATCGGCCCGCATTCCTTGTTGATGCGATTGGCACGGAAGCTGCCGTTTGCGTGCAATGCCGCCTCATAACGCTTGCTGTCGCGCACATTCTGCTGCGCCGACCAAGCGTCTGGCCTATCGCCGGGATCAATCTGCGGACCATTGGTAACTGCCACGGCCCCGCTCGTTCCCATTTGCGCGCGAGCGGCCGGCACGCTCGCGATCGCCGTCAGGAATGCGGCCGAGAAGGCCAAGCTCGTGATAATCTTGTAGCCTGTCATGTGAGTGCCCTTTCTCTCAGTCCGAGAGTTAACGGTGAATGACCTCAATCGATTACGTCGGACGGTTGTTCCCTTCATCCTCCTATGGAGAAGGCGCTTTGATGTTCGCCTTATCGTCAGCGATTCTTGCGAGTCTGCCGCCTTCTTTGTGAATCCACAAACTCGCGAGGTAGCTTCCGCCCGCTTGCGACCAAGCTTGCTGCGCCGCTTCGCCCAGTACTTTTTTTGCCTGACCGGCCGCGGCGGCGGTGGCCGCGGTAGCATCGTCTACCCAGCCATTTTTTGGGCGCGGCCGACTGCTACAGCCTTGCGCGCCCTGAACGTCCTTGCCGATTATGCGCGCCTCCAAGCTGCTTGCATTGTTCGAAGACGTATCGCTCATCACGCTTCTCCGTTCGACATCCTTCAGCCACGCGAACTTCTACCTTCGCAGCTCCCGCCGGGGATCAGCCCGTAGCGTATTTGAACTCCGGCAGCATTTTGAGTCCTTCTTTGATGCCGCCCGGCAGTATCACCTTATTGTCGGTGAATTTTAGCGTGTCGTAAGGGACCACGACCAAATGAGTGCCCATGCCCAGGAAGCCGCCGATCGACAGCACGGCGTATGGCTGCTTGCCGTCGCCGCTGATGAGGAGGTCGTCAATCTTACCGATGGTTTCGTTGGCATCGTTGACGACGCTGCTGCCAACGACCTTGGAAGAGCGATACCCGGCCGCCAGCTTCTGCACATCGACCTTGACGAGCTCTACCGTCTGCGGCGTGCCTTGCGCTCCGGCGCCGCCGGAGAGAAGGGCGATGCTGATCATTGCTGCACTGGCGAGAGCCATTGATTTCTTCATAATTTCAGGTTCCTCGACTGGTTGCGGGTATCTTGATCGGACGTATGCGACATCCGCTCAAAATCCGCTTGGCGTGTTTAATAAGATCGATGAACCAAGCGGCTGTCCTTAGTTTTTCAGCTCGTCCGTGAGACCACCTACAGCGTTCTGGATCTTGCCTTCGACCTTGTCGGCCTTGCCCTCAGCCTCCAGCTTGGCATCGCCTGTTGCCTTGCCGATGGTCTTCTTGATTGAGCCCTCGATCTCTTTGGCCGATCCCGCGATCCGATCCTTATCCATGACCGTATGCTCCTATTGTCGACATAAGTTCCGTGCATCAGGCGACCATATCATCAAGCAGGGGCGACTGCGGTAGCCTCGGAAACTACCCAGATCCCGTAATGCGGAGGCGACGCTGCTTTCCCGAAACCTCCGAAACCAAAGATGTAGCGCCGCCTGTGCCGTAAACTTCTCGGGGGCGAAGCCTCGAGAAGCGGACCCCAAAAATAGGACCAGGGGCTAAGGTGGAGTCTGCTCCGGGATAGCGAGGAGGAGCAGACGGATGAGCAAGAAGACAAGGCGACGGCTTGATGCCCAGTTGAAGGCTAAGGTGGCGCTCGAGGCGTTACGCAACGAGGCGACGATTGCCGAGCTGGCGGTGAAATATCAGCTTCACCCAAACCAGAGTAAGCGTCCGGTCTTGGCCGTGATCAAGATTGGGCGGCGACTGGGGTTATTGGCGGCCGATAGGCCCAAGGCATCAGTTCGGAGATGCGGTTGATCGGGTGGCCGTCGGCGATCCTGGTGAGGGTGTTGGTGAGGTAGGCTTGCGGGTTGACGTCGTTCAATTTCGCAGT
>Ga0306926_10006187_pt1 | contig 12839 bp, 9 predicted proteins | sample flu12Cox44000178_FD_203759 | JGI IMG/M metagenome (GOLD analysis project Ga0306926, IMG submission 203759) | Lab enrichment of tropical soil microbial communities from Luquillo Experimental Forest, Puerto Rico - flux8day.12C.oxic.44.000.178 (v2)... | ecosystem: Environmental > Terrestrial > Soil... | reverse complement strand
AGCACAAGCGGAAGGAGAAGAAGTGAACGTCGAGCGCGGCAATAGAAAATGACAGCGCCCGTCGAAAACGAGAGAAGGAGGGCGGCGAGCGTCAGCTGATTTGCGGTGACGCCCCGACGAGCCAGCCCGTTGGTGATGGGCCGGAGGAGGTTCTGAAACCTGGGTTTCAGGTCGTAAATACTGGACATGGTGCTGAACTCATCCTACAGGGAACGGTTCAGCCAAAGAGCATGCGGCCCCCATAAAATGCGTAAGAAGCAATCCACAGAACGGCATGGAATTTGACAAGCCGGGAAAGAGCCTGCGGCGCTTCTTTACCCAGGATGCGACGATTCCAAAACCAGCCCAGACAAGCTGGGAGCGAACGCCGCGAGCCGGCGGAGACGCCAGTAGCAATTCGAGTTGGCCGCTCGACCTTCCGAATCATCGTTTCACGGGATTCGCTAGGGTCACCAGCGAATCTCGAAGTGGATGTCGTGTCCGCTGGCGTACTTCTGAAGAAGACTGGCCATGCGTTGGCAGGAGGCTTCGAGGCCTTCCGCACCGCCGAAGGAAATGAGGATAGCCGCAACGCGCGTGGTTGCCGAGGTGACCATGGTGCGCTCGGAATCGCTCGTAGGACTGCCATACGGTCCAGCTTCATCAGCGAATACCGGCAGTCCCTCAAGGTTCAGGTCGTATTTGCCGATGCCCTTGTAGGTTTCGCGCGAGCGGCCGGCGCGAAAGACGATGTCGCCTTTCACGTTGGTGAGATCGTAGAGGCCGATGGGCAGGCGGCTTTCCACGGAGACGAGGTTAATGATGTCCACCACGGCGTTGATTTGGGGAAAGCTTTTGGCGGCGATCAGACGCCGCAACAGAGCTTCAGCGGATCCCCGATAACGGGCCGGATCCTTGCCGAGGGCCTTGTAACCCGCGCGGGTCGCAAGGATGCGAGGAGATTCCAGCGCGAGGCGAGGGTCCGGGAGATGCAGGAGCTCCATTTCGCGCAACTTCATCTCGTCGAGTAATGGTGCGGGCGTCTCGCCGGCACGCACCGTGGCAGTAAGGAATCCAAGCGCGGTGCGGGGACACTTGGCCTTAAGACCGGGATCGATCGTGAGGGTCGGCATGAGCCATAAGAATAACCGAGGGGAAAGGCGTCCGCGCAAGAAACAGAAAAGGAGGAGCGCTGCCGCGGACAATGGATGCCATCGGGACCGCAGCCTGAGAAGCGCCCGCCGAGGATCCTCAGCGAAGGGCAGGCTTTGCGCGGCAGGCGAGGCAGACGTAAGAGAAGTTTCGAGTGACCTTGCCCCACTCGATGCGGCACGCGGTGCATAACTCGAGAGACTGGAATTCACACTGAGCGCAAATTTCGTCGGAGGGGAGGGGCAGTTCTCTCGCGTACTCGCCCAGGGAAACCTTTGAGGCGCAGCGGGCGCAGCGAATCGATGGGATTTCGGCGGAAGCCCCGGGCAAGATGGCCATTTTCTTGTCGAGCAGGTCGAGAACGCGTTTTGCAATGTGCTCGGCGGTGAGGCCAAAGTGCTGCATCAGTTCCGAGGGATGGCCGGAGATTCCGAAACGGTCCGCAACACCGATCATTTCAAGCTGGAGAGGAAGGCGGAAGTTCTTGCGGTTTCGCAGGATGGCGCCGGCGACGATATTTCCAAAACCGCCGACCTGGTGTTCTTCCGCGGTGACGACGACGCGGGTGTCCTCGGCCGCCTCGACGAGGGTTGCCACGTCGAGCGGCTTAAGGGTGTGAACATTCACGACGCGTGCCTCAATCGCATACTCTTGCTTCAAAATCCAAGCCGCGCGCATGGCCTCCGGCACCATCGGCCCGCAGGCAATGATGGCGGCAGACTCTCGTTCATTTTTGTAGCGAGGGCCGGGAATGGTTTCGAACGCATCGAGAAATTTGGCTTGCTCGCCGCGATAGCGCACAACGTTTGCGACTCCAAAATCATAGGGGGTGCTCGGCCGGGTCACGACGGGTGTGGCTTCACGGGCAAACCGCAGGTAGCAGGGGCCAAGCAAGGAGAGCACGGAGTGTTCGGTGGCCTTCTGCGTCTCGATCGAGTCGCACGGCACGACCACGTTCATGTTCGGCAAAACGGTGGTGAGGGCAAACTCTTCGAGAGCCTGATGCGTAGCGCCATCGGGGCCGACGGAGATTCCGCCGTGAGCCCCGGCGATCTTGACGTTGAGATTGGAGTAGCAGATGGTGGTGCGGATCTGGTCCCAGGCCCGTCCGGCGGCGAAGACGCCATAGGTACCGGTGACCGGGATGAAACCTTCGCGGGCCAAGCCGGCGGCGACACTCATCATGTTTTGCTCGGCGATGCCGACGCTGAACACGCGGTTGTTGCGTTCCGGGTGCCTGGCTTCGAAATCCGTGATGCGAATGGAGCCTGAGATGTCGGCGTGAAGGGTAACGACGCGCGGATCCTCTCCGGCGCGCTCGAGGCCCCGGCCGAAGCCCATGCGCGTCGGGTCCATTTGGACTTTCATCGAGTCCGTGGAATTCCACCAATAATCACGAGCGAACCGTGGAATGGCGGCTTTGGTGTTGCGGGTAATTTCAGCGGCGGTTGTCGCCGCTCGCTCGAGCAGCGCGTCGACGCGAGCGCGAGGAAAGCCGGGGTTAAGCAGTTCGGGAAGGGCCTTTTCGAACTGTTCTTTGTTCGGTGCGACGCCATGCCAGCCGGCTTCGTTTTCCATGAACGAAACGCCTTTGCCTTTAATGGTGCGCGCAAGGATGACGGTAGGCCGGCCGGATGTTTCGCGGGCGCGCCGGAAGGCTTCGAGAATCTGGGCCATGTCGTTGCCGTCGATCTCAATCGCATTCCAGCCGAATGCGGAATATCTTTCAGCGAGTGGCTGAACATTCATCACGTCTTTGACCCAGCCATCGATCTGCAGGCGGTTGACGTCTACGATGGCGCAGAGATTGTCGAGCTGGTAATGGCCAGCAGCCATCGCCGCTTCCCAGACGCTGCCTTCCTGCTGTTCGCCATCGCCCATAATTACGTAGATGCGATAGAGGGAACCGCGCAGCCTGGCGGCAAGCGCATTGCCGACCGCCGCGCCGAGGCCCTGTCCGAGGGAACCACTGGAAACTTCGACGCCGGGAAGTTTCAGACAGTTGGGATGCCCTTCGAAGCCGGAACCGAGTTGGCGGAGAAAAACCACGTCATCGAGCGGGAAATACCCGGCTCTTCCGAGCGCGACGTAAAGCGCCGGAGCCTTGTGCCCAGCGGACCAGAAGACGCGGTCGCGCTCCGGCCAAGCGGGATTCGAAGGATCCTGGTTGAGCACGTTAAGGTAGAGAGCCGCAGCGATATCCATGATCGACAGGGTGCCGCCGGGATGCCCGGAACCTGCGGCGAAAATGCTGACCATATTCATGGCGCGCATTTCCGCGGCGGCGGCCTTCAATTCAGGAAGCGAAAAGCGGGGGCCGCGCGGAGTGACAATGGAATTCATAGAAGAAGCTCCTTCGGTGGGCGCTGAGCGAGATGACCCAACCATTGCGGGGATTCGCCCCCTCGAGCCCGAAGGATGCGGGCACCGGCTGCGTCCACGCGAGACACCGCCCCGGGCGCCGTCCGTATAAGATCAACCGTATGAACGGGTTCAGCAGGCCTGGCCCCGGGTTCGTGCTCGAGAACGCAAAATCGCCCAATCCACTTTAAAGGGAATCAAGCACGAGCCGGGCCAGAGGCTGCGCGGAAGAAGCTAGGCGGCTACGGGCTTGAGTCGCGCCGTGAAATGACGCAAAAACGGGGCCTGGTGAACCAGTTCGAAGCCACGAATTTTGTCGCGGCGACGCCAGACATCGAGGATGACTTCAACGACGTATTCCATGTGGCTCTGGGTATACACGCGGCGGGGAATGGCCAGGCGAACCAGGTCCATGGTGGCGTGCTCGCCAAACATGAGCGAGCCGATCTCGACCGAGCGGATCCCGCCTTCGAGGTAAAGTTCCACCGCGAGTGCTACGCCCGGGAATTGCGACACCGGAACGTGCGGGAGAAAGGCGCGGGCATCGAGATAAATCGCATGACCGCCCGGCGGCTGGACGATCGGAACGCCTTCGCTAGAGATGTGATTGCCGAGGAAGGCCGTCGATGCGATGCGGTATTTCAGGTACTCCTCTTCGAGTGCTTCATTCAAACCTACGGCGATGGCATCCAGATCACGCCCTGCGAGCCCGCCATACGTTGGAAACCCTTCGGTGAGGATCAGCAGGTCTTTCTCCTGCTGGGCGAGGATGTCGTCGTTGGTGCAAAGGAAACCGCCGATGTTGGCAAGGCCGTCTTTCTTCGCGGACATGGTGCAGCCATCGGCATAAGAAAACATTTCGCGGGCGATCTCGCGCGGAGTCTTGTCGGCGAAACCCGCTTCACGAGATTTTATGAAGTAAGCGTTTTCAGCGAAGCGGCAGGCATCGATGTACAAGGGAATACCATGTTTCTTGCAGACTTGCTTTACTTCACGGATGTTGGCCATGGACACGGGTTGGCCGCCGCCGGAGTTGTTGGTGATCGTGAGCATCACGAGTGGAACTTTTTTTGCGCCCTCACGGTCAATCAACTCTTTAAGGCGAACGGTATCCATGTTTCCTTTGAAGGCATAAAAGTGTGCGGGCTCTTTGGCTTCGGGCGTGGGCAAGTCGACCGCCTGGGCGCCAACGAATTCGCAATTGGCGCGGGTGGTGTCGAAGTGCGTGTTGTTTGGGACAATGTCGCCTTTCTTGCAAGTGACATTAAAAAGGATGCGCTCTGCCGCACGGCCCTGGTGCGTGGGAATCACGTGGCGAAATCCAAAAATGGCCTGTACCGAATCGCGGAAGCGCGCGAAGCTCGGTGAACCGGCGTAGGATTCGTCGCCGCGCATCATGGCGGCCCATTGTTCGGTGGACATGGCGGCGGTCCCGGAATCGGTGAGGAGGTCAATGAGAATTTCTTCAGAATTCACGAGAAAGAGATTGTAGCCGGCGGTTTCGATGAGCTTTTGGCGCTCTTCGCGGTTGGTGTGGCGAATGGGCTCGACACTTTTGATGCGGAAGGGCTCGATAATCGTTCGGATGGACATGAGGTTCGGGCTCCTGGCTCACAGTAGCACAGCTCGGCGCGCGGGTTTGGCCTCGCAGTTCTTCGATCGAGTACACCTCGAGCTCAGCGCGGAGCAGGGACAGGCTCTTGAGGCGTGCTACTTCGGGTGGCGGGCAGGGATAACCCAAACCTTAGAATGCCATCTTCCATCCTGCTCCATCTCATGGTGAACAAGTCGAGAATATAGTTCTGGCGAACGAGCCAGGGCTTTTCCTGCCCTTGTTTTGGCAGCTTTGCGGCAGACCTTGCGATATAGCCGGAGGTGAGATTGAGCAAAGGCCGGGCCTGCATCGAAGCGGGATCGCATACAGGCTTGCAAGTCCGATAGCCGTGCCGGCCCATGTGATTCAGCAGGCGGCAGACGAAGATCGATGTCAAATCCGCGCGAAGCGTCCATGACGCATTGGTGTAGCCCATGCAGAAGGCGAAGTTAGGGATGTTGCTGAGCATCGCTCCTTTGTAAACGAACATGCGACCCGGATCGACAGGAGTGCCATCGACGGCGACATCCACCCCGCCGAGGGCGAGCATTTGCAAACCAGTGGCCGCAACGACGATGTCGGCTTCGAGTGGCTCGCCTGATTCGAGACGCAAGCCGTGTTCGGTGAAGGTGTTGATGAAACCGGTGACCACGGAAACGGATCCCTCGCTGATGGACCTGAACAGGTCGGAGTCGGGCACGATACAGAGGCGCTGGTCCCAAGGCTGGTAACGGGGGTTGAAGTGCGTGTCGATCGCGTAGTTGCGAGGGAGGGTTTTCGCGGCGCCCTGGCGAAGCAAACGACGCGCAATTTCGGGCGCGCGCCGGCAGATTTGATAGATTCCTATGCTGATCCATATGTTCTTCCAACGCGCGATGCGGTAGGCAGCGTTGTCCGGCAGAAAGCGGCGCAACAGGTTTGCGAGGGGATCTTCGGTGGGCAAACTCAGGATGTAGGACGGCGAGCGTTGCAGCATGGTGACGTGCGCGGCCATACGCGAGATGGCGGGAACCATCGTGACGGCGGTGGCGCCGCTGCCGATGACCACGACTCGTTTGCCGGCATAATCAAGGTCTTCCGGCCAATGCTGCGGATGCACGAATCGTCCGCGGAACCGCTCGGAGCCCGGAAAAGCCGGTTCGTGTCCGGCTTCATAGCGATAGTAACCGGTGCAGCCATACAAGAAGTCGCAGGTGCACTGGACGGTCTCGCCGTTTCGAAGAGTCCTAATCTCAAGCAACCAGCGCGTGTCCTCCGACGACCAGGAGGCCGAAAGTACTCGATGTTGGAAACGGATGTGACGGTCGATGCCGAATCCGCGCGCGGTCTCGCGGAGATATTCGAGGATCGCCTGCCCATCGGCAATCACCTTCGTTCCTTTCCACGGCCGGAAGGGGTAGGCGAAGGTGAACATGTCAGAGTCGGAGCGGATGCCCGGGAAGCGGAACAGATCCCAGGTTCCACCGGTCTCAGCCCGAGCCTCGAAGATAACGTATCGCTTGCGGGGGCACCGAGTTTGCAAACGGTAGCCGGCCCCGATGCCGGAAAGACCGGCACCGATGATTACAACATCGAAGTGGTCTCGGAGCATAAACCGCCAATCTGATTCCAACCGCCGACGTTGATTGTGTCACGAATGAGCGGCAAGGTTCTTAATTTTAGGCTAAGTGCGGCCAGGGCTCAGGCCGCACCGCAGTATCAGTCGTGGCCGTGGGCCGGCTCGGGCGATGCCTCTGAATCCTCGAAATCGTCGGGGGTTTCAAGCAGACCGGCGCGAGACAACTCGCGGTAATACGCCGGGCGCGTGTGGCGATAGTGGTCGGCAGAAATTTTTCCATCGAGCCAGGCGGTGTCCATCGGATAGACCAGCGGATCGAAGATCACCAGGTAGAAATGCCAGATCAGAATGGAGAAGGTGGCCAGGAGCGCTTCGTACCAGTGAACAGCCGTTGCGGCGTCGGTCACCCATTTGGGGAAATGGCGCAGTGAGAAATTGTCGAACCAGAGAAGAAAACCTGAAAGCCCCATGACGATGGTGCCCCACAGGAAGGCCCAGTATTCCATTTTCTCGGCGTAATTGAATTTGGCAAACCGCGGCTCTTGCCGGGTGAGGCCGAGATTATAGCGGAAAACGTCCAACATGTCGGTGGCGTCCTTGACGGCCGGGATCATCGCCGAGAGGAACGAGCGGTCCCGCTTCCGGAGGGCCAGATGGACAAAATGGTAGAGCGTGACAAGAAGCATGACGACAGCCGCGGTGCGGTGCAGGCCGCCGCGGACTCCAACGCCGGCTTCCCACAGGAGCAAAGGCTTGGCCCACCAACTGTCCGGATATTTCAGGGCGAAACCGGTAACGACGAGTGTCGGAAAACTCGCCATGATGCCCCAGTGCGCGATGCGGAACCAAAGGTTCATCCGCAAGACAACTTCGCCGGACTCATGGCGGGGGCGGCGGCGAATCAGTTTGCTGAGGAGGTCGAGCAGGTTGTGCAGCAGCATGAAGCCGAGCGTTGCCGGGATGAGGACCCAATACGTCCACCGGATCCACTTCACCACGGGGTGATTCGGTCCCGCTTCGGTGCGCACGTGAATGGGACCGATGGCGTAATCGGCTCGATCCGCTCCCTGGTGGCAGCGCCCACAGGTTTTGCTGAGGTTCGCGGTGTTTACCGTCGAACGGGGGTCGGCGGACTTGAAGATATTGTGGACGCCGTGACAGGACGCACAATTCGCAACCGTGATTTTCCCCCCTTTCAGCGCCATGCCATGGTAGCTGTCGGCATAAGAGGGGAGGCGGTCCGCAGGAAGGTCGTAAAGCTGCAGCATCCGGGCGCTGCCGTGGCACCGCCCACAGGTCTCGGCGGACACATTGGCGGCATAGACCGGCGAGGCCGGATTCGTCGGACCGAGAATTAAGTGCTCGCCGTGACAATCCACACAAGCGGGAGCATCTCTCACGCCAGCCTGCAACGCGACGCCATGAACACTTTCCTTATAGGTTGCGGCGATTTCCTTGTGACAGGTCGCGCAGGTTTCCGAAACCCTCCAATGATTCACGTGAGAGCGTTCGTCCCGTGCGGGATAGATGTCGTGGTTGCCGTGGCAGTCGTTGCAGTTCGCCGCCTTCTCGCTGCCAGCCGCGACGGCGCGGCCGTGTACGCTCTGCTCGTAAGATTCAACGGGATGCGCGACCGGGATGTGATGGCGCGCGAGGAAACTTGGATCGCTATGGCACTTCGCACAGGTGGTGGCAAGCCTGCGGTCCGCCACCCTCGAATCCGGGTCGCAAGCGGCTTTCACGTTGTGGATGTCGCCATGGCACGAGGCACAATTCGGCGCATCCAGATCGCCTTTTTTGACAGCCTGCCCGTGGATGCTTTCCGTAAACTCTTTGACTTCCTGGGCGTGGCACTCGACGCACTTCGCCGGCAGGAGTTTCTCCGCCCTGGTGAGTTCGTGCACGCCGCCGTGACACGAGGCGCATGCGGTTTCACCGAGAACCGCGTGAACGCTCGTGGGGAAAGACTTGGCCTCGTCCTGGTGGCAAGTAGCGCACTCGACTCCGGCGATTTTTGCCGGATGCGGAAAGTCCTTGATATCGGTATGGCAATCGCGACAACCGAGAATGGCGTGAGCACTGCATGCATGCTTCGCGGGGTTTACAGAAATATCCTTTCCCTTGTTGGACTTCATTCCCGCGGTGTCATGGCACGCCAGACACCCTTCATCTTGCTTCTGATGGGAACGGCTTGGGTTTGCGGCAGCGCGAGTGGGAGCGAGCACCCACGCCAGCGAGAGGAGCACCGCGCATAGCGTCGCCATGTAGCAGTGCCTCTCTGCTTGTTTGGAGCTCATAAGGCGCTACCTCCGGGCCCGTCTGGGCCCACGAATTTTGTTTACGGCAGTCCGAGATCCTTGAGGACCTTCGGGTTTTCCTCCTGTACCGCCAAAAGGTTGTGGCAGGCGGTGCAATCGTTGGAAATCGTCTGGCCGTCGGCGCTGGTGTGCGAACCGTCGTGACAGCGGAAACAGCCAGGAAAATCGTTGTGGCCGAGGTTGTTCGGATGAACGCCCCAGGTGACCTTCATCTCCGGGAAAATATTGCGGAGATAGATGGCAGCAACAGCGTCCGCCGCCTGCTCGACGAGGGCGCGCTTGGTGTTGTAGACGTCGGGATAAGTGGAGCGGTAATAGCTGGTGATGCCCTCAACGATGCGCGCTTTCGCGGTATCGCGATCGGGATAATCCGCCTTGAGGAGCTCCACAGCTTTCTTGCGGATGTAGGGCAGCTCCGTGCTGATGGCGCCACGGGATATGCGAAGATCGACGGCATTTTCGGGCAATTCAAAGGCGTGCGTAGGGCGGTTGTGGCAGTCGATACAATCCATCGAGCGGTTTTCGCCTTTTGCCAATTGCTCTTTCGTCGCCTTGATGTCGGAAGAGACGTACTCGATGGTTTTGCCCTGATCATCGGTGTAATAAACCACGGGAATGACCTGGCGCCGATCGTCAATCGAGATGTAGCGAATGCGCGAACCCACGTCCAAATGACGGCCGTGAATGCCCTCAGAGCCCTGGCGCGTGCCGCCACCAATTTTCAGGATGAGAGCGGTCGTCAGGGGGGTGTTTTTCTCGTCGTCCTTGTAATTGGTCTTGACCAGGAATTTGTCGCCGGAAAAGCGCTGCGGCCAGTGGCACTGCTCACAAGTGTCGCGTGCGGGACGGAGGTACTTGACCGGGGAGGGTATTGGCTGGGAATAGGTCTTAAAGGTTACGGCAAAGACCTGGCGCAACCCCGACAGTTTGGAGCGAACAAACCATCCAGCCCCCGGGCCGATGTGGCATTGCACACATTCGACGCGGGAGTGGGGAGAATTCTGGTAAGCGCTGTATTCCGGCGCCATAACCGTGTGGCAAGTCAGCCCGCAGAAGGTGGTGGAGTCCATGTAGCTGACGCCCCGGTAAGAGGCGAAACCGAAAATCAAGATATTCAAAACGGTCGCGGCAGCGATGAAGAGAAGGCCGTTGCGCACCATGGGCGTGCCGAGCTCAATTGCCGGATAAAACGCAGGCAGTTCACCGGCTGCGCGCAGCTTGCGGCGCCGCAACAGGATTCCTATCGGGATGAGAATCAAACCCAAGAGAAAAAGAGCGGGAAGAATCAGAAAAAGCAAAATGCCAACGTAGGGATGCGGGGGGCCCGGGAGCACGAAATCGTAAATCCAGAAGCCGATCAGAGTGATGGCGCTGCTGGTGGTCAGAACGACACCGATCAGGCTGATGGTGTTCTGACCGAGGTAGTAAATCAGGCGGACCCAATCTCGGATGGTAGATTGCGGACTCATCGGCTATGTGCCTCGCTTCCCTTCCTGGAGTCTCGGACGCAAAGCGCTATTTCAGGAAAAAGCCCCGGCGAAGGATCCGCCGGGGCTCCATGACGAACTGGTTGTCGTGTGCCCGCAAGCAGGCGCACCGGCGAACGAACGGTCCCGGCTACTTCAAGGTAGCCAGATAAGCGGCGAGATCCTTCACCTCCGCTGGCGTCAGGTTCTTCACGGCGCTGTGCTTCGGCGAGGTCGTGATCTGCTTCTGGATGTCATCGGCGCCTTTGCCCTTGACTGCGGGCGCCTTCATTGCCGGCTTGCCTTCCGCATTCTGGCCGTGGCACGAAGCGCACTTGGCCTGGTACGTTTTCTGGCCCGCAGCGGCATCTTGAGCACGCGCGACCGACCCCAACAGAACGAGCGACGCGAGCAAGGCCAACCCTGATTTGTTCATCACTTTCTCCTTGGTTGTTCATTTCACGAGGCGCGCCGGAGCGAGCGCGGCTTCGTGCCGGAAAATCGATTGGAGCAAATTCCTCCGCTTACTTTTTGAACGAGCGAATGTAAGCGATCATGTCCTTGACTTGATCCGGCGTCATGGACTTGTAGGGAGGCATCTTCGGCGGCTTACCATTGGTGATGATCGCGCTTAGATCCGCGTCGCTCATCTTCTGGACATCGGGCGAAGCGAAATCTTTGGTTTTGAGCGCTTCCTTACCCTTGCCGTCCGGGCCATGGCAACTGGCGCACTTGGCCTTGTAGGTTGCCTCGGCGGCGGCGGTGTCAGCCTTCGCCGGGGAGCTGAGCAGGCAGATACCCGCCAGCAAAGCCGCGCCCGTCGTGATCGCTCCAAGCGTTTTAATCGTTCGCATATTGCTCTCCCTCAGGTGATTTCGGCTCGAAAGTTCGTCTCGCGCCGTCGTTCGAAAAAGCCGTTCCTGCAGATGGCGGAATCAGCTGAGATTGGAAAATCGGCGGTCCACTACAGGGGTTCTGATTCGCCGCGCTTAGCGACCACATAATACCCGCAATAGGCCGATGGCGCACGCTCTCCGTTGCGGTCCACCGGGAGCCGGCTGACGAGGCCCGGACTGGGGCGGAATCACGGTGCAGAGTCATTAGCTTGGGCGCTTCCGTTAACTGGTAAGAGTCGGAGCCGTGGCTCAATGAAGCTTCCTGACCAGCGGAGCGGGCCGCAAAGCAAATTCAGCGATGCCCAAACCTCAAGAATGTCAGGGGGAAGATCGAAAGGATAATTCATAATCGCAGTCGGCACGGAAAATGTCAACGTAAAGCAGGGAAATTGATGAAATTTTCAACAAAACGAACGCTGGGCGGGATTTTAGGTACCAGGCATCTCAGCTAGGTGGAGCAAACTTTCGCGGCTGGCCTGTTCTTTTCTTTTTCCATAAGGCTGGCCTATAATTCGCAGCGCGTCGCCCCGCCCAGTTACGATCTTGAGTGTAGAGCTGATTCCCGAAGGAGCAGTTCGATGAGGAAGATTTGGACCTCCTCCTTACTAGCCACGCTCTTCTTCGTGTGCACCTTGAAAGCCGCCGACAACAAGACCGAAGTGGACCGCGTGGAAAATTCCGGCAAGGTACTCACGGAAATATTGAGCGTTCCAGAAGATATTCCCCAGAACCTTCTCGACAAGGCTTCCTGTGTCGTGGTGCTGCCGTCGGTCGTGAAAGCTGCCTTTGTTGTGGGGGCCAATTATGGCCGGGGAGTGATGACGTGCCGTAGCGGCGAAAAATTCAACGGGAAATGGGGCTCCCCGACGATGATGGCACTGGAAGGGGGAAGCTTCGGTTTGCAGATCGGAGGTCAGGCGACCGACTTTGTGCTGTTGTTGATGAACGACCGCAGCGCAGAAGGGGTCCTCAACAGCAAGGTGAAGCTGGGTGCCGATGCGTCGGCTGCCGCGGGTCCCAAAGGGCGCGATACCTCCGCCGCCACGGATGCAGCGATGAGAGCGGAGATTCTGAGTTACTCGCGGGCGCGCGGCGCATTTGCCGGGGTTGCGCTCGAAGGATCGACGCTGCGTCCGGACAACAGCGCCAACAAGAAGCTCTATGGCAAAGATATGCCAGCCAGCGATATCGTGCTCAAAGACAAGGTTGCGCCTCCGCCGAGCGCCAAACAGCTATTGGAGACACTGCAGAAGAAATCTCCCCACCGCAAGTCCTAGGGTGTGGTTCGATTCCGCCGGCCGCAGTGGACGTGTGACCTAGCAGCCCCGCCGCGCATCAGATGAATCGAGAAGGAAAGTGCCTGGTCCATCCCTCCCGGTCGCAAGGCAATCACCTGTACTGAATGGGGAAGTATAGGTGTCCGCAGCTGTTGCGGCAGCCATCGGCGAATTGAAGTACTCGCGGAGCGTTGTTGGATGCTGATCGTAGACCGGGCCCCGATGCTCTCGCCTACGG
>Ga0306926_10006186_pt1 | contig 12841 bp, 10 predicted proteins | sample flu12Cox44000178_FD_203759 | JGI IMG/M metagenome (GOLD analysis project Ga0306926, IMG submission 203759) | Lab enrichment of tropical soil microbial communities from Luquillo Experimental Forest, Puerto Rico - flux8day.12C.oxic.44.000.178 (v2)... | ecosystem: Environmental > Terrestrial >... | reverse complement strand
GTGCTTTGTTCGAGCCTGGCCCGTCGTGGGAGGTGCGCCCCCACAAAACGCCCGCGGCGGCGGTTCCATAGGGTCGCCTTGGTCCTGCTGGCCCTGGCTCTGGGGCCACTCGTGCGAGCTCAGTTCAGCGGGTCGCGAACCAGCGGTGACTCGACCATGGCCGAGCAGTTGCCGCTTTCCGGCCGCTTGGGCCAGCCGCAGGGAGCCTACCAGGCGAGTGTGCCCGCGGCCCTGGCTGCGGGCGCCCCCTTGGCAATGTCCCTCGATGAGGCTATCCGCCGCGGCCTGGAGTACAACCTCGGCTCTCGGAGTTTTGAGCAGGACATCCGCCAGGCCCAAGGTCAACGCCTGGCCGAGTTGGCAAAGCTGATGCCGAACGTGACGAGCAACCTGGTGGCAACCGAGCAGCAAACCAATCTCGCGGTATACGGGTTCAAATTCTCCGCTCCCGGTTTCAGCATCCCGACCGTGGTCGGACCTTATCACTATTTCGATCTGCGCGGCCGGGTCACCCAGGCGGTGGCAAACCTCACCGCTCTGCGCAACTATCGCGCCAGCCAGCAGACTTTGAAAGCTCTCGAGTATTCGGCGCAGGACGCGCGCGATCTGGTCGTGCTGGCGGTTACCGATGGTTACCTGGAGGTGGTCACCTCCGCGGCGCGCGTCGAGTCGGTTCGAGCGCAAGTCGCCACCGCGCAAGCCACCTACCAGCAGGCGGTTGACCGCCACACGAACGGGCTTGCGGCACGCATTGACGTTACTCGCAGCCAGGTCGAGCTCCAGACTCAGCAACAACGCTTGACAGCAGCAGAAACAGACCTTGCCAAGCAGAGGATTCAACTCGGCCGCGCGATCGGTCTGCCGCCTGCCCAGGAATTCAGCCTTACCGACGAGCTGCCCTATACTCCTCTGACCGGGCTCGCACTGGATCAGGCGCTCGCGCGTGCGAACGCGAACCGCCCGGATCTGAAGGCCGCGCACGCGCAAGTGGTGGCGGCAGAACTGGCGCGCAAGGCGGCTCTCTCGGAGCGGTATCCGTCTGTCGAGCTGGATGGCGACTACGGAGTGATCGGTCCATCGCCGCAAAACTCGCACGGCACTTTCAGCCTGACCGGCAGCGTCAGCTTTCCCGTTTGGCAGGGGGGGCGGGTTCGCGGTGACGTCGAACAGGCCGAGGCGGCGCTTCGGCAGCGCCGTTTGGAGTACGAGGATCTGCGAGGGCGCGTGGACGCCGACATCCGTCAGGCGTTCCTGGACCTGACCGCGGCCCGAAGCCTCGTCGCGGTGGCCGAGAGCAGCCGGGGACTGGCACAGGAGACGCTCAGCCAGGCGCGCGACCGCTTCGCTTCGGGAGTCGCCGACACCATCGAAGTGATCCAGGCGCAGGAAGCGGTCGCGGCGGCCGAACAAGACTACATCAATAGCCTCTTTGCCCACAATCTGGCCAAAGCTAGTCTGGCCAGGGCGATGGGTCAGGCCGATCAGGGAGTCCAGCAATTGCTGGAGGTACGATGATGCAACCGGAAGAAGTGGAGTTACCGGTGCGTCCGGCCCCCGTGCCCGAGCTAGTGCCGTCGTCCTCACGGAGCCGATGGAAGGCGCTCTTGGTCGTGCTGGTGGTGGGCGCGGTCCTGGCCGCCGGGGGCGTCCTGTACTGGAACTACGCCGCAACCTACGAGTCCACCGACGATGCCCAGGTGGGCGCGCATTTGAACGGAATCAGCGCGCGGATTGCGGGCACGGTCACCGGCATTCACGCCGATGAAAATCAGTTTGTCAATGCCGGCCAACTGGTGGCCGAGCTCGACCCGAGCGATTACCAGGTGGCGCTCGACGGAGCCCGCGCCGAGATGAGCCAGAAGCAGGCAGAGGTTCGAGTGCAAGACCCCAGCGTGCCGATCATCGAAAACACCAATGAAACCGGTATCCTGGCGGCCGAAGCCGACGTCGCCAACGCCGAGGCTGCCGTAGCTCTGGCCGAGCGCGACTACGCGGCGGCGCAGGCACGTCTGCGGGAGGCCGAAGCGAATGCGACCAAGGCGCAAGCCGACGTCGACCGTTACAAAGCGCTCGTGGATAAAGACGAGGTTCCACGCCAGGTCTATGACCAAGCCGTGGCTTCCGCCAACGGGTTGGCGGCGGCCGTCGATTCTGCCCGCGCCACCGCCGAAGCGGCGCAGAAGGCCGTGGAACAAAAAAGTGCGCAGCGGACCGAAACCGCGACTCGCCTGATGGAGGCCCAAATGAACGCTCCACATGAAGTGGCCATCCGCCGGGCCAACGTAGCGGCCAAGCAAGCCGACGCGCAGGTGGCCAAAACTCGCGTTAATCTGGCGCAGCTCAATCTGTCGTACACAAAAATCTATGCACCGGTTTCCGGCGTCGTCAGCAAACGCAACGTCGAGATCGGCAATCACGTGCAGCCCGGACAGCAACTCTTCCTGATCGCGCAGATCGACGACCTCTGGGTGACTGCCAACTTCAAAGAGACGCAACTGCGCCGGATTCGTCCGAATCAAAAGGCGACCATTTCGGTTGACGCCTTCGGCCAGAAGTTCCATGGCTACGTCGAAAGCATGCCGGCCGCCACCGGAACCGTGACCAGCCTGCTGCCGCCGGAAAACGCCAGCGGCAATTACGTGAAGGTGGTGCAGCGTCTGCCGGTCCGCATCCGCTTCGACAACAACCAGGCAGGTCTCGACCGCCTGCGGCCCGGGATGTCGGTCGAACCCACCGTTTGGATCCGGTAGCGTGTGCCCGAACGTGAACCTGATTCGAGCCGTGCGCCGCGCGTTGCGGGCGGCAGCCGATCCCACCAAGGCGCCCGCCATGCAGGCGTACATGAAGTCCCAGATGCCGTATCTGGGCGTCCAGGCAGCGCCGCTGCGCCACGAGGTCAGGCCGCTGTTGGCGGCACATCGCCTGGGGTCCTTCGGGCAGTGGCGCGATACGGTGTTGGAGCTGTGGCGGAAGGCTCGCTATCGCGAAGAGCGCTACGCGGCCATCGAACTGGCCGGCTTCCGAGCCTACCGCACCTTCCAGACCCTGGATGCGCTGCCTGTCTACGAGGAGATGATCGTCTCGGGCGCCTGGTGGGACCTGGTCGACTCCATCGCCAGCCACCAGATCGGCGGTCTGTTGCGCCGGCACCCGGTCGAGATGGCTGCGCTCCTCCGCAAGTGGGCTGAGGGCGAGGATCTCTGGAAACGCCGGACCGCGATTCTCGCGCAGCTGGGATTCAAGCACGATACGGACTTGCGACTCCTCTACGACTCGATCCGCCCTTCGCTCGGCCGGCCGGAATTTTTCCTGCGGAAAGGCATCGGTTGGGCGTTGCGGGAGTACGCCAAGACCGACGCCGCGGAAGTGGTCCATTACGTGAGCCGGCATAAAGCGCTCCTCAGCCCTCTCAGCCGGCGCGAAGCGCTCAAGAACGTGGATCGAAAACCAAGCGTCAGGAAGCCGCGCGCGTCATCTCGACGTCGAGCGTAATCTCGACGGCGTTGCTGACCATGGCGGCGTCGGGATCAAAAGCGAGTCCGAAGTCTTTCCGGTTGACGCGCGTGCTGGCAGCCACGCCACGCCGCTGCTGCTTCCAGGGATCCGTCACTTCATCGGAGAGACCTTCCACATCCAGGGTCACTTCGCGCGTGACGCCGCGAATCGTGAGATCGCCTGTGGCTTTGTAGTTCTTACCGCCGGATGGAGTGATTCTCCTCGAGCGGAACGTGATGGTAGGGAACTTCTCGGCGTCGAGGAAATCAGGGGTCTTGAGGTGCCCGTCGCGCTGCGGATCGCCCGTGTGCAAGCTATTGACGTCGATCGTCGCGTCCAAACGCGCGCTGTCCGGTTTTGCGGAATCGAGCTCCACCGTGCCCGAGACGGAGTCGAACCTCCCCTGGACGTTGGCAATCATCATGTGCCGTACCTTGAAGTGGGCGGAACTGTGCTTGGGATCGATCTGATAGGTCATTCTTCTGTTCTACACGAGAACGAGACGGCGTGGGAACTCATTGCCGATTTCACTCGCATGTATGTTCGCTCCCCTCCTCGTTCACCACAACGATCGAAAAGCAGACGCCCACCACACGATCACGCAGAAATCGGTTGCGCCTGAAAGAAACGAGATGACGCGCGGTTTCGGACGCTCGAAACAAGAAAAAAGCGGAGATGGGGCGGACAGAGGGCAACCCGAGCCGCCAAAGCGGAAACGGCTGGCCGATTTCTGGATCGAGCGCATAGCTCGCGGAGCACCCCATCACGAGGCTGAACCAGCAGATGAGGCGAAAGCGAGCGAGGGTGAACGAAAACTGCCGACCCCGCCGGGACATTTTGCAGGACGGGTTGAAAGAATCGGCGAAGCTGGCGTCACGATGCGGCCCGCACAACCGTGCAGACGCTGGCGCAGATCGGACCGCCGATATTAAACGTGGCGGCCAGTTTTGGATTCTTCACCCGCGTTTCGGCCGGGGCTTTACCCAAAAGCTGCAAAGCCGACCAGCCGATCATCGCGATCCCGGTTGCCCCGATCGGATGGCCTTTAGCGATCAACCCTCCGGACGTGTTGATGCCGCATTCGCCGTCCGGCCGGGCTTTGCCGTCGACCCAATACTTTGCGCCGCGGCCCGCTTCGGCCTTGCCGATCACCTCGGTGCCGATGGCGCCCATCACGCTGAAGCAGTCGTGCACCTCCGCCACGTTCACGTCTGTCGGATTCGCGCCCGCCATCAGATAGGCCGTGCGCATGGCTCGGTAAGCACCGGCCGGGCGGAGCACGTCGCGCCCCTGTTTGCGAATCGGGTCGGTCGCCTGGCCCCAGCCGGCTATTTCGACGCAATCGGCGCGGCGAACGCCCAGCTTCTCTAAGCCCTCCGCGGTGGCCAGAATCAGCCCGGCATACCCATCGGTAATCTGCGAGCAATCGTAGGTTTTGAGCGGCAAGCCGTCGACCACGTATCGATTGAGGCCTTCGATCTGGAGCGCCTGGTCCAGGGTGATCTGAACCTTGTTCATCTGCGCGCAGGGATTGAACTTGGCGTTGGCATATTCCTGGACTGGAATCGCCGCCAAATCCTTCTCGGTGACGCCATGCTCATCCATATAGGCTTGCATCACCTCGGCGAACAGGTGCGGAAAGACGAAGACCTTGCCGGCGCGTTCGCCAGGATGAGAAAAGTAGCCGAGCACCTTGCCGATCAGCTTGCCGTCCATCTTGCCTTCGGCGTCGCGCATCTTCTCGTAGCCCACCGCGATTCCCGTTTCGCCCAGGCCAAGTTGCAATTTTTGAATCACCGACAGGACCGCCTGTCCGCCCGACGCGCAGGCATTTTCCACGGCTTCGATGGGCTTGCCTTCGAGCCCCGGCGTCGAGGCCATGAGTCCCGCCAGAAGTCCCTGCTCGTTGAGCGAAAAATTGCAGGCTGCACCAACGCTCCCCACATCCAAGGCGGAGGCCGGCACACCAATCTCGCGGCAAGTCCCCTGGATGGCGTTGTCGATGATGGCCGGCACGGTCATGTCCATGAGCTTGCCGAATCGGGATTGATGAAAAGCCGCGATATAGATGGGCTTCATGCCTTCTGCCTCCGCTGATACCATTGTCTCAATCTGTGCGGAACTTCAGGTGCCCGTGACCACCCCGCCATCCACGCTGATCACCGCGCCCGTCACGAACGACGCCGCGTCGGAAGCCAGCCACAGGTATGCGTCGGCGATGTCCTCCGGCTCTCCGAGGCGGCCGAGCGGCGTGTGGTCACGCATGCTTTCGAGGATCTTCTCTGGCATCGACCTTACCATATCGGTGGCGATGAAGCCCGGTGCCACGGCATTGACGCGGATTTGATACTTGCCGAGCTCCCGCGCCCATACTCTCGTCATGCCGATGAGCCCGGCTTTGGCCGCCACGTAGTTGGTCTGGCCGAAATTGCCGTAGAGCCCCACCACACTCGAGGCATTCAGGATCACACCTCCTCCGCCCGCGATCATGTGCGGGACCACGGCGCGCGCGCAGACGAAAACGCCCTTCAGATTCACGTTGATCACGGCGTCGAACTGTTCATCGCTCATCAGGCCGGCCACCGCACCATCCTTGTACTTCACCAGCTGGCCGTCGCGCAGAATGCCGGCATTGTTGACAAGCACATGAATCGCGCCCCAGCGCGCCACGACTTCGCGGACCGCCCGATCCACGGCGCCGGGGTCGCCGGTATCGACCTTCTGGAATAGGCCGCCGTTCTCGGGCGTGGCGTCCTTGACGTCCCACGACGCGACGCGGCAGCCTTCCCCGGCAAAGCGTCGCGCCGTGGCCTTGCCGATGCCCGCAGCGCCACCGGTGACAATGACAACCTTATCGCGCAGTCCTGTTTCGATCATGATTTTCAGCCGGAGCGCCCGGCAGTCTCAATCGAGCTCTCTAGCGTGAATTCGCGCCGCTCGTTTTTGGCGACATCATCCAGTCCCAATGCTCGCCGGCAGCATCGACGATGGGCCTGACGTGTTCCCTGAGCAGGTAGCGATCCTGGGCCAGCCCCTCGGCCGCCTCCTCGACCCGGCGTAAATAATCGGCGCGCCCGCTGTAGCGTTCTGCGATAGACAGCCGCGGATCGCCGCTTTTCTCCCGCTCGGCGCGCGTTCTCGCGAATGGGATGAACGACCCCGCCATCGCGATCAAGGTGTCCGGCGCACCGATCGACTCGCTCCGGAAAGCCCAATCCGCGTAGGTTCCCAGGGGAACCGCCTGCTCGGGCAGGCGAATGCCTCCGATATCATTACCGTCCTTGTCCACCTGGGGAACTAGGAAGGGCAGCACGGAGAGAAAGCCGGGAACGTCGGCACGAAAGCCGCCCGGCACGTGCAACGGCCATTTGACACTGCGCACACTGGGGTACTGGATCTTACTTTGAGCGATCAGCGTTCCATCGGACAGCAGAGGATGACGGCTGGGCGGCGGCGCGACACCTTTTCTCACCCAACCATCCAAGGCGACCAGCAACGCCGCCTGCGCCCACCGGTAATCGTTCGGATTGGCCCGGAGTTGGCCGCCGTTATCGCCGGGAGGCCACGAACCGGACCCGTGCTGCGTGCCCGCCAGAAAGTAAACTCGCACGTTGGGCGGGTCGGCGAGATCTTTGGTGCCATCCATCGACAGGTGGCGCAGGGCGGCGACGCGGCCCCGGTCCCAATACTCGGAGCCGGTATCGACCAGAAAGACCTTCGGTTCCTGGCCCGCCGGCACGCGCGCACCCAGACCATCGCGCCGGCCGGTTAGAGGGTCGGTGGTCACCTCGTAGCGGATCGGGAACTTCGTTTGCGTGAACGACCCAAGTTCGTTGGGCTGCGCGAAGCGCTCGTTAAAGCTGCCGAGTGACGTTGCGCCGGTCTGGATAAAAAGCGCGTCGATCGCCTGCCGGCCATGCTCGTCGGTGGTGAAACCCTCGTAGATCACCTGACGTTGAAACCGCCCCGTCTGGGAGGCTCCGTATGTGTATGCATACCGGCCGTGGACGAGGGCATCGGAGTTGTACTTCAGCGCCGACGCCAGGTCGCGAATGGCGGCGAACCCCAGGCCGGCGAGCGGTGGATCCTTGGATTCGTAGGTAACCTGGTACGTCAGGCCGGCACCGAACCCACCCTTCAACGTCACCCAGTTCGGATCGAACCTCAACTTCCCATTCTCCACGCGGCCAAACTGCCAGTCCTCGCGCGGAATCAGGCGCGGAGCGGAGGCCAAGCCTTCACGTTCGGTGAGCCGGTAGGCAGGATTGTCGGGATCGAGCGGCGGATACGCCGGCGAAAAGTAGCCGGAGGCGAACTCATACGACTCGGACCGCTTGTTGGGAATGAACCAGGGATTGACCCAGCCGGTGATCGGCCGGCCGCCCTCGGTCGCAATCGGTGCGTCGAAGCCGATCCGGTTCTTTTGCTTCGGCACATCGAATTGCCACCCCACCGCCACCAGCGTGTAACCCTCGCGCATCAGCAGTCCGTCGCCGAATTGCGCCTCGGTGGTTGGGTCGGCCGATCCCACGCCGTGGTTGAAGGTGGCCAGTAGCGCCTTGTTACCGCGGTTCACCACATCGAACAGCAGCACGCCGTTGGCTCGCGCAGGCTCCTTCGGCTTGAGGATGAACAAGTCGGCCGAGAATTCCACCTTGCCCTGGGCATTGCGGGGCGCCTTTTCGATATCGGCGATGATCCGGTTCTGTGCGGTTTCCGGAGCAACTGCGAAATAGACCCGGCCGGCAAGCTTCTCGTAAGCGCCGACCGCGCCGAACGGCTTGCCGCCGAGCACGTCCTCGCGGATGGCGATTTCAATGCGTGCGACCTCGGCACTGATGACAGCTGGCGCGACCGCCACCAGAGCCAGGCGAGCCGTGCGCGGAATCCAGTATCTGTTCATGACGTCCCTCGCAACTACCAAATGGCCTTTAGCGCAAAATGGATCTGCCGCGCCGGCGTTTGAGTCACCGTGATGCGCGCAAATCCGTCAATGTACAGTCCCGCCGATTGGATTACCTCGAGGCTGTTGGCATTGGGCGGGCCAAAGTTGGTGCGGTTCAAAACATTGAAGATCTCGGTGATTTTCCGAATGTAGTTGTTCTTGAATATCGAGACATCCGTATTCAGCAGGCCGGGGCTGATGAGCGTGTTGCGTCCTACGTTGCCGCGAATATTAAGGCACGTGTCGGGAAGGGAGCGCGCGGTGTCGCAGGAGAAAGCGTTGGCGGAGGTGAGCGGCACCAACCCAAAGCGATTCGGTTTCAGGTATTGGTTCGGGTTTACCACGTGGATGGCCGAACCGTACGAACTCGACCCAGGCCCCATATTGAATTGCCGCGGATTGACGCTCGGGTTGATTTCCCCAGCATATCCGAGCCGTCCGAACGGTAAAAGGGGGATACCGTCGCTGATCGCCGTGATGACACCAATGTGCCAACCGCCCAACGCCCACGTTCGAGCTCCCTTGGTTTTGGGAGTCGACGGAGTCCACATGCCGGTGATGACCAGGGTCGGTCCCACGTTAAAATCCGACAGGCCCTTGTTCAAGCGAAAGGCATACCAGGGTTCAGTGACATAGTCGAGTTGGAAAGTGTCGCCGGCCGCGCTGCCGGACGAATCGTCGATGCTCTTACTCCAGGTATACGCGACTGGCGCCTGAAACCCACGGCTGAATCTTTTGCTGAATTTCATCTCGAGCGCGTTGTACCACGATCGGCTTTGCCGCATCGTGCTCTGGATGTTGCCTACCAAGGGGTTCGCCAGCGCATTATTGCCGGCGCCGTTTGATCCCGGAGTATAAGGAACGGGCCAGACGTATCCAGCACCGCCGAGCGTGCCTCGTTGTTGGTCGGTGATGGTGCCGGAGAGGGTGGCGCCGGCGACTTGCGCGCCGATCGGCTGCACCGCTCCGGGCGCCAGTGCGACAATCGAAACAAAAACCGCTAGGTTTGGTCGTCTTTTGAAGCATGCCAAGCTCCCGTGGTGTGACCGTGGCTCAGCCAGGCTCAGGCAGAGTGAAGTGGTGGGTCGCAGGGCTCCCGCTGCCCGGACGGTCCTCATAACCTCAACCCTCAAAGATGCGCGTTCTCAGAGAAAAAGTGCTGCGAATCTATCGAACGCTGGCGCCCAAGTCAAGGCGACAGGCGACAGGCGAAATCGGATCCTCGCGGATCCCGGCCCAGACACCGCGGCTTGCCCGGATCCGGTTGTATGATGGCTCTTGCCGTCTTGCGAAGGAGCCGGAAATGCGTTTTTGCCGATTTGGGGAAGGGCGGCTGGGGCTGGTCGAAGGGGCTCACGTCCGCGATGTCACTGGCGCGCTGGAGGTGCTGCCGGCTCGGCGGTATCCCCTGCCCACTTACGATGTCTTCATCGCCAATCTGCCCCAGGTCTCCGCACGGGCCCGGGCGCTGGCGCCTTCGGCCCCCAAGCTGCCCCTGGCCGAGCTCGAATTGCTAAGCCCGGTCGCCAATCCGGGCAAAATCGTCGCCGCTCCGGTCAACTACCAGAAGCATGCACAGGAGGTGCGCGACAATGTCGCGTTGCACAACAACAATCCGGCGCTGCTGAAGTCAATCAACGAGATCGGCCTGTTCTTAAAGGCCACCAGCAGTCTGGTCGGGCCCGGAGAAGGCATCGCGCTGCGCATGCTCGACCGCCGCAACGACCACGAAGTGGAGCTGGCCTTCGTCATCGGCAAAGAAGCCCGCACCGTTTCGCGCGCCGAAGCGCTCCAGTATGTCGCCGGCTACAGCATTGGTCTCGACATTACCATTCGCGGGCAGGAAGACCGCAGCTTTCGCAAGTCGCCGGACACCTACACGGTTCTCGGTCCCTGGCTGGTGACCGCCGACGAAATCCCCAACCCCGGCTCACTCGACCTCCGCATCTCGGTTAACGGCGAGGTGCGGCAGAGCTCCAATACGCGAAACATGATTCTCGGCGTGCCGGAGCTGATCGAATTAGCGTCTAGATTCTATACGCTCTATCCCGGCGACATTGTGATCACGGGGACTCCCGAAGGCGTCAGCCCGATCGTCCCTGGCGACAAGATCGTCGCTTCGGTCGAGGACGTTGGCACAATGGAAGTGGCGGTTCGCGCGACCGCGGGCGCGCCAATTGCCGGTCACGCCTAGGAGCAGTCATGAGTACTGCCTTTTCCAACAAGCCCGAGGTCACGGCCGAGCGGCGGGAATTCTACCACCGTCTCGAAAAAAGCAGCGCGGCCCCGTTGTGGGAAGTCCTCGCCGATATCGTCCGAACCGAGCCGCGCAGCGCCTGCCTGCCGGCGTTGTGGCGTTACGACGAGATCCGGCCGCTGATTCTGGAATCGGGCAAAATTATCACGGCCAAAGAGGCCGAGCGCCGCGTGCTGATTCTAGAGAACCCCGGACTACGCGGCCAATCCCGCATTACGCAAAGCATCTATGCGGGCATGCAGCTGATTCTGCCCGGAGAGGTCGCGTCCAGCCACCGCCATACGGCGTCCGCCTTACGCTTTATTATCGAAGGCCAAGGCGCGTACACCGCGGTGGAGGGCGAACGCACTACTATGCACCCCGGTGATCTGATCCTGACGCCTTCCTGGACTTACCACGACCACGGCAACCCGAGCGGGCAGCCGGTGGTCTGGCTGGATGGTCTCGACATCCCCCTGGTCAACTCATTCGATACCAGCTTTGCCGAGCACTATCCGGAGGAGATTGAACCCGTCAGTCGCCCGGAAGGCGACGCGCTCGTGCGCTATGGCGCCAACTTGCTGCCCCTCGAGTATCGGCCGGCGCGGCCGTCGGCTCCGCTGTTGAGCTATCCGTATGCGCGCTGCCGCGAAGCGCTCGAACGCATCCGCCGCAACGGTCCCGTCGATCCGTGCCACGGCGTCAAAATGCAATACGTCAATCCGGCCACCGGCGGATATCCCATCCCCACGATGGGGGCGTTCATTCAGTGGCTCCCCTCCGGGTTCTGCGGTCGGGCGTACCGCTCGACGGACGCGACCGTCTATTGCTGCGTCGAGGGCCGCGGGCGCAGTCAAGTAGGCGGCACGTGGCTTGCCTGGAGCGAGCATGACGTATTGGTGGTCCCCTCCTGGGTTGCGGTCTCGCACCAAGCGCAACAGGAGTCCGTGCTGTTCAGTTTCTCCGACCGGCCGGCCCAAAAGGCTCTCGGAATCTGGCGGGAGGAGAACCCCGCTCCAGCGTGACCGCCCGCCATGAAGCAGCCTGTACCCATCCTCGACGCCTCCGCCAGCAAGTCTCCGGGCGTGTTCGGCTGGATCTCCGAGCTGGACCCGGGCGAGCGGCGTGCATTCACTGCCTGTGTTGGCGGCTGGGGGTTGGACGCCATGGACGTTCAGCTTTACAGCTTCGCAATCCCAGCGCTCATTACGACGTGGGGGATCACGCGAACCCAAGCCGGCGTGCTGGGGACCGCGGCGCTTCTGGTTTCCGCCGCAGGGGGATGGCTGGCCGGGTGGTTCGCCGACCGCTTCGGCCGCGTCCGCACGCTGCAAGTAGCGATTCTTTGGTTCGCCGCATTTACCTTTCTTTCCGGTCTCGCGCAGAACTTTGGGCAGCTGTTCGCGGCGCGCGCGGTGATGGGCCTGGGCTTTGGCGGCGAGTGGGCGGCGGGCGCGGTGCTGCTTGGTGAGGTGATCCGACCGCAGCATCGTGGCAAAGCTCTGGGTGTCATGCAGTCCGGATGGGCCCTCGGCTGGGGCGCGGCGGCCTTGCTCTATGCGGGCTTCTTTTCGTGGCTACCGCCTCAGACGGCCTGGCGGGCGCTGTTTTTGGTCGGCATCGCGCCGGCGCTGCTGGTCTTCTGGGTGCGCCGCTATGTCGCAGAACCGCCGGTGTACCTGGCGTCGCGAGCGCAGCTGGCGGCGAAGGGCGAGCAGCCGTCGCTGCTTGAGATCTTTCGTCCGCCCCTGCTGCGGGTTACGCTCCTTGGCGGGTTGATGGGAACCGGCGCGCAAGGCGGCTACTACGCCGTGACGACCTGGCTGCCGACCTTTTTGCGTAGCGAGCGGCAACTGTCCGTGCTCGACTCGGCGGGATACCTGGCCGTGTCGATTGCCGGCGCGTTCGGCGGATATCTGGCCGGCGGTGTGCTGGCAGATCGCATCGGGCGCCGAATGACCTTTCTGGTTTTCGCCATGGGTGCTGGAGCGGTCGCCGTCAGCTATTCGATGGTGCCCTTCGGCAACGCCGCCATGCTTGCTTTGGGCTTCCCGCTGGGATTCTTCGCCTCCGGAGTCTTCAGCGCGATGGGCCCGTTCTTCACTGAGCATTTTCCCACGCGGGTGCGGGGTATTGGCCAGGGCTTCGCCTACAACGTAGGCCGC
>Ga0306926_10006179_pt1 | contig 12851 bp, 13 predicted proteins | sample flu12Cox44000178_FD_203759 | JGI IMG/M metagenome (GOLD analysis project Ga0306926, IMG submission 203759) | Lab enrichment of tropical soil microbial communities from Luquillo Experimental Forest, Puerto Rico - flux8day.12C.oxic.44.000.178 (v2)... | ecosystem: Environmental > Terrestrial >... | reverse complement strand
CATCGGCTCGACCTGCGCAAGGCGCAGGTTCTGACCGGCGGTGATGCACGCGATGTGTGCCTCGTTGCCGCGGGCATGATGATCCCGGCGGCGCTCGCCGCCGCGCGCTGTCTTGGCGAGAACGGCGTCTCGGCGGCGGTCATCAACGTACCGGTACTCAAGCCGCTTGACGCGGCGACGATCTGCGCGCTCGCGCGTCATGTCGGCCTCGTGGTAACGGCGGAGAATCACACCATCGTCGGCGGACTGGGCTCGGCGGTCGCTGAAGCGCTGGCGGAAGCAGGTATTGCGGCAGCGTTGCGTCGCATCGGCATCATGGACGTGTTCGCTGAATCGGGCAGCCGCGAGTTCCTGTTCAACCGTTATGGGCTGGCAACCCAGAACATCGTGGACGCGGCGTGGCGCGGACTGGGCATCAACAAGCCGGCTCCCGCGGCGCCCGTCATGGAAGCGAGCGCCGGAACCTATGCGCCGGTGTGAGACAGGCTGGCGACGCCGGCGAACAGACGCACGCACTCGAACCAGGCCGAATGGAGGAACACAAGATGTCTCTGGCAAAGTTCATCTCGACCCCGAAGCTCGCCGAATACAAGGAGCGGTTCAAGGACCATTACAAGCTGCAACGGCGCGCGGACGGCGTGATCCTGGTCGAGGCTCACACGGCGGGCGGACCCATCCAGCTCAGCGTCGAGAACCACCGCTCGGTCGGCCAGCTGTTCAAGACCATTGGCGCCGACCCCGAGAACGAAATCATGATTTTCACGGGGTCGGGGAAAGAGTTCATGATGGATGCCGACCCCGAGGGTTTCAAGCTGGAGCAGGAGGACCTGCGGCACTGGGCCTACGAGTACGCATACAAGGACGGCAGGATCAATGTCAGCTCACTCATCAACGATCTCGAAATTCCGACCATCGGCGCTCTCAACGGCCCGGGGTTTCATTCCGAAATCTGCCTCATGTGCGACCTCACGATCTGCACCGAGGATACGATCATCTACGACCTGCATTACGACATCGGCTCGGTGCCCGGGGACGGCATTCACAGCTGCTTCCAGGAACTGCTGGGAGTCAAGCGGGCGGCCTACGCGTTGCTGACCGGCCAGGCGATCGACGCCAGGACGGCGCTTGAATACGGAATGGTCAACGAGGTCGTGCCGCGGGAAAAGCTGCTCGATCGCGCATGGCAGCTTGCCGATCATATCATGACGCAGCCGCGCATCACGCGCCGGCTGACGACACAGATCGTCCGGCGTCCCTGGCGGCAGCGGATCACAAATGATCTGGACGGCGGCTTCGGCATTCAGATGTTTGCGCATCTCGCCAAGGACAAGGCGGTGCACGGCAGGGGCCACATCGGCGACAAGGTGGCTTACGTCAGGCAAGGCAAGAAGAACAATTTCGACTGAGCCGGCGCGAAATGGAGGCACGGCGAAAATTCGATGAGGAAAGCCCGCCGACCCTCCGGCGGGTCCGCGGCGACCAGATCAAGGGAGACGACGACAATGCGCCCTATCACCAGGAGAACATTCAGCAAGACGGCCGCGGCCGCCTCGGCCGCGATGGCGGCGCCTGCCATTCTCGCGCATGCGGCCGACAAGCCGATCCGGATTGGTTTTAGCATCGCGCAGACCGGCGGTATCGCGGCCGGCGGCAAGGCGGGGCTCACAGCGCTCGAGCTCTGGCGCAGCGACGTGAACGCCGCGGGCGGCCTGCTCGGCCGGCCGGTCGAGTTTGTCGTCTACGACGACCAGAGCCAGCCGACCACGGTTCCCGGCATCTACGCCAAGCTGCTCGATATCGACCGGGTCGATCTCCTGCTCTCGCCCTACGGCACAAACCTGACCGCCGTGGTCATGCCGATGATCAAGCAGCGCAACCGCTTCGTCATCGCGCAGATGGAGATCGGCCAGAACGAGAATCTCAATCACGACAAGTTCTTCGAGATCGCGCCGTGGGGACCCCGGCCGGCGGCCAACTGGTGCCGCGGCTATTTCGATCTCGCCAGGCGCCTGGGCTACAAGACGCTCGGCATTATCAGCTCGGACGCCGAATTCTCGGCAAATGCCGCCAACGCCGGCATGCGGATCGCCGAGGAGTACGGCATGAAGGTGATCTCAAATCAGCACTATCCGCCGAACTTCGTCGATTTCTCCGGCATCCTGCGCAACGTCAATGCGGCGGGGCCCGAGTTCCTGTTCGTCGCCTCGTATCCGGTGGAGTCGGCAGCATTGGTGCACGGCATATCGGAGATCGGCATCTCCGACAACGTGCAGATGTTCGGCGGCGCCATCGTCGGCATCCAGTACGCGCAGCAGCTGGAAAGCCTCGGCTCGGCGCTCAACGGCATCACCAACTACGACACCTATGTCGTGGCGCCGACCCTGAGTTTCCCCGGCATCGACAAGTTCCTGGAGCGCTACCGGCCGCTTGCCGAAAGCAGGGGCGTCGACAGTCTCGGCCACTTCCTGCCGCCCTTCTTCTACGCGGGCGGCCAATTCATCGAGGCGGCGGTCAAGGCGGTCGGCGCGCTGGACGAGGCGAAGCTTGCGCAGTGGCTGCACAACAACACCATCGACACCATCGTCGGGCCGGTGAAGTTCGGGCCCGACGGAAACTGGGTGGAAAGCCGGATCGTCTGGGCGCAATACCGGGACGCGAAGGACAAGGACCTCGATCAGTTCCGTCATCCCGGCAAGCAGATCGTTCTGCACCCGGAAGCGCTGGCGACCGGCAAGATCGTCGCGCCTTACAAAAAAGCACGGGCCTGACGGGCGCGTGACCGGACCAGTATTCGGAATAAGAGAGGGTGGGATCACAGCCAAAGCTCCGTCATGCGCGGGCTTGTCCCGCGCATCCACGTCTTGGCGCGGAAGAAGACGTGGATGGCCGAGATAAACCTGGATAAACCCGGCCATGACGAACCAACACCGATTCACCTCTCGGTGAAACCAGGTAATCGCGGGGGTCCAGCGTCTTCCAGGCCGGGCCGGCGCAGAAAAGTCACGTGAGCGATCATGCTCGAGCTGGCGTCCAATGCGGTTGTCACCGGCCTGCTGCTGGGCGGCATCTACGCCGTGGCCAGCCTCGGTCTCACCATCGCATTCGGCTTGCTGCAGGTCCCCAACGTGGCGCACCCGACCTTCGTGGTGCTCGGCGCGTATTGCGCATATTTCGGCAACCTGGTCGGGCTCGATCCGGTTCTCGCCGGCGCGCTGTTCGCGCCGGCCTTCTATGCCGCCGGCATGCTGTTCTACGAGGCCTATTTCATCTGTTTCGAGCGCCGCGGTCGCGGGGATACCCTGCAGAGCTTCACCTTTTTCTTCGGCGTCGCCCTCGTTCTTGAAGTCGTGCTGATTCTCGCGGTCGGCGTGGATCTACGATCGGTCGGCGCAGGCTATATCGGAAAGAGCCTCACCCTCGGCGCCGTCACCATGCCGTACCGGCTGATCATCCCGTTCGTGATCGGCTCGACCGTCGGCGCGGGCATGTGGGCTTTCCTGACCAGGACCCATACCGGCCTCGCGATCCGCGCGGTCGCCCATGACGACAGGGCGCTGCGAATCGTTGCGCTCGACCCCGCCCGCATCAAGCGGCACGCGTTCGGGATTGCAATGATGACGGCCGCCTTCGCGGGAGCCGCCCTCATTGTTCTCAACCCGGTCGATCCGTTCATCGGCGGAGAATATATCGGCCGCACGTTCGCGATCGTCGTGCTGGCCGGGATGGGGAGCGTGCCCGGGACGCTGGTTGCCGGCGCCATCATCGGGCTGATGGAGAGCCTGGTGGTGACGTTCGTCGGGGCGAGCTGGGCTCCGGGCGTGTCGTTTACTGTGCTGCTCGCGACGCTGGCGGTTCGGCCGAGCGGCATTTTCGGCATCGCGCGATGAGCAGCTGGCGCTTTGGCTTCGGTGCGCTCGCGGTTGTGGCCGCCGGCGCCGCGTTGCCGCACCTGGTGAGCAACTCTTATGTGTTCTATGCCGGCTTCATCACCTTGCAATACGTGATCGTGGCCACCGCCTGGAACATTCTGGGCGGGTATGCCGGCTACGTGAACTTCGGCGCCGGCGCGTTTGTCGGCCTCGGCATCTATTCGGCGGTGTTCCTGTTCAAGGCGATCGCGGCGCCGCTATGGCTGCAGGTGCTCGGGGCCGCCGCGGCGGGCGGTCTGCTCGGGCTCGGGATGGGCTACCTGACTTTGCGCATCCAGGGGGTGTTCTTCTCGATCGCGACGCTCGCTCTCACCATCGTGCTCAATACCATTGTCGTGAACTGGTCATTCATCGGCGGCGCACGCGGTGCGACGGTGCTGGCGCCGGCGCCGGTATGGTTTCCAAGCATCGTGAGCTACGTGTTCTTCGCCACGCTGGTGCTGGCCGTGATCACCGTTGCCGTGGCGCGCTGGATCGAGCGGTCGTGGGTCTGGCGCGGGCTTGCTGCGCTGCGGGCGAATGAGCAGGCGGCCGAATGCTGCGGCACGCCGACCTTGAAGCTCAAGCTGTTCGCCGCCACCGTCAGCGGCGCGCTGATCGCGACCGCGGGGGCGCCTTATCCCTACTATGCTTCCTATGTCGAGCCGGGCTCCGCCTTCGGCTTGACCATCGCGCTCAACGCGCTCGCCATGCCGCTGATCGGCGGAACGCGCAGCTGGATCGGCCCGGTGATCGGCGCGCTTCTGCTCAGCAGCATCGAGCAGGCGGCCACGGTCACGATTCCGACCGAGGTCAATCTGCTCATCGTGGGCCTCGTGCTCATCGGCTTCGTCGTTGCCGCGCCCGACGGATTGCTTGGCCTGTTCGCTCGGCGGCAGAACCAGGGAGCACGCGCGTGAGCGAGCCGGTGCTCTCGGTGCGCGGCGTGCGCAAGCGGTTCGATACGCTGATCGCGGTCGCCGACGTCGATCTCGACGTCGGACGCGGCGAGAAGCTCGGCATCATCGGTCCGAACGGATCGGGCAAGACCACCCTGATCAACTGCATCACCGGCGTGCTCCGCCCGGAGCGCGGCAGGATCATCTTCGAAGGCGTCGACGTATCGCGCATGCCGACCTATCGGCGCGCCCGCGCCGGAATTGCGCGCAGCTTCCAGATCCCGCGTCCTTTCGTGGGCATGTCGGTCGTCGAGAACCTGCTGGTCCCGCTCGATTATGTGGAGAGCAAGGAAGAAGGCATCGCCCGCGCGCACGCCATTCTGGCATCGGTCGGACTGCAATCGCGCGCCGGCGACCCGGCGGAGTCGCTGAGCCACCTCGAGCTGCGCAAGCTTGAGCTGGCGCGTGCGCTCGCGGCGGCGCCACGGTTGCTGATTGCCGACGAAGTCATGGCCGGACTGTCCGAGCCGGAGATCGACGAGATGCTGGACATCCTGTTCGAGCTCAACGCACTGGGCGTCACCATCATCATGATCGAGCACATCATGCACGCGATCACGCGCTTCTCGGAACGCCTGGTGTGCATGGAGACCGGCCGTATCATCGCCAACGGGAAGCCGCAGGACGTGGCCCGCGATCCTGAAGTGCGGAGGGTCTACTTTGGCAAATAGGCTCATCATCGAGAATCTGTCCGCGGGCTATGGCGCCGTCCGCGTGCTGCGCGACGTATCGCTGGAAGTGCGCGAGGGCGAGCTCGTCGCCCTGCTCGGCACCAACGGCAACGGCAAGAGCACGCTGCTCAACGCAATCCTCGGTCTGGTGCCGCCGACCGCCGGCTCGGTGCGTCTGGAATGGGACGGACAGGTCACCGAGCTTGCCGGCTCTCCAGCCGAGAAGATCGTCGAGCGCGGTATCGCCCTGGTGCCGGAGGGGCGCCGCCTGATCCCGCATCTCACGGTCGAGGAGAACCTGACGCTCGGCGGCTCCGGGCGGCGCTCGCGCCCCAATCTGCGCCGCAACCTGGAATTCGTATTTGGCGCCTTCCCGGTGCTGCTGGAAAGGCGCAAGCAGACCGCCGGAACCATGAGCGGCGGGCAGCAGCAGTTGCTGGCAATCGCGCGCGCGTTGATGACGCAGCCGCGCGTTCTACTGGTCGACGAGCCGTCCGTCGGGCTCGCCCCGGTGGCGGTCGACCGGGTGCTCGCGACGGTGAAGGAGCTTCAGTCCGGGCGCGGGCTCACCGTGCTGATGGCGGAGCAAAGCATCGTGCAGGCGATCGCCATCGCCGAACGATCCTACATCCTCACCCACGGGCGCATCGCCCGCGAGCTCGACCGCGAACGCGCGGCCGCATCGACGGAGGAAATCCGCTCTGCGCTTTTGGGCACGGCGGCGTGAAGGAGACGGCATCATGGACATCGGATTCATCGGGCTCGGCAACATGGGCAAGCCCATGGCGCTCAACCTGCTCAATGCGGGCCATCGTTTGCGCGTGTGGAATCGTTCGCCTGCGCCCGCGCAGGAGCTTGCGGCGCGCGGGGCAATTGTCGCGGCATCGCCGAGCGAAGCGTTCCAGGGCGACGCGGTCATCTCGATACTGTCCGACGACGAGACGGTCCGTCACATCATCGTCGAGCAGGCTCTGGCGGGAGCAGCAAAGCCGACGGTGCATATCAACATGGCCACCATATCGGTCGCCTGCGCCAAGGAGCTGACCAGGCTGCATGCGCAGAAAGGGATCGACTATGTCGCCGCGCCCGTCCTCGGCCGGCCCGAAGTGGCCGCGGCCGGCAAGCTTGAGATCCTGGCCGCCGGCAAGCCCGGCGTGCTCGACCGCCTGCAACCGGTGCTCGCCGCCATCGGCCAGAAGGTGTGGCGATTCGGCGACGAGCCGAGCAGCGCCAACGCCGTCAAGATCGCCGTCAATTTCTCGCTGGCCTGCGCCATCGAGGCCATGGCCGAAAGCGCGGCATTGGTGCAGGCGCACGGGATCGAGCGTGGCGGTTTTCTCGGCCTGCTCACCAGCACGCTGTTCAACACCCCAGTGTACAAGGGCTACGCGGAGCTGATCGCCGGGCGCCAATACGAGCCGCCGAAGTTCAAGCTGACATTGGGCTTCAAGGACGTGAAGCTCGCGCTCAGCGCCGGCGAGGACGGCAAGGTCCCGCTGCCGTTCGGGAGCGTGCTGCGCGAGAATTTCATCGATGCCGTCGCCCATGGGCACGGCGGCAAGGACTGGTCTGCGGTCGCCGAGGTCGCGGTCCGGCGCGCAGGACTTGCTTAGTCTGGACCGCGTGCAACGCAATTCTCAGTCTGGCCAGAATGTTGCGCTATGCTCCCATCATCCGGATCATGTCGCACTATTGTTTTCGTTCGTTTGTTCGTGCCGATCTGCGCATGGTCGCCCGCTGGCTGCGCACGCCGGAGGTCGTGCGCTGGTGGGGTGATCCGGAAGAACAGGAGGCCCTCGTCACACAAGATCTCGATGAGCCATTGATGCGGCAATGGATCGTAGAGCACGAGCGGCGTCCTTTCGCTTACGCACAGGCTTATCCCGCGCACGCCTGGCCGCAGCCGCACCTGGCGCAGCTCCCCGAGGGAAGTGCGGTTATTGACGCTTTTATCGGCGAGCCGGCCATGCTCGGCCGTGGACACGGGAGTGGATTTCTACGGCATCTCGCCAAGCGGCTGCTGGCCGAAGGCGCGCCGGTTGTTGCCATCGATCCGGCGCTCGACAATCACCGCGCGCGTCGCGCCTATGCTCGCGCCGGATTTGTCGGGCAAACGGCAGTAGAGACCAAAAACGGGCCCGCGGTCCTGATGCTCTTCCAGTAAATTGGACGCACTTTGCTTCTGCGCCGCGGACATCTCGGCGGTTCGCGCAGATGCAGCCATGGTTCAGGTCTCACGATTTTCATCGGCATCATCATTCTTTCCCTTGCGGCATAGGATCGCAAGGAACCTGATTCATTCCCTCCCGCCAACGCAAGCGTGAACGCCTTGCGGCATTGAGGCGGCGAGCTGTCGGGAATATTTCAAGCATAGCTCGGGTCAAATCATCGGGAATTGATGGATCAGCGGAGGCCCGAGATGATCAGCACATATCTCGATGCGCTCATATCGAAGGGCGCGGCGGCCGCTTTGTGCCGCCTCACGGGCGCCGCGCGCGAGCAGGTGAAACTCGGCGTTCTTGCAGTCAATCTTATATGCCATCCGGTCGAGGCATATTCCGCGCTGGATTCGGTCGCGTCCATCTTCCCCGAAAAGGCGCAGGCGAGGGGCTTTGGCCATTCCTCGGCGTTGCGCATCGCTGACGCGTATCTGCCTTTAGCGGGCCCGCCGCCGGCGGCGCCCTCATCATCAAAGTCGCTGTCCCGCGTGCACATCATCTTGCGGATGAGGAACTCGCTGCCGGCCCTGCCAGGTGCCGCCGCCGGCCTCCTGCGTCGCGCCTTGGTTCGCGTCGCGGAATACTTTTATCAACGGCTTGCGCCGGCGATTGAGGGCTCGCACGGCGCAGATATCATTCCCAGCCGCGGGATTGCTGCCCGTCTGGCCAGAGACATAACGCATCAGGATTACGGCGGGGTCCGCTCGTATTGAACCGCCGCTCACTGCCGGCATGCGAGTGGTTGCGCGTTCGCCCGACAGCGAGCCCGGCGTGACTTTGCGCAACCGGTTCCTGTCACAAAGACCCGCCAAGGTTCGCGGTTATTCCGCCGGCTGATCGCGGGAGCCGCACGAGCTCGATGGAGACAACTTGCTTCGGGGAAGCAGCCCGAACCAGGTCTTTCATGACATCAAACAGTAAAGATCGCTCTTGCCGCCAGGCTCGTCATCGTCCGGCACGCAGTATTGAGCAGGCTTGACCATTTGATTCTTATTGCGATCGGCGGCAGACGCCGTTGCGGTGGCGATAAGCGCAACCGCAAATACGAGCGCGAGCGTGATCCTGCTCGACATGGCCATTTCTCCCTGGAAAAGCAAAGACTGGCTTTGGGGCTGACCGCAGCAAAGCGAGATTTATTCCCTGCTGCAATCAATTAAATGCGTTGTCGCTGCGCTTCTGTCTGGAATAAGCAGCTCCTGATCGCTGTCTCCTCCATGAGGACGAAAGATTATGGAGAGCGACAATGTCCAGGATCGGTTCGACAGAGAGAAATAATACCGGCGAGCAAGGTTCGCCGCGCAGGCGCTTATTTCTCGCCACGAGCAGAGACAGAATCCCAGCGATTACCAGGTATTGTATGTTCTCGGTTTTGGCATCGCGGGTGCCATTCTGGCGAATATGACGCTCTTTATTTATTTCGTGACCCTCTACGCGGCAGGTTGAAAGCCGGCCTCGACCGGCCACGCTTGTTGCCGATGCTTTTTGCTTGAGGATGTTGTTGGCACAAGCTGCGATGGTGTTCTGTCGTTTTCTGCGAGGGGATGACGTAGCCGGAAGAGAGCAGCAGCGGCCTGCCACCGATGCGGTCCGACGGCGCGCCGCAGATCGCGACGAGGATCGGCGGTGGCGATCCACGGCGCCGAGGGCTGGTATCGAGCTCAGGTAGCATCGCGTTGTCGAACAGTGGTAACGTCTGCATTGCGCGAGCATGCGGGTGACATGGCCATCCACATCGCAGGCACCCAACCACAGGAAATTGCAATGACCTCGACAACGCCGGATTTGCGAGCGGCGCCGCTCGGAGAGCCAAAGCCGATCATTCCGCCACTTGCATCCTTCTATTCGCATGCGCGGGAACTCTCGTGGCTTGTCGTCCGCCTCACCGCAGGCGGAATGTTGCTGCTTCACGGCATCGTGAAAACCATGGCCGTCGCGGACAAGGGCATGGCCGCGTGGGCTGCGGGATTTGCGGCCGGCGGCCTGGCGCGCCGCGGCATCGAGCCCGCTCTCCCGCTCGCCTATGCCGTGCTCGCCATTGAGACCATCGGAGCGCTCCTGATCGTGCTCGGCCTGTTTACGCGTTTGGCCGCGGCCGCAGCCGCGATCGAGTTTGCCGTGATCACCTTCGTGGCGCACTGGGGGAACGGTTTCGGTTTCAGCTCCGCCGGGGGTGGTTGGGAATATCCGCTGTTTTGGGGTCTCATCCTTTTTGCTATCGCCTTGCGCGGCGGCGGGCCCTATTCGCTGGACCGGAAGCTGGGCTGGGAACTGTAATAACCTGAGCCCACGGTGGGCCATCGCTTGCGCCTGCGGGTCACTGCCAGCAGGCTTTGAGAAGCAATCTTCAGTGGAGGATCAGTCCTATGCAAGTGTTCGATCTGCGCAAGGAGCAGCAGTGGAGCTCCGCGCGCCACGTGGAGAAGATTCTGGGCCGGATCGGGGAGGGCGATGTCACCGTGGCGTGCTGGGAGCCTGGCCAGGTCAGTCCCAATCACTGCCATCCGCATGCGACCGAGATCTATTTCTGCTTCGAGGGCGGCGGCAAGATGCGCACGCCGACGCAGACGGTGGATGTGGTGCCGGGCGCATTCGTGGTGCATCCGCCGGGCGAGGTGCACGAATACGCCAACGGAACCGCGCGCACGATGCTGTTTCGGGTGCGTTACGGGGCGGACATGGCGAGCCGCCATCTAGAATGGCGCGGCAACCCGCAATGGAAGCAGAATGCAAGCGATGCCGAATATTTCCGGCAGCATCCGCCGCGCTGATTCGGTGCCCGGATTGCGCGCGACACAATCCGGGACGCCCCGGCTTTCTTCGGCTGCGCGAGCTCATCCTCGGCTCCGCCAAGATCGCTCTATACAATTGAATTGCGACCGTCTCCCCCGTCTCGACAACGGTTGCATTCCGGCTTGCGGGCTCCAGGGCTGCGTTAGCCCGTGTTGGTAATGTCTGCTGCCTGAGGCGAAGCAGGCACCAGTATTGCAATGCGGTAACCGCCGGTTTTGACCCCAAGCCGACGTATGGCAGGCCGATTCGCCAAGTGGTTCTTCGCGTCGTTCGCTCCGTACCGATACGCCATCAGGATTATTCTGCCTCAATGATCATCATCGCTACTGCGATGGGAATAGTAACTTGTCTTTGCACTCTCCCCTGGTCGGAGGCGCCAACAGAGGCTATCAGCTAGAGGCGACCCACGGTGTGAAGTAGCTCACACAGCGGCTTCTTGTTCAGTCCACAGTTTGCGCAGCGGTTCTCCAACTTGATCGAGAACCTCTCCACCGATTTGGAGGCTGATGGCACCACGCGTTACACCGCAGGCTACCGGCGATGCAGCGGCGAGAGCGCAGCCAAGGCGAGATCGCGCGCGGGCTCGACTTTAGCCTGTTTGCCACGGGTCGGGATTACTGACCTTATTCAGATACTCTCGCGCGACACTGTCCGACACAAACCCGTGGCGCTCCACGCTGAGCATTGCCCAGATGGTGCTGACCGGATCGGATGGCTCATACAGGTAGAGCATCTTGCGCCCCTTGCCGCCCATCAACGCGTACTGCGGAAACTTACGAACGTACGAGTGCATGGCACGCACAACGGCCCCGCGCTGCGCCAGCGAGGGCTTCCAATCAGGGGGATCGGATTTGTAGTCCTTGTAGTTGTACGCAAGCCCCAGCGAATCTGCGTGCACCGACCGCCCCTTAACCTTTTTGGCGATGATCTCCGCCTCAATCCAGCGCTCGATCCGGCCTAAGCCCCTGCTCATGACGTGATACCTTGTTCGCAGTCCATGAGCGTAGGTTCGTAAACACAGCGGCCCCGCCATCGCTGACGGAGCCGCCTTATTCGGTCATGGCAAGTCTGTCGAATGGCTAATAAGGACCTGCCATGGCCGTCGAACCCCTCACAACCGCTTACCCAATACGCTCCAGCCGCTAGCGTCTATACATCTAACGATATAGCCGCTCGATCCCCTGATCCTGCAGCGATCTGCCGACCATGGCATGGGGGGCAGCGCTCCCTCCGGCTGCAGCGATCGCTCGCTCCGGCTGCAGCGATCGAGGCCTGGCACATTTCCTCCTCCTGATCGTGTGCCAGGTCCTCTGCTTGGGGCAAATTCACAGCTCGGGGCTTGCGCCTCCGGGACTGGCGCGCAGGCCAACAACGGCCGCAGGTTCAGCAATTCGCTACCTCAAATTATCAGACGGTCGGTCATCAGACACCGCTCGCGCGTCCGAAGCGGCAAGCAACATGACACCGGCATTTCGCAGCCGGCCGTCTGTGCCCTGAACTGTTTGTTCGATTCCAGGAAACTTGTCATTTGGGCATACGGCGAAGCGGAAACTCCAAATCTACCATGTCATAGATTACTGGACAGCGTAGCCTCGTGCTGAAGTCCGCGTGTGGGCGTCTCGAAGGACGGCCGCAATCGATGTCGCGAGCCTCAGTCCTTCGAGACGGTGCCCGCGTCACCTGGTTTCCTGGGATGCCTGGGCAGGCCCACCAACCCGCTGCCCTTGGGCATGCGGGAGACCCCTGATCCTCTGCGTAATCCTCCCGCTGATAATACAGCGAAAATACAGCGGGATTCATCTATTGGTTGCAGAATAGGAACAAACAACCAATGGCTATATCGGCTCCCATTGCACCATGGTCGAGCCTGCAGGGCATGAGCATGTCGCCCGCGATGACGGGTTTGTTTTTCGGGTAGCATCCGCATCGTGCACTTCGTCTGCGCCGACTACAAATTCTTCGACCGGCGAGACACAGGGGCCCGCCACTTTGCTTGGCTCAAAGTTAGCGGGTCGGTGCCATGGAAGAAAAAAGGGCACAAACGGAGGCGCATCGGCTTCTCGACAACTGCGTTTTATTCCGCAGTTTGAGCCCTAACGAACACGCTGCGATCTCTACGAAATCCCGCATTCGGACCTATAAAGCCGGTGAGACGGTGTTTGCCATAGGCTCCCCTGGCGATCAGATTGAAGTTGACCCGGTTTCGTGGACACCCGAACATTTGTGTTCAAGGAGCCCACGATGGCGAAGACGAGACCACCCTATACACCGGAATTCCGTCGCCAGATGGTCGAGCTGGTACGT
>Ga0306926_10006174_pt1 | contig 12855 bp, 10 predicted proteins | sample flu12Cox44000178_FD_203759 | JGI IMG/M metagenome (GOLD analysis project Ga0306926, IMG submission 203759) | Lab enrichment of tropical soil microbial communities from Luquillo Experimental Forest, Puerto Rico - flux8day.12C.oxic.44.000.178 (v2)... | ecosystem: Environmental > Terrestrial >... | reverse complement strand
CCGACGAGGCGGAACTGCAAAATTTGGCGATTGACCCTCAGCATCGACGTCAGGGCGTCGGACAGGAACTGGTGCACGGGGTTCACTGCTGGTTGCGTGCAGCCGGAACGAAGCGCGTATACCTCGAGGTCCGTCCGTCCAACCAGTCCGCCCTGGCGCTTTACCGGTCCTCAGGCTACACCGTTGTGGGCAGGCGCCGAGATTACTACCTGGCGCCTCGGGAAGACGCTCTGGTTCTTTCAACGGGGATTGGCTCAGAGTAACGTGGTGGGCGGGGCCGGCGCAAACGGTTAGATCAGCATGCTGGCGGTCATACCCTTCGCAGACCTCCCGATTTCATCGGGACAAGTTCCGGTCTGGGCCAGCCCTGTATTGTGATACCTATGAACAGGACGACCAGCTAAGCCAGGCTAGCCGCCCGCAATGGCCCCTACCACAAGAAAGGGCTCCGCCCCCGACGCGACCGCGTCGGGCAACGGGGCGTCGGGCGGCTCAAGGGACAGGTCCTGCTCGCAGGCGAAGAACCGCATGAACGGCCGGCGCTGCTTCGTAACGTGGTTGCGGATCGTCCCGCAGAGCACCGGGTAGCGGGCCTCAAGCGCGTCGAGCACCGAGCGTTGTGTGATCTGACCCTCGAGTACGAGTTCCACTTCGCCGTCGATGCGCGCCAGCGTCCGCAGATGTGTTGGGAGCACGACTCGGATCATGGCAGCGTCTGGACCTCCACGGAAAGCACGGCAGGAAGATCTCGCACGATGGGAGCCCAATTGTCTCCAGCATCGGCCGAAGCGTACACCTGCCCGCCGGTAGTGCCGAAATAGACGCCGCACGGATCGAGCGAGTCGACGCTCATCGCGTCGCGCAACACGTTGACGTAGCAGTTGCGCTGCGGCAGACCCTTGGTGAGCGCCTCCCACTCATTCCCGCCCGAGCGGCTACGGTAGACGCGCAGCTTTGCCTCCGGCGGATAGTGCTCCACGTCGCTTTTGATGGGAACCACGTAGATCGTGTCCGGCTCGTGGGCGTGAACGTCGATCACGAACCCGAAGTCGGTGGGCAGATTCCCGCTCACCTCTTGCCACGACTCGCCGGCGTCGTTGCTACGCATGACGTCCCAGTGCTTCTGCATGAACAGGACGCTCGGACGCGACCGGTGCATGGCCAGGTGGTGAACGCAGTGGCCGACCTCGGCAGCCGGATCGGGGATGTACTGGGACTTCAGTCCAAGGTTGATCGGCTTCCACGTTTTGCCGGCATCGTCGGTGCGAAAAGCGCCCGCCGCCGAGATGGCGATGAAGATCCGCTCGGGGTCGCTCGCATTGAGAATGATCGTGTGCAAGCACATCCCGCCGGCGCCCGGCTGCCATTTGGGACCTGTGCCGTGACCGCGCAGGCCGGGGAGTTCCTGCCAACTCTTGCCACCGTCGCTCGAGCGGAACAAGGCAGCGTCTTCAACCCCGGCGTAAACGGTATCGGGATCGCTCAGCGAAGGTTCGAGATGCCACACCCGCTTGAACTCCCAAGGGTGCTGCGTGCCGTCGTAAAACTGGTGCGTGGTGAGGGGCTTGCCGGTTTCCGGAGTTGTGTCGTAGACGAATTTGTTGCTCTCGCCCCGGGGAAAGCCCTCGGGGCTCGTTGTTACCCCACCTCCGGGCGCCTCCCAAGTCTTGCCGCCGTCGTTGGAGCGTTGGATCACCTGCCCGGCCCAGCCGCTCGTCTGCGAGGCATACAGGCGATTGGCGTCAGCGGGCGACCCCTTCATGTGATAGACCTCCCAGCCCGCAAAGTGGGGACCACTGACTTCCCACTGTTCGCGCTTGCCGTCAGACGTTAGAACGAACGCTCCCTTGCGTGTACCCACCAGAACCCGTATTCCGCTCATTCCTTCCTCCCTCTTGAGTTTGCCGAGATGCTCGCCGTCCACCATCTCGTCCACGGCTAGTTTAAGTCGAGACTACACTAAAGGCAATCAACCCTCGCGGGGCTCGCGGGCTCGTCCCTGGTCATTCATCACTCGTTCATTGGGATGGCTACAGGTTGTCGATCTGGGCGCGCTGCAGCTTACTGCTGTAGTCGACGTAGATGGACTTCCATTCCGAGTAGAAGTCCAGCGCCGCCGTAGCCGCCTCGCGGTGGCCGTTGCCCGTCTGCTTGGTGCCTCCGAAGGGCAGGTGGGTTTCGGCGCCGATCGTGGAGGCGTTTACGTAAAAGATGCCCGTCTCCATGTCGCGCATAGCCCGAAAAGCGTTGTTCACGTCTTGGGTATAAATCGATGAGGACAGGCCGTAAACCACCCCATTACCGATCTCGATGGCGTCGTCGAGGCTATCGCAGGGAATGACGGAAACCACGGGTCCAAAGATTTCCTCCTGCGCTATGCGCATCTTGGGATCGCAGTCGACGAAGATCGTGGCGGCGTAAAAAGCCCCGGCTTCGTACTCCGGACCGGTAAGACGCTGGCCGCCGGTTAGAAGCCTCGCTCCTTCATCCTTGCCGATGCGGACGTATTCGTCAACGGTTTGCAGTTGACCTTCGTTGATGAGCGGCCCCATCTGCACCGCAGGGTCAAGCCCATTGCCGACCTTGAGGGCGCGCGCCCGGACAGCAAAGACCTCGGTAAACTGCTTGTAGACGTCCTTATGGACGACCACACGGCTGGCTGCGGTGCAGCGCTGGCCCGTGGTTCCGAAGCCGCCCCAGATCGCACCGTCAACGGCCAATTCCAGGTTGGCGTCGCTCATGACGATGATGATGTTCTTACCGCCCATTTCCAGGCAAGCGTGCTTGAAGGTCTCGGAGCAAGCCCGGGACACTTGGCGGCCGATCTCGGTCGAGCCGGTGAAGGAGACCACGCGCACGTCGTCGTGCGTCATCAGCGGCGAGCCCACGGCACCACCGGAACCAGTAACCAGGTTCACGACGCCGCGTGGCATACCCGCTTCCTCCAGAATCTGCACCAGGTGGTAAGTGGAAAGTGGCGTGTCTGTGGCTGGCTTGATCACTACCGTGTTGCCGCAGATCAACGCCGGCATGATCTTCCAGGATGGAATGGCCATGGGGAAGTTCCAGGGCGTAATCAACGCGCAGACGCCGATAGGGCTACGCGCCGTCATGCAGAACTTGTTGGGCAGTTCGGAGGGCATGGTCTGGCCGAACTGGCGGCGCCCTTCGCCCGCCATGTAAAAAGTCATGTCGATGGCTTCCTGCACGTCGCCCCGCGTCTCGACGAGCACTTTGCCCATCTCACGCGTCATCTGTTCGGCCAGTGTTTCCTTGCGCTCGTGCAGAAGCCGCGCCGCCCGGAACAGGATCTCGCCCCTCTTCGGTGCTGGCATCAGGTGCCAGGATTTGTAAGCCTCCTTCGCCGCTGCCACGGCATTATCGACGTCCTCCCTGGTAGACTTGGGAAACATTCCGACGAGTTCATTGCGGTCGGCGGGGTTGACGTTTTCGAAAGCCTGTCCAGTGACAGATTCAACCCATTCACCGTTGATGAAATTCTTATAAATTTTCGGCGGAGCCATGACAGACCTAGACCTCCTGGGTGGGAAGGTTCCCGACGCGTAGCGCGTTGGGTACGCCGTAGTTGAAAGCGAGGCGCGGCCCGCCACGGCTTCATTACGGCTTGAATGAGGCGCAAGTATAACAAACGCCCAGCAGGGCTTCAACGCTTCAACCGCGTGGCCGCGGGCCCGGCTATTACGGCTATGGCTCGTGCTTCAAGATCTGATAATTGGCGCAGCCCGGCATCCTACCAGATGACTTTCACCTGGACTTCAAATTGTCTTCGACATAGAGCGAGAGCTCAATCATCCGCTCCGCCAATTGTTCGGCCGGCAGCCCCGCGAAGTTCTTCAGCACCAATTCTTTGACGTAGAGCCGCACGAGGTAGCGTAGCTGCAACGCGCGGCTGCGCGTGGCGAAGACGAAATCGCGATGTCCGTTATTCACGACAATAAGGTTGCGTTCGGCGTCAAATCGCGAGCGCCACAGCTCTCCTGCGGCCCTCTCAAATGTGTAGCCCGGCAAGCCGCGAGCGTTGACGGCAGCAGGGCTGATGGCCTCACCGATACTGTCAGCGACGGTGACCAGCGCCTCGGCGCTGCAGCGCACGTCGTGCTGCGAGACGGCGATGGATAAGCGGACGAGGCCAGGCGAGGACGGCGCCTGGAAGCTCACCTCCTGATCGGAGGCCGACGAGAGCGTTCCGCCTCCTTCGGCGATCTCCCAGGTAAATAGCAGGTCCTGCTCCACCCTTCGGCGCGAGCGATCCCGCGGCAGGGCGCGAAAGCGCCGGCTTTGGTTCACGGCCAACGTGCTCGCCGCCGGGGAAATCACCACGCTGTGCAGGGGCCCGGCATGGTCGAAGAAATGCCGCTGGGTGGTTTCACCTTCTTTCGGTTCCGGAACACCCGTCACAGCTCCCTCTTCCATCGCCGGGCTTTGTGCCGGCGGTTCGCCCGTGCCGCCCCCTTGCGCCGAGCGCGCCTGGATGTCAAACCAGTCGTATTCCTCGCGCGGCAAGGCTAGCATGGCCTCGCGAAACGCACGCTGGATGGCACGCAAGGACTCTCGATTTGCCTGCTCTTCCTCGGCGCGACGCTGTGCTTCAATGACGCCATTAAGGTGCGCTTCGAGCGGCGACAGGGCCTCCACCAATGCCGCGTAGCGTTCGTCATGCACAATTCCGGAACGAGTGCCGGGTGTGAGGTTGAGGTAGGGCACGTCGATCAGGCCCTGCAGGTAACGCAAGTCCCAGGGTGGTCGCTCCAAACCGGGCAGAATAGCGATATCCTCGATCACCCGCGTGCCAGCGCGGGTAAGGGCCACCCGGCAGTCGTCGGCCGGTTCCGTGAGATAGAGTTCGGCATACGCCTCGCCGAACGGCGAGCGGACGGGCGGTAATTGGTGCAGCAGCCGGCCTCCAAACTGCCGTGGTTCGACCTCGTACTGCTTGCGCGCCAGTTTGTCAATCACGGTTACCCGGACCTGGGTATTGCGGATACGGTCGCGCAGTTCCGAGGCCAGATACCATTGGATCTTCTCGCCGCTTAAACTGCGGATGCCCTCGAGCAAAGGGCCGATCTTGACTTCGGTGCCCCGTTCGCCAAAAAGCACGCGCCGCGGGCTCACCGTGTAGCGCGGATCGCCCTTGCTCATAACCATCTGGTAGACCCTTTGATCGGCGCCGGTCGACGTCATCGTGAGTGTGTCGCCCACGGTCCAGAAGCTTAGAAGGCCGATGCCAAATTCCCCTTGTATGCCGCCTCCAGCGCCCTCTGCCTTCAAGCGTCGCTTGATCGAGTCACAGATATGGGTGGCAACGTACTTGAAGTCAGGCAGGCCGTCAGGACCGCGCGGGGCCCCGTCGCCGTCGTCCCTGACCGTTAAGTAGTGCTCGCCGTGCTCGCGGCCGTGGGTGATGGTGACGGTTTTGGCATGCGCATCGATGCTGTTCTCCACGAACTCCGCGATGGCCTTGAGGGGATTGGCTTGTGACAGCGCGATGATTCGGATGGCATTCCAATCATCACCGATCCTCAGTTTACCGCTCTCGGATTCCTTCGACCTGGCTGCGCCCGTGTTCGCCACGATGCTGGATCTCCGTGGGGCGGTTCGAAGGCAACTCAAGTGTTCTCAGCCCGCCCTCTGTCGCTCACTATATCGAGAGTTTGGCCGCCGGGGCAAGCGTGGTCCTGAAATGAAAGGATGGACATTTGCGGGCGCAGCCCGCCTTGGTGCGGCGGCTTGACGCCGCCTTTCTCGCTCAACATTCTTCACCCGCCGATGCCGCACCGTTGGCAAAGGTGGTACCTACGCTACCGCACTCCGAGTTTGCCTACACATTTGTATAGTCGACGTGCTATGGTGAACCTGCGGGTGACGGGATTCCCGCACCCAAGTAAGTAAGGCCGCCTCTGGTAGGATCCGCCGTTATGAAACCATCTGAAGCGCTTACGGCCCACCGCGCGGAGTTGCGGCAGCTTATTAGGGGCTACGGCCTATCGCACCCCCGCGTCTTCGGATCGGTTCTGACTGGCACCGACACGGACGAGAGCGATCTTGACTTACTGGTTGACCCCACGGAAACCACGACGTTGTTCACCCTCACAGGTCTGGAACATGAAGCGCAAGAATTACTGGGCGTGCCCGTCACGGTGTTAACGCCCGAATTCCTCTCGGCCAAGCTTCGTGAACGCGTACTGCAGCAGGCCGAGCCCTTATGAAGCATCCGGAACGTGTCGAAGACTATCTGGAGCCCTTCGCGCAGGCGATTGAGCGAGCTATTCAATATGTGGAGCATTTCGGCAGCGTCGTAGCTCTCCAACAAAACCAGCAGGTTCAGGACGCCGTCATACGCAACATCGAGATCATTGGCGAGGCGGCAAGCCGGATTCACAAGCAAGCGCCGGAATTTGTCATGGCACACCCCCAACTACCGTGGATCGAGATGCGCGGCATGCGCAACAAGATGATCCATAATTACTTCGACGTGAGTTTAACGGTTGTCTGGAACACCATCAAACACGACCTGCCACGACTGAAGCAGCAGATTGACAGTTTGCTGAGCGAGTATCGGGGCGGTCAGGAGGAGTAACACAAAAACGACCCCTCCCGACGAACGCCCCCGTCGGAACGTCGCGCTTGAGCTGCTCCGGAAGCCGTCACAAGAAGGGAAGAATCGTGTCTATGAGATCTTCATTGGGCGCAATGTCTGAAACCATTAGGAGATCTGTTTTTTTCTGGTCGTTGGTTATCTCGACCGGACTGCCGGGGTGGGCGCAGCAGCCCAAACTGCCACCGCCTCCTGCCACGCGCAGGGACGACGTCAAGGAAGTTGTTCAAGGCGTGGAGATCACGGACCCCTACCGCTGGCTGGAAGACCAGGATAGCAAGGAAACGCGTGCCTGGATCGACGCGCAAAACCGCTACACACACGCGATACTCGATTCCTGGCCGGGGCGGGAGGCCTTGCAACGGCGCCTTACCGAGCTGATGAAAATCGAGAGCATCGGACCACCCCAGGAGCGCAACGGCCGCTACTTCTACGCCAAGCGGCTGCCTGACCAGGACCTGTTCGTGAGTTACGTGAAGAAAGGTCCGGAGGGCAAGGAGGAAGTGCTGATCGATCCGCACCCGCTTAGCCCTGACCACACCACCAGCGCCGCCATATCCGAGATTTCGCAAGACGGAACGCTGGTCGCTTGGGGAATCCGACGGGGCGGCGAGGACGAAGTCACGCTCAAGTTTCGCAACGTGGACACTCTCCGGGACTTGCCCGACGAGTTGCCGAAGGCGCGCTACTTCGGTGGCGCGCTCAAACCGGACAAGAGTGGCTTCTACTACGCGCGCATGAATGCCGAGGGCCCCCGCGTTTACTATCACACCTTGGGGACCGACTCCGCGAAGGATACTGAGATCTTCGGCAAGGGCTACGGGCTGGACAAGATCATCGACGTCGCGCTTTCCGATGGTGGCCGCTATCTGGTGATCACCGTCGAGCACGGAGCCGCGGCCGACCAAACCGAAATCTATTATCAGGATGTGGCAGCCCACGGGCCCATCAAGTCTGTGGTGAATGACGTTCCCGCCCGCTTTTTTGGCGAGGTGGGGGGCGACCGCCTCTATCTCCACACCAACTGGAAAGCTCCCAAGGGCCGTATTCTGGCCGTGGACCTTATGAATCCGGCTCGGGAGCACTGGCAGGAGGTGGTGCCCGAGTGTGGCTCTGCCATCGAGTCGCTGACCTTGGCAGGCGGCAAGGTGCTCGTCAATTACCTCGAGAATGCCAGCTCGCGCCTCAAAGTGTTTGACGAAGCAGGAAAGTACCTCCGCGACGTTTCCCTGCCGTCGCTGGGGTCGGCTGTCGTCGTCGCCCGCTGGTCGAGCGGAGAAGCTTTCTATGGTTTCTCGTCGTTCGTCACACCTCTTGCGATTTACCGCTACGAGATGGCAAGCGGGAAACAGGACCTCTGGGCACGGGTGAAGGTTCCCATTGACAGCAACCAATTCGAAGTGAAGCAAGTCTGGTATGAGTCGAAAGACAAGACTCGTGTTCCGATGTTTCTCGTCCACCGAAAGGGGCTGAAGCTGGACGGCGCCAGCCCCGCCCTGCTGACGGGTTACGGTGGATTCAACATCAGTGAGACTCCGTCATTTAGCGCGGCGGCGGCCCTCTGGGTGGAAGAAGGCGGTGTGTACGCCGAGCCTAGCCTTCGCGGCGGCGGCGAGTTCGGAGAGGCTTGGCACCGCGCCGGCATGCTCGGCAACAAGCAGAATGTGTTTGACGATTTTATTGCTGCGGCCGAGTGGCTCATTCAGAACCGTTACACGAGCCCCGCGAAGCTCGCGATCGAGGGAACCAGTAACGGCGGGCTGCTGGTGGGCGCGGCTCTCACACAACGACCAGACCTTTTCCGTGCTGTAGTGTGCGGCTATCCGCTCCTGGACATGCTCCGCTACCAGAAGTTTCTCGTCGCACGGTTTTGGGTTTCTGAATACGGCTCCGCCGATAATCCCGAACAGTTCAAGTACCTCTATGCCTACTCGCCTTACCACCACGTCCAGCCGGGGAAGAAGTATCCCGCAGTGATCCTCTTCAGTGGCGACGCCGATACGCGCGTCGCTCCGCTACACGCGCGCAAGATGACCGCCCTGCTTCAGGCCTCAACCTGGACCGATGGGCTCGTTTTGCTTCGTTACGAAACGAAGGCCGGCCACTCCGGCGGCCTCCCCGTCACCAAGCAGATCGAGGAACAGACGGATGTGCTGGGATTCCTGTTGTGGCAACTCAATGTGTCATTCACCTCTCCAGGCCGGTCCGCGAGCGTTGCTGATCTCGCGCCACCCAGCCTGAGCGGGTCCACATCTTTTGTTGGACTCCAGGGGTGATGGCGGCAGCGATGTGAAAAACGAGCCCCGAAGGGGCGAAGCATCTCAGCCCAGTCCAACGAAGGTGTGAAGAAATCGTCGGAAACCCAGAAGAGTTTCACGCAGAGGCGCAAAGTCGCCGAGGTCGCGAAGCAAACAAAGCACTTCTCGCATGCGGTTCTTGGCGCCTTCGCGCCTCTGTGTGAGGCTGTTGATTTTTTCAGAGCTTCAACCGGCCTGGGTTCCAAAACCCATTCGCGTTTAGCCGCAAGCCCTGAAAGGGCGAAAGAGCGATCGGGGAGGCACGCGGACTGTTGCCGAAGCGGGGTCGCTGGTTTAAATCACGCCCTTTCAGGGCTTGTACGCGGCAGCGCGTGACCTTCCTAACCCGGGCCGTTTTGGCCTGGGCTTTGCTAGATCGCCCCTTTGGTGCTGAAGGCATATGATAGGATTTTTCTTGACGATGTCAGGAAAGGGTATCCAAGGCAAACCTGAATGGAGAATCACGAGATAGCAGCCGTCTTCGAGGAAATTGCCAGCCTCATGAGGATCGTTCAGGACGATCCCAAGTGGCAATTCAAGGCCGTGGCCTACGAGCGCGCGAAGCGTTCCATTGAGAGTTACCCGGAACGTCTGGAAGACATGGCGCACGACCCTAATCGCAAGCTGACTGAGGTCCCGGGGGTGGGCGTGGACCTGGCCAACAAGATCCACGAACTGCTCGACACCGGCCAATGTCAGTATCATCAGGATCAACTGAAGAAGATTCCACGCACCTTGTTGGATCTGCTGCAACTGCAATCAGTGGGGCCACAGAAGGTGCGCCTGTTCTATCGCGAGCTCAACATCACGACTATGGGGGAACTGGAGGCCGCGGCCAAGGCCGGCCGCCTGCGCGAACTCCCCGGAATGAATGAAAAATCGGAGCAGAACATTCTAAAGGCCGTCGAGGCTCTGCATCGAGTAACGGGGCGCTTCCGACTGGATACGGTTTCGGAGTTGGCAGAGGAACTGGACGCCTATCTTCGCCAGTTTCGCGACGTAGAGCGCGTTACAGCAGCAGGGTCGCTCCGCCGTGGCCGGGAGACGGTTGGCGACCTGGACCTGCTGGTCACAGGTCGCAACCTGGGAGGTCTCGCTGACCACTTCGTGAAATTTCCGCGTATCGGTCAGGTTCTGGTCAAAGGCGAGGATAAAGCGAGCGCCAAGCTTGCTAACAGTCTGCAAGTCGACATGCGCATGCTCGCGCCGGAGTCATACGGCGCGGCGTTGCAGTATTTTACCGGGTCCAAGGAGCACAACGTGGCGCTGCGCGACCGTGCCAAGCGGCGCGGCTGGAAGCTCTCCGAGTACGGCTTGTTTGAGGGGGAGAAGGTGCTTGCCAGTCAAACCGAAGAGGAAATCTACGGCAAGCTCGGTCTCGCCTGGATACCCCCCGAGCTACGCGAAAACCTGGGTGAAGTGGAAGCTGCCGAGAAGGGCGAGCTGCCCGGGCTGGTGGAGCTCTCCCATATCCGCGGCGATTTGCAGATGCACACCACGGCTTCGGACGGCCACAACAGTGTGGAAGAGATGGCCGCTGCCGCCAAGCAGTTAGGCTACCGCTACATCCTCATCACTGACCACTCCAAGGCCGTGACGATCGCAAACGGTCTGGATGAGCAGCGCGCACTTGAGCACATCAAACGCATCAGGGCGGCCGGGAAGAAGGTGAAGGGCATCGAGATCTGGGCAGGTACTGAGGTAGATATCCTCGGGGATGGTAAGCTGGACTACCCGGATGAGGTTCTGAGTCAGTTCGACATCGTACTGGCCAGCATTCATTCGCGCATGACGCAGCCATTTGAAGAAATGACCGCTCGCATCCTTAAGGCACTCGAGAATCCTTATGTGCGAATCCTCGGGCATCCCACCGGGCGCCAGATTCTGAGGCGCGAGCCTTTCAGCTTCGACATTGAGAAGGTATTCCGGGCGGCCCAGAAACTGGGCGTGATCCTTGAACTGAACGCCAACCCGGAGCGCCTCGACCTCTGTGACCGCCACGCGAAGCTCGCGCATGACAAGGGCATGAAAATCATCATCTCGACCGATGCCCACCGTCCCGAACACTTCAAGCTCATGCGCTACGGTGTAGTGACGGCGCGCCGCGGCTGGACGGAAAAGGCGGACGTTCTCAACACGTATCCACCCGAGAAGCTGCTCTCATCCTTACGGAAATTGCCAGCCTGACAAGGAACAGGTTACAGGGAACAGGTTATAGGGGACAGGGAAGAGGGGAACGATCACAAAAGGCAAAGGCTTGCTCATGGAAACCGAGACCTATGTCATGTTACCCATTCGGCCGAAATATGTGAGTCAGGAGGACGTAACGGACGTACTGGTTCTGATTGTCGCAGTTAGCAAAATGCTCTTTGCCCTCCGCAGCCGTCTACTGTCCAACGTCGGCTAAGGCTGTTCCCTATTCCCGGTAACCTGTTGGCTAGAGAGGTCGGAGCCAAATGAAGTCAGACTCTCGATTGCCGTCAGCCTTGATCTTCGACATGGATGGTGTCCTGGTGGACAGTAACCCTTTTCACGTCCAGAAATGGATCGAGTTTCTGCACGAGCGGGGAATCCCGTACAAGGCCGAAGATCTGCCGAAGCAAATCCTCGGCAGTAGGAACGATACGGCCTTCCGGCGCTTCTTTGGGCGCGACTTGCCGGAAGGCGAAATCGAGAAGCTCAGCGAGGACTTGGAGGCGCGTTTCCGTGTTGCTTTCCGTCCTCACGCGCAACCCTTGCTGGGACTGAAGACCTTGATGGACGAATGCCGTGCCGAAGGCATTCCCTTGGCCGTGGCGAGCTCGGCTATGACCAAGAACGTTGACTTCGTGGTGGACACTCTGAAGCTGCGGTCCTATTTCGCCTTGATCGTCACCGGCGACGACGTCTCGCGTCCCAAGCCTGACCCCGAAATCTACATCAAGGCGGCGGAAAGGTTGAGACTCTCTCCTGCGAAGTGCGTGGCCTTCGAAGACTCGTTTGTGGGCATTCAATCTGCCAAGCGCGCCAGCATGAAGTGTGTGGCTATCGCCTCCACCTTTCCTGCCGAGGATCTCCGCAGGCAAACGCAGGCCGATCTCGTCGTGAAAAATTTCGAGGAGTTAAGCCTCGCAAGACTGCGCGAGCTCCTTGGATCGTGAGGTTTCTGGTGCTGGGTGCTAGGCGCTAGGGAGCACATGGCACCTAACACCTAGTTGGTTGAGCACCTTGAGCCTACTCTTCGGGGCCGTCAGCGCTTGCATCGACAGGTCGCACAAAGCGCAAGGCGGTGACGGTGAGATCGTCAGCCGGGGGGGCCTCGCCCACGAACTGGCGCACCGCGCCGACCACGGTTGAGCAGAGCGAGTACCCGGGTTGCGCGCCGCACTTTTCGAGGAGGGCGGTAAGGCGTTCGTCTCCGAAGAAATCGTGGGCGGCATTTTGGGCCTCGGTCACGCCGTCCGAAAAAATGAAGACTTGGTCCCCTGGTTCAAGCTGGGCACTGCGGACCTCAAATTCTATCCCGGGAAACATGCCCAGAGGAAAGTTGGCGAAGTCCAACGGCTCAACCTGGCCGGTAGAGCGAATGATCAAAGGAGGAACGTGACCGGCGTTGACAAAGTTGAGAAGTCCCGAGCGGTCGAGGACCCCGTAAAAGACCGTCGCGTACATATCCACGGGTGTCCGTTCACACAGAAAGCTATTTACCCTGCTGAATAGGTCCTCAAGGCCGGGATCCACGCTGGCAAACCCCGAAAAGACTCCCTGCAAGGTGACCGCCATCATGGCCGCCGGCAGTCCTTTGCCGGAAACGTCGGCGACGGTGATGCCATACCGCCCTCCGGCCAGAGGAATGACGTCATAGTAGTCACCACCCACGGTCAGGCAGGGCATGGTGACCGCTTTCAGCTCGAAGTAGTCTGTCTTCGGCAACTGGCGCGGCAACAGACCTTGCTGGATGGT